>Ga0182744_1000312_pt1 | contig 48444 bp, 42 predicted proteins | sample eDN3rd30CKraftMG_FD_128525 | JGI IMG/M metagenome (GOLD analysis project Ga0182744, IMG submission 128525) | Enriched Miracle-Growth compost microbial communities from Emeryville, California, USA - eDNA 3rd pass 30_C Kraft MG (version 2) (version 2) ... | reverse complement strand
GCGCGGCAGGTCGTTGCCGAGCTGGCGGATCGCCTCGAAGAACGGCAGGCCCTCGATGTCGCCGACGGTGCCGCCGATCTCGACGAGGACGAAATCGACGCCCTCGTTCCCTTCCAGCACGAATTCCTTGATGTGGTTGGTGACGTGGGGAATGACCTGGACAGTGCCGCCAAGATAGTCGCCGCGGCGCTCCTTGGTGATGATCTCCTGATAGATGCGCCCGGTGGTGATGTTGTCGGACTTGCGCGCCGGCGTGCCGGTGAAACGCTCGTAATGGCCGAGATCGAGATCGGTCTCGGCGCCGTCGTCGGTGACGAAGACTTCGCCGTGCTGATACGGGCTCATCGTGCCCGGATCGACGTTGAGGTAAGGATCGAGCTTGCGTAGCCGCACGGTATAGCCGCGCGCCTGCAGGAGCGACCCGAGAGCCGCCGAGGCGAGACCTTTTCCGAGCGAGGAGACCACGCCGCCAGTGATGAATACAAACCGGGCCATGGGGACTTTGACCTATCCCTGTTTCAACGATTCGGGGAGCCAATCCTTGGCTTACCCAGCGAAATCCACAGGCTAGCGATTTCTCGCCACCTGCCCAAAAGCAAGGGGCCGGCGAACCGGCCCCTGAACAACTCAAAACCCAACCTTACTGTTGCGGCGGCTGTGGCGGCTGCGGAGCCGCCGGGGCAGCAGGCGCGGGCGCCGGCGTGCCATTGTCGATGCCGCGCAGTTGGTCGAGCAGCGATCCGCCGGCCGGAGCCTGGGCAGGTGCTCCAGGTTGCGCGCCCGGCTGGGCCGGTGCCGAGGTGGTGGTCGGCGTGGCGCCGTCGAGCACCGAGCGCGGCGCGCGGTGGATATTGGCCATCACAGTCAAGGTCAGGCTGGTCAAGAAGAAGATCGTGCCCAAAATGCCGGTCGCCTTGGTCAGCGCATTGGCCTGGCCGCGGCCGGTCATGAAGCCGCCCCCGCCGCCCATGCCCAGCGCGCCGCCCTCGGAGCGCTGCAGAAGCACGACCACGACAAGCGCGATCACGACCATAAGATGAACGACAATCAGAACGGTATCCATGGATTTTCCGGGATCTGGCGAACGAAAGTCCGCAATCTCAAGCAAAACGCTACTTGGTGCGGCCTCTTACACGATGCAAGAGGGCATGGGAACCCCAAGACGCCCTATAAGACGCCCAATTACCCCAAGTGACGCCCTATTGCGGCTCTATGCCCGCAGCCTTGGCCGAATCTATGGCGTTCTGCGCCTCCCGAGCGATCAGCGCGGTAAAATCGGCGGTCGAGGTCGGCGCCGGCACGAAGCCGAAGGGTTCGAGCTTCGCAGGCAATTCCGGCCGGGCGGCGAAGGCGAAGATTTCTTCCGACAAGGTTTTCACGATGTCCTTGGGCGTCGCCGCCGGCGCCAGCAGGCCAAACCAGATTGAGCCGGGCTCGAAGCCGGTCGCGCCCGATTCAGCCACCGTCGGCGCGTCGGGCAAGGTCGGCGCCCGCTTGCTGCCGGTCACGGCGAGGATGCGCAGCTTGCCCTCCTTGGCCGGCGCCACCGTCGTCACCGCCGTGGCGATGCCGAGATCGACCTCGCCGGCCATCAGAGCGGCCGCCATCGGCTGTTCTCCCTTATAGGACACCGTCGTCATGTCGAGGCCGTAGCCGCGCTTGAACGTCTCCACGGTCAGGCGATTGCCGGCGGCGAACACGCCGACATTGAGCTTGCCCGGATTGGCCCGCACATGGTTGAGAAAATCCGGCAAGGTCTTGAACGGCGACTTGCTGGGGATGGCGATGAAATACGGGCTCGCGACCACCTGCCCGATCGCCACCAGATCCTTTTCCGGATCGATGGCCGGGTTCTTGAACAGCGCCCGGAAGGTCGGCAGGGACGGCGTCACGAACAACAGGGTCAGGCCGTCGGGCTTCGATCTCGCGACATAGGTCGGACCGATGAGGGCATCGGCGCCGGGGCGGTTCTCGACGATGACGGTCTGCTTGAAACGCTGGTTGAGATGTTCGGCGAAATAGCGGCCGATCGTATCGGCGCTGCCGCCGGGCGGCAGCGCGATGATGATACGGATCGGACCGGACGGATAGTCCGCCGCCTTCGCCGGGAGCCCGAGTGCAAGCGCAGCCAGCAGAACAGGCGCGAAACGCAGAAGCCTGGACAATCTAGTCATGAGATTTCCTGTGAGAGCAGCCCGCTCATTCGGGCTTCTTGTAAGGGCCGAGAATCTCCCTGGCATGGTTGGCGAAGGAATTGTCGACCAGGGAATCAGGATCGATATCGCCTTCGATCCAGCCCTGCCCCTTGTAGAAAAGATAATCCTGCTTCAGGCCCGCCACGTTCACCGCCCCGTCGGGGTTGATTGCCGGCGCGATCATGCGGCGATAGACTTCCTTGTCCTTGACGTTGGTGTTTTCGACCAGCAGTTGCAGCATTTCATCGGCGCCCTTGCCGGCGATGCGGCCATCCTTGAGCGCATCGTTGTAGATGCGTGCGGCCTTCACCCAGGCATTCATGAACCGCTGCGCCACATCGCGTTTCTGCGCGAAGGCCTCGCCATAGAGAATGACCGCGAGCTGCTGATTGGGATAAAGTTTGTCGCCTGTCGCCAGCATGACGGCGCTACCCTTCGCCACAAGGGTGGTTCCCATCGGCTCAAGCATGAAGGTCGCATCGAGCGCGCCGTTCTCCAGCGCCGTGGCAAGCTGGGGAATGCCCATGTAGAGCTTGTCGACATCGTCGAAGGTGAGATTGACCGACCGCAAGGCCTTGTCGAGCGTCACATCGCCGGAGCCTGCTTTCGACGTATCGCCGACTTTCAGGCCCTTGAGATCGCCAAGGCCGCGCACCTTGCCGCTGGTATAGAGATCCTTGCGGACAATGAGCGGCATGAAGCCGTTGCCGGGCGCCATCGAGCCTTTGTCGGCGACGATCTTCAGTTTGATGCCGCGCATGGCCGCGTTGTACATGCCGGCGCTCGGCCCGCCGCCGCCGACATCGAGATCGCCGCTGGCAAGCGGCGCGATCATCGTCGTCGCCGAGATGAAATTGATGAATTCGGGCGTGATATTCTGCTCGCGGAAGAAGCCGTTCTTGTCCGCCAGGATGTGAATGACGTCGGTGGCGCTGCCGACGATGCCGATTTTCACCTTGTCGGCTGCGGCCGCCGAGCCAATCTGCGCGACCGCCGCCAGCGCCAGCGCCGCGATTGCCGGGCGTATCCGGCCGGATTTGAGAATTCCGTACATTTTTCCTCCCCTCGGCGCGGTTCTGATGCCGCCGCTGTCTGGTTTCCTGATTATGTCCTATGGTTTGGCTACACGACAAGGGAAGCGATGCGCTTTCCTCATCACTTCGGTATTTTTGACATCTTGCGGGTTTTTGACCTGGCTCATACCCCTTCCCTACGGTCATGATACCAACGGTCGACGGCCAGCAAGGGCCGCTTCAAATCGGCGAGGAAACGATGCTCAAGCTGTATACGGCCCGCAATTCGATCTGCACCCAGAAGGTGTTCATCACCCTTGATGAGAAATCGATTCCTTACGAGATGCAGAGCGTCAATCTGTTCACCAACGAGCAGTACAGCCCGGAATATCTGAAGCTGAACCCAAAGGGCGTGGTGCCGACGCTTGTGGATGACGGCAAGGCCGTGGTCGAGTCGACCTTGATCTGCGAGTATCTCGACGAAACCTATCCGCAGAAACCGCTGATGCCGGCCGACCCGTTTTCACGCACGCGCATGCGCCTGTGGTCGAAGCTGATCGACGAACAGATTTTCGAGGCGACGCGCGAGATCAGTTTCTCGGCGCATTTCCGCTACAAAATGCAGGGCATGACCGAGGAGCAGCGGCAGGTGCGCTTCGCCAATGTGGGCGATCCGGAACGGCGCGCGCGGTTTCTCTCGACCTACGAACTGGGCGCCGAGAGCCCCTATGTGTTTCAAGCGATCGGCCATTTCGAAAAAGCCTTCAGGTCGATGGATGCGGCCCTGACCGACGGTTCGCAATGGCTCGTCGGCAAGTCCTATACATTGGGCGACATCAACATGGTGCCCTATGTGGCGCGGCTCGATTATCTCAACCTGCTCGATATCTGGATCGGCGGCCGGCCGCGCGTGCAGGACTGGTGGATGCGCGCCAAGGCGCGCGCCAGCACCGTGGAAGCGATCGACAAGCGCCTGACGCATGAAGAGATCGACGAGATGAAGACCTACGGCACGGCGATCAGGGACGCTATCGCGGCAAGGCGTGAGGAGTATCTGGCGACGGCGAAGATGTAAAATCCTAGAAACCCTTCTCGCGGCAGGGCGGGAGAAGGATTCACAGATACACTTCGGCAATCTCCAGAAAATCCTTCGCCATAAGACTGGCACCGCCGACGAGGGCGCCGTCCACATTGGCGACAGCCATCAGTTCGGCGGCGTTCGAAGGCTTCACCGAGCCACCGTAGAGGATGCGTGCAGCCGCGAGTTCCTTGCCGAGCGCCGCGCGGATGAAGGCGTGCACCTGCGCCACATCCTTCACAGTCGGTGTCAGGCCGCTGCCGATAGCCCAGACCGGCTCGTAGGCGATCACCAAATTCGCGGCGGTAGCCCCATGGGGCAGCGAGCCGGACAATTGCCCGCCGATAACATCCAGGGTCTGCCCTGACGCCCGCTCAGCCTGTGTCTCGCCGACGCAGACGATGACGCTCAGCCCTGCCCTCAGGCCGGCCTCTGCCTTGGATTTGACCAGCGCATCGCTCTCGCCATGGTCGGCGCGGCGCTCGGAATGGCCCACGATGACGTAGGAGGCGCCGGCGTCCCTGAGCATCTCGGCCGAGAGATCGCCGGTATGGGCGCCGCTGGGCCGCGGGTGGCAGTCCTGGCCGCCGATTCCCAAAGCCGCCCCCGCATGCGCCGCGGCGGCGGCAATCAGAGTCGCCGGCGGACAGATCAGCAGATCGGCCCGCGCCTGGAGCGCATCGCCGTAACCTCCGGCAATCCTGTCGATTTCCGCCAATGACGCCTGCAATCCGTTCATTTTCCAGTTTCCTGCGACGAGCGGACGGCGGCGATCGGTCATTTTGGCTCCTGCAACGTTCTGAATTGCCCCGTTAACAGACCTGACAACCTATGCAAAGAGCGCCGGGAACGCTATTGAGGCCCCTCTGGCGCGAAGGGACGGTCAAGATTCCGTCACGTGCCGTTTTCATCGGATGGGTCACAATGCTCGACAGTATGCGGCGGATTTCTCAGAATTGGATCGGCAAGACCATTATGACGATCTTGTTCGGCATCCTGATCTTGAGCTTCGCAGTCTGGGGCATTGCCGACATCTTCAAGGGTTTTGGCGCCAGCCGCGTCGCCAAGGTCGGCTCGCAGGAAATCAGCCTCGAAGCCTATCGCGCTGCCTATCAGACGCAGTTGACCAATCTGCAGCGCCAGTCGCGCCAGCCGATCACCAACGAGCAGGCGCGCGCCGCCGGCCTCGATCGCCTCGTCCTGCAGAGGATGATCGGCGAGGCGGCCCTCGACCAGAAGACGAAGTCGATGGGGCTGTCCCTGTCCGATGCGGACATCGCGCAATCGCTGCTCAGCGATCCGACCTTCCAGGGTCCGACCGGCAAGTTCGACCGCACGCGCTTCATGGATGTGCTGCGCGATGCGGGCTTCCCCAATGAGCAGCGCTTCATTCAGGAGCAGATTCGCGTCTATCTGCGCCAGCAACTGGCGGACTCGGTGTCCGGCAACCTGCCGATCCCCAAAGTCCTGAACGAGGCCATCCATCGCTACCGCAGCGAGACCCGCAGCATCGAATTCATCCGCTTGCCCGAGAGCGCTGCCGGCACAATCCCGGCGCCGACGGATGAACAGCTCAACGCCTATTACGACGCCCGCAAGCTCGCCTTCCGCGCGCCGGAATATCGCAACATCGTCGTACTCGCCGTGACGCCGGCCGGCGTCGCCGACGCATCGAAAATTTCCGATGCCGATGCGACAAAATACTACGACGAGATCAAAGGCTCGAAATACACGACGGCTGAAACACGCGACGTGCAGCAGATCGTCTTTCCCGATGAGACGCAGGCCACCGAAGCGTTGGCGAAAATCAAGGCTGGCGCGACGTTCGAGAGCGTGGCCGCGGAGCGCAAGCTGTCCGACAAGGACATTTCGCTCGGCACCATGGCGAAGAAGGATTTCATCGACGCCGCCATCGGCAACGCGGCCTTCGCGCTTGCCGAAGGCGCGACCAGCGAGCCGATCAAGGGCAATTTCGGCACGGTGCTGGTGCGCGTGGCGAAGATCAATCCGCAGACGGTGAAGCCGTTTGCGGAGGTCGCCCAGGAGATCAAGACCGAACTCGCCACCCGGCGCGCGCGCGACGAAGTGATGAACCTGCGTGACAAGGTGGAGGATGAGCGCACCTCCGGCAAATCGCTGAGCGAGGCGGCCAAGGCGGTGGGCCTCGAAGCGCGCACGATCGAGGGCATCGACGCCAGCGGCCGCGACGGTAGCGGCAAGGAAATTCCCGATGTGGTCGAGCGCGAACAATTGCTGCGCGCCGTCTACGCTTCCGACGTCGGCGTCGACAATGACGTGCTGACGACGCGCGACAACGGTTATATCTGGTTCGAGGTCAAGGCGGTCGATCCGGCCCGCGAGCGCACTTTGGCGGAAGTACGCGACCAGGTGGCCAAGAGCTGGCACGACGACGAAGTCGTGCGCATCCTGTCGGAGAAGGCGGCCGATATCACCAAGCGCCTGCAGGAAGGCGCAAACCTCGCCGACATCGCCAAGGAACTCAACCTCACGGTGGAGCTGGCGAACGATGTGAAGCGCACCGGATCGGAGAAAGTCTCGTCCGCCGTCATGGCCCGCGTGTTCTCCGTCGCGAACGGCGCTGTCGCCTCGGTCGCCGACGGCCTCGATCGGGTGATCTTCAAAGTGATCGATTCGGTGACGCCGCCGTTCAATGCCGACGACGATAGCCTGAAGACCATCCAGGACCGCCTGAAGGCGTCGATGAGCGAGGACGTGCTCAATCAGTATGTCACGCGCTTGCAGAACGATCTCGGCGTTTCGATCAACGAGCCTGCCGTGCGCATGGCTGTTGGCGGCGACAGCAACTAGGGCACTGTGACCCATGTCGGAAACAAGTTACGAGGATTTCACCAAGGCGTTTGACGCCGGCAAGAGCGTCCTGGTGGCGACGACCTTGATCGCCGATCTCGAAACGCCCGTCTCGGCGTTCCTGAAGCTGACCAGCGGCAGGCAACTCAAAGCCGCTAACGTGTTCCTGCTCGAATCCGTCGAAGGCGGCGCCGCGCGCGGCCGCTATTCGATGATCGGCATGGATCCCGATATCATCTGGCGGGCGCAGGGCGAGAGCTGCGAGATCAATCGCCGCGCCCTGACCAGTGCGGACACCTTCGAGCCGTGCGCCGAAAAGCCGCTCGACGCCTTGCGCGGGCTGATTGCCGAATCCATCATCGACGTGCGCGGCGACCTGCCGCCGATGGCCGCCGGTGTCTTCGGCTATCTCGGCTATGACATGGTGCGCCAGATGGAAACGCTGGCCCCCGCCAAGCCCGATCCGATCGGCGTGCCTGACGCGGTGATGATCCGCCCGACGATGATGATCGTGTTCGACACGGTGCGCGACGAAATATCGATCGTCACGCCGGTGCGGCCGCAGCAAGGCGTTGCCGCGCGCGCCGCCTGGGAGAGCGCACAGGCGCGGCTCGATGCCATCGTCGCCATGCTGGAAGCCCCCCTGCTGCACAAGCCGCCGCCGGCCGACCCGCATCTGCTCGCCCTGCCCCCGACCTCGAACACATCCGAAGCGCGCTTTCTCGACATGGTCGATCGCGCCAAGGAATATATCCGCGCCGGCGACATCTTTCAGGTGGTGCTGTCGCAACGCTTCACCGGCCCGTTCGATTTGCCGCCCTTCTCGCTCTATCGCGCGCTGCGCCGGGTCAATCCGGCGCCGTTCCTGTGCTATCTGGATTTCGGCGGTTTTCAGATCGTCTGTTCGAGCCCTGAAATTCTGGTGCGCGTGCGCGACAACAAGGTCACCATCCGTCCCATCGCCGGTACGCGCTGGCGCGGCAAGACGCCGGCCGAGGATGAAGCGCTGGCGCAGGAACTGCTCGCCGATCCGAAGGAGCGCGCCGAACATCTCATGCTGCTCGATCTCGGCCGCAACGATGTGGGCCGCGTCGCCGAAATCGGCACGGTCGACGTGACCGACCGTTTCTTCGTCGAGCGCTACAGCCATGTGATGCACATCGTCTCCAATGTCGAAGGCAAGCTCGACCCCACGCATGATACGATCGGCGCGCTGGCAGCGGGCTTTCCCGCGGGCACGGTGTCGGGCGCGCCGAAAGTGCGGGCGATGCAGATCATCGACGAGCTGGAAGTCGACAAGCGCGGCATCTATGCCGGCTGCATCGGCTATTTCGGCGCGTCGGGCGAGATGGACACCTGCATCGTGCTGCGCACGGCGATCATCAAGGACGGGAAGATGCATGCCCAGGCGGGCGCCGGCATCGTCTACGATTCCGTTCCGGCGAGCGAACACCGCGAATGCATCAACAAGGCGCAGGCCCTGTTCCGCGCTGCCGAAGAGGCAGTGCGCTTCGCCACCAGCGCCAAACGCGGGCAATAGAAGACGCCCTCATCCGACCCTTGCTGCGCAAGGGCCACCTTCTCCCGCGGAGCGGGAGAAGGCTTAGCGCGTGAATTAAAATTAGCTAAGATTTTCCGGGATTCTGGCTGCCCGGATTCTGACGATCCTGGGAATAGCCACCCTGCTGGGGATTGCCGCCGGGCTTCTGCCCCTGCTGCTGTTGCCCCGGATTCTGCTGGTGTTCGCTTTGCTTGCCCGCCTTTTTCCCGGGTTGGGAGGTTTTCTGCGGGTTACCGGACTGTCCAGAGCCTGGACGTTCCTGATCTGACATCGTTCATCTCCATTATGGTGGAGCTCCCCAGCCCGCATAAAACGCCGGCGCACACCTCTCGTTCCCGCTGTTGGCGCATATCATTATTGCGAAGAAAAGCGCTGCAGGCCTTGTTTGCGCCGCAAATGCGTAGGCCAACATCAGCCGTGCGAGGTCATTTCTTGCGCCTCGGAAGTATGCTCGACGATGACCGTATCACTCAGCGAACGGCCATATTCATCCCGCGCTTCTATCCGCAGCCGCGTGATCTGAGATGGCGATGCAGATTGCGGCAGGCGCACATGCCAGAGATGTTCGCAGGGTTCGGCCTTCACCCACGAGCGACGATCCGGATCCGCTTTCAAATAGTGCGCTTCAATCAAAGGATCCGTGCGACGCACTTTCACGAACGGCACTTTCTCTCCGTTCATAGCGCGGACATGCACGTTCGATAGCGGCCCGCCATCGAAGAGATTGACGAACACATCGGTCGCACCAGCGCCCGCGACAACTTCCACACGCATGCGCCCTTCGGCGGCATCGAGCGCGTGGAACGTCGTCGTGTAACCGGCGCCGTCGATAGAGAGAATGTGATAGCCGCTTGGACAGCCGTCGCAGCCCATGGCCAACGGCATGCCCTTGTAATCATCGGGGCCGGACCACCATGAGCCGCAGATCGCGGCCAGCACGTGGTGATGATGCCTCTCTTCGCCGCCGTCCTCCGCCGCAAGATAGGCATGTTCGGTCGTATGCATATGGCCGGCGAAACTGACGGCGCGACGCCCTGCCAGAAGCGCAACGAGCTCCCGCCAGTCAGCGGTGTTGTCGCGCACGCTTTGCGGGTTCCAGTTGGTCCGCAAGGGAATATGCATGCCCAGCACGACCAGCCTGTCTTTCGGCCAGTGCTGCAGCAGGTTGCCGAGAAAAGCCATCTGCGCCGCGCCGATGCGGCCGCGATAACTTCCCGGCGATCCGTCCGGCTGCGCGCCCGCATACTCGACATTGTCGAGCATGACGAAGAGGGCTTTGGCATATTGAAAGGCGTAATAGTTCGGGCCGTAGCGGGCGCGGAATGTCCGCCTCGCGCCGGCGTTGTCGCGGGCATCGTAGTCGAGATCGTGATTGCCGCCGACATTCCACCAGGGAATACCGATCTGGCCGACGACGCGATCGTATCTGTCGAGCAAAGCCAGATTGTCGCCGCAGATATCGCCGAGCGTCAGACCGAATTTGGCATTCGTGTCAGCCAATGCGCGCACGACGCCATCGCGGATATGGTCGATATGACGATGGGTTTCCGGCTGCGGGTCGGCGAACAGCACGACATCGAACTGGTCTGGCTCATCGCCGGGCTGCAGGATGAAATCATGAACGACAGGGCCGGAGGCAACGGCCTCGCCGTAAGGACGATAGTGCATCGGCAGGTTGGTGAGCGGATCACAGGCGAAGCGGTATTGCGCCGGCTTGATGGCGAACAGCGTGCGCTCAGTGCGCAACGGCAGCCGATAAAAGCCCTCGCTGTCGGTTGCAACGACATCGATGCCATTTGAAACGAGAACGCCTTCGATGCCCCGTGTCCCCTCGAGAACACGGCCGCTGGCATCATTGGCGGGGAACGTCGCCTGGGAGGCTGGCGAAGCGGCCGGCAAGGTCGCCAACCCGGCCAGGGCCACGCCCGACATCAGAATATTGCGGCGCGTCGCGCGCATCGCCCACTCCCGTTGCAGATCTCAACTGCACCTCGATGGGATGGCCTGATTCGCCGACAGCGGATTGACGTTTGCCTTACGGAAGCGCGACATTTTCATCAAGGAACGATGACAGTGGCCCTGCTATTAATCGCACCGAGACATCCTTGCGATGCACCTATGGCAAGGCTGTAGAACGTCTGATATATCACCAAGAACATACCGGCATTACGAAGAGGTGTCTGGTAAACACCCTGCATCGCGAGGAGCAGATATGATCAGCAAGCGTGCTTTGGGCCAAGAATTAATGGCTGGATTACTGGCGGTCTCGATGGTGGCCTCATGCGGCTTTTGTTCCGCGCACGCACAGGCGCCGGACACTTTCTACAAAGGCAAGAACCTCGATCTGATCATCGGCTATCCGCCGGGCGGCAGTAATGATCTTTACGCCCGCCTGCTCGCGGCGCATTTCTCCAAGCACATTCCTGGAAACCCCGCCATCGTTCCTCGCAACATGCCTGGCGCTGGCAGCTTCGTCGCAGTGAATTTGATGTCGGCGTCAGTGCCCAAGGACGGATCGGCGATTGCCATCGGCGCGCCGACCCTGGCGATCGACGAGAAGCTCGGAACGAGTGGCGTTCGCTACAAGACTGCCGAATTGAACTGGATCGGTCGCATCGCGCCGCTGGTCAATATCGTGATGGTCAAGAAAAGCGTCGGGGTCGGTACGATCGCAGAAGCGCAGAAAAAGGAAGTGACCCTGTCAGGGACCGGCGCAGGATCGACCGTTGGCATCTATCCCACCGTGATGAACAATATGTTCGGTACGAAGTTCAAGCTGGTCAATGGATACAAGGGGTCAAACGAGGCGATGCTGGCCGTCGAACGCGGCGAGGTCGATGGACACTCGACAGCCTGGGAAGCGCTCAAGGCCGCCCATCCCACCTGGGTGCCGGACGGTTACGTCAATCTGCTGGTGCAGTTTTCCGCCAAGCGCATCGCCGAACTGCCGAATGTGCCGGCTGCCGTCGAGTTCGCACGCAATGACGAGGAAAGGCGCGTCATCGAAGCGATCGTCAGCGCGGCTGAAGTCGGAACTTCGTTTTTCACGACACCGGGCGTTCCCCCGGCGCGTGTCGAACTGCTGCGCCGCGCCTTCGACGCGACGATGGCCGATCCGGACCTCAAGGCCGATGTCGTCAAGATTCGCGGCACCCTCGATCCGATGAAGGGCGAAGACCTGCAAAAGCTCGTGGCGCAAGTCGCCAACCTTCCCCCGGACCTGACCGAGAAAGTTCGCAAGGTCTACGTGCAGAACTGAGCGTCTGCCACAGCGATCAGCGGGAGGCGTTTGCGCCTCCCGCTCGCCCGCTTTTGCCCGGGCGGCCCTGGAGGCCGATCCAGCGAGGGCCCCGCACCCGCCCCAGCGTCAAAACGAGCCAAAACGGGACGCTTGACCTCGCCGTTTCCAGAGCCGAAAAGAACCGGGAAACAGGGGCCCGCATGCCTTCCGTCACACTGATAGACAATTACGACAGTTTTACTTGGAACCTGGTGCATTACCTGGGGTCTCTCGGCGCGACCGTCACCGTCCATCGCAACGATAAGATTTCCGTTGCGGAGGTGATGGCCTCGCAGCCAGACGCCATCGTCCTGTCGCCCGGGCCGTGCACGCCGCGGGAGGCAGGAATCTGCCTTGATCTCGTGGCCGCCGCCTCGGCGACAATCCCGATCATGGGCGTCTGCCTTGGCCACCAGACCATCGGCGAGGCATTCGGCGGCGAGGTCGTGCGCGCACCGATTCCGATCCACGGCAAGCTGTCGGAAATCACCCACAACGGCGCCGGATTGTTTCGCGGCGTCAACGGGCCTTTCGCGGCGACACGCTATCATTCGCTGGTGGTGAAGCGCGACACCCTGCCCCAGGCGATCGAGGCCACCGCGACGACGGACGATGACCTGATCATGGCGCTGCAGCACAAGACGCTGCCGGTGCACGGCGTGCAGTTCCATCCGGAAAGCATCCTGTCGGAACATGGCCATCTGATCCTGAAAAATTTCCTTGAAATCGCGCGCGACTGGAATGCGCGCAACCGTCAGTCGCGCAGCGGCGCGGCGAAGTGACCGGAGCTTTCTGAATGGATTCGTTCAAGCCCATCATTGCCAAAGTCGCGGCCGGCGCGAGCCTGACGCGGCCGGAGGCTGAGGCTGCCTTCGACAACCTTCTTTCCGGTGAAGTGACGCCGGCGCAGATGGGCGCCTTCCTGATGGCGCTGCGCGTACGCGGCGAAACCGTCGACGAACTCACCGGCGCCGTCGCCGCCATGCGCGGCAAGATGCTACGGGTGAAGGCGCCCGATGACGCCATCGACATCGTCGGCACCGGCGGCGATGGCTCTGGCTCCTACAATGTCTCGACCCTGGCTTCGCTCATCGTCGCCGCCTGCGGCGTTCCCGTCGCCAAGCACGGCAATCGTGCGCTGTCGTCACGCTCCGGCGCCAGCGACGTGCTGGGAGCGCTCGGCGTCGCTGTCGGCCAGCCGCCGGAGCGTATCGAAGCCTGCCTCAAGGAAACCGGCCTTGGGTTCATGATGGCGCCAAGCCACCACGCCGCCACACGCCACGTCGGGCCCGTGCGCGTCGAACTCGGCACCCGCACGATCTTCAATATCCTCGGGCCGCTCTCCAATCCGGCATCGGTCAAGCGCCAGCTCGTCGGCGCCTTCTCCGCCGACATGCTGAAGCCGATGGCGGAAGTGCTGCGCAATCTCGGCTCCGCGCGCGCCTGGCTCGTGCATGGCTCCGATGGCCTCGACGAGATCACCACGACGGGCGCAACGCGCATCGTTGCGCTCGACGACGGCAAGATCGAGCAGTTCGACATCACGCCCGAAGACGCAGGCCTCGCCCGCGCAAATCCGGCCGATCTCAAGGGCGGGGATCCCGAGCACAACGCCAAGGCGTTGCGCGCGGTGCTGGATGGGGCGCAGACACCCTATCGCGATATCGCCGTGCTGAATGCCGCCGCGGCGCTCATCGTCGCCGGCCGCGCCAATGAACTCAGGCAAGGCGTCGCGCTGGCCTCGGCGGCCATCGCCGACGGCCGTGCCAAAGCAGCGCTCGCAAAGCTGGTCGACGTCACCAACCGCCCCTAGAAAAACCGGCATCAACTTTTTCGCACGATGCTCTAACGCTCAGGCACGATCGCAATGACCGACATTCTGCACAAGATCGAAACCTACAAGCGACGGGAGATCTCGGAAGCCAAGGTGAGCATGCCGGTGCATGCACTGGAGCGTGCGATCCGCGACCGCTCGCCAACACGCGGCTTCGTGCACGCCATCGAGACAAAGATCGCTGAAGGCGATTTCGCGCTCATCTCGGAAGTGAAGAAAGCCAGCCCGTCGAAGGGCCTCATCCGTCCGGACTTCGATCCGCCGAGCCTGGCGCAAGCCTATCAGCGCGGCGGTGCGGCCTGTCTGTCGGTCTTGACCGACGAGCCGTCATTCCAGGGCAAGCCGGAATTCCTGACGCAGGCGCGCGACGCCACCTTGATGCCGGCGCTGCGCAAGGACTTCATGTTCGATGTCTATCAGGTCTATGAAGCGCGCGCCTGGGGCGCCGACTGCATCCTGATCATCATGGCGGCGGTCGACGACGAGACCGCGAAAGCGCTCAACAAGACCGCACACGATCTGAAGCTGGATGTGCTGATCGAGATTCACAACGAGGCCGAGCTGAAGCGCGCGCTGCCGCTCGAGACGCGCCTGATCGGCATCAACAACCGCGATCTGCACACGTTCGCCACATCGCTCGAGGTCAGCGAGCGGCTTTCCAAGCTGGTGCCGCAGGATCGCATCATCGTCGGCGAAAGCGGCATCGGCTCGCATGAGGATTGCGTGCGGCTGGGCAATGCCGGCATCAATGCCTTCCTGGTCGGCGAAAGCCTGATGCGCCAGGCCGATGTGACGAAGGCGACGCATGACCTGCTGCACGGCAAGCAGGCGGCAAAGCGGCGACCGGTATGACAGCGGGCGTGAAAGGCGACAAGAAAGGCTTGACCCATATTTCCGCTTCCGGCGAAGCGCATATGGTCGATGTGTCCGACAAAGCCTCGACCGAAAGGATCGCCGTGGCCGAAGGCCGTGTGGTGATGAAGCCGGAGACCTTGGCGCTGGTCATCGCCGGCAATGCCAAGAAGGGCGACGTGCTCGGCACGGCGCGGCTGGCCGGCATCATGGCCTCCAAGCGCACGCACGACCTGATCCCGCTCTGTCATCCGCTCAACCTGACGAAAGTCACCGTCGATCTCGAGACCGACGATACCCTGCCCGGCGTGCGGGTGCGCGCGATGGCGAAGGTCACCGGGCAGACCGGCGTCGAGATGGAAGCCTTGACCGCCGTCAGCGTCGCCTGCCTGACGATCTACGACATGGTGAAGGCCGTCGATCGCTTCATGCGCATCGAAGGCATCGGCATGGTCGAGAAATCGGGCGGCAAGTCCGGCGACTGGAAACGGGAGAACGTCTGATGGCCAATTCCCCGACCTTGCCGCCGATGCTGCCGGTCGATGAAGCATTGAAGCGACTGCTCGCCAGCGCCGAGAAACCTTTGCCGCCGGAGACCGTCGCGCTGGCGCTGGCGCATGGACGCCGGCTGGCGAAGGACGTCGCTGCCCGCCGCACGCAGCCGCCGGACGCCCTGTCGGCCATGGACGGCTATGCGGTGCGCGCCGCCGACATTGCAAAGGTGCCGGCAAAACTGACGATGATCGGCACGAGTTCCGCCGGCCACGGCTTCGACGGCGCTATCACGGCTGGCCAGGCCGTACGCATCTTCACCGGCGCGCGGATGCCCGCTGGCGCCGACACAGTGCTTATCCAGGAAGACACGAAAGCCGACGGCGCCACGATCACCGCGCTTGAAAGCGAGCAGCTCGGCCGCAACGTGCGCAGGGCCGGCCTCGATTTCTCGGCTGGCGACGTACTGCTCAAGGCCGGCCGGCTGATCGGACCAGCGGAACTGGCGCTGGCCGCGGCCATGAACCATGCGACCCTCGACGTCGTGCGCCGGCCGCTCGTCGCCATCCTCGCCACGGGCGACGAGCTGGTGTCGCCGGGACAGGAGCCCGGCCCCGACCAGATCGTCGCCTCGAACAATTTCGCCGTCGCCGCCTATGCGCGTCAGGCCGGCGCCGATGTGCTGGATCTCGGCATCGCTGGCGATAATTTCGCAGCGCTTGAAGCTGCCATCAAACGCGCCCGCGACGCCAAGGCCGATGTGCTGGTGACGCTCGGCGGCGCCTCCGTCGGCGACCATGATCTGGTGCAATCGGCGCTGACGCGTGAAGGCATGGAACTCGGCTTCTGGCGCATCGCCATGCGGCCGGGCAAGCCGTTCATGCATGGCCGCATCGGCGACATGCGGATCGCCGGCCTGCCCGGCAATCCGGTGTCGGCGATTGTCTGCTGCATCCTGTTTGTGCTGCCGCTGATCCGCGCGCTGACCGGCGATACGGGCGCCGGCCGTGATCCGTCCGTGCCGGCCCTACTGGGTGACGACGTCCCCGCCAACGACAAAAGACAGGATTATGTCCGTGCGCGCCTGACGCCGGACGAACATGGCCTGCCGGTCGCAACCGCCTTCAAGCGGCAGGACTCCTCCATGCTGGGCGTGCTGGCGGAAGCGCAATGCCTGATCGTACGGCCGCCAAACGCTGCGGCGGCGAAAAAGGGCGAGCCCTGCCGGATCGTGCCGCTGAACCAGTCGATCGGCTGATTCCCATCAAATGAAAACGCCCGCCGTTCTCTCGAACAGCGGGCGCTGATTGTCGAAGAGCGTCGCTAGGCGACGGCCACCCTTATTGAGGCTGGATGTTCGCCGCCTTCACGATCGGCGCCCATTTCTCGATGTCGGAGAGCAGACGCGCGTCAGCCTGCTTGGCGTTTTCCACCAGCGGAATGGCGCCGACGGATTCGAGGAACTTGGCGGTCTCCTCGGTCTTGGCGATCTGCGTCAGCCAGCCGCCGAACTTGTCGACGATGTCCTGCGGTGTGCCCTTCGGGAAATAGGCGCACCACCAGGGCGCGAACTCGAACCCGGCGAGGCCGGCTTCCTGCATGGTCGGAACGCCGGGGAAGGAAGCGCTCTGCTTGGCGGTTGTCACCGCCAGCACCTTCAGCCTGCCGGAGCGGATCTGGGCCGCCGCATAGGTGCCGTCCATCACCATGAAATCAAGCGTGCCGTTGGTCACGTCGGGCATGGCGTCGGGCGCGGTGCGGTAGGAGACCGGCTCTGCCTTGACGCCGGCCATCGACTTGTAGAGTTCGGCCGAGAGCAGCGCGGTCTGGTTGGTATAGCCGTATTTGGCGCGATCGGTCGTCTTGAGGAAGGCCGTCAGGTCAGCCAGTGTCTTGAATTTGGAATCCGGCGCCACGACGACAACGAAGACGATCTGCGCGAACGTCGCGGCCGGCGTGAAATCCTTGACCGTGTCGAACGGCAGATCCTTGAACAGGTAGCGGCTGCCGGCCATGTTCGAGTTGGCCGAAAAAAGGATCGAGTAGCCGTCCGGCTTGGCCTTGGCGACGAGGCCCAGCGCGATATTGCTGGTGGCGCCGGGCCGGTTCTCGACGATCACCGGCTTGCCGGAGACTTCCTGGATCTTGTTGGTGAAATAACGGCCGAGAATGTCGGCACCGCTACCGGCCGGAAAGCCGATGTAAATATGCAGCGGCGACTTCGGATAGTCGGCCGCGCCTTGAGCGAAGGCGCCCTTGACCGGCATGGCCAATGACAACGCGCCGGCTCCCAATCCCTTGACTACACCCCTCCGGTTCATATCCCATCTCCTGTTGCGTCGGGCATTATACGTGACCCTGACGTCTGCACGCCATTAAGCAGACGGTCGTAGCCCGCGCAAGATGAACCGGTGCTGTACAGCCGTTTTAGGGCCAGGATGCCCTATTGCGGGGTCAGCCCGGCCGCCGCGGCCAGCTTGTCCCAGCGCGCCTTGTCGGCGTCGAGCTTGTCCAGGACATATTTGGCGTCGCCGATCACCGGCATGGCGACCATGCCGTCCAGAAACTTCACCGTTTCCGGCATTTTGCCCACCTGCTGCACCCAGTCGCCAAGCTTGGCATTGGCGTTCTGCGGCGAGCCCTTGGGGAGCCAGACGCCCCACCACGGGCTGAAGAAAAAGTCCGGAACGCCGCCCTCCTGCATGGTCGGCACCTCGGGCATGGCGTTGATGCGCTTTTCCATGGTGGCGCCCAGAACGCGCAGTTTGCCGGCCTTCATCTGGCCGATGGCGAAGGTGCCGTCCATGATCATATAATCGAGGGTGGCGTTTTCGAGATCGCCCATGGCATCCGCCGTGGTTCGATAGGAGATCGCCTCGGCGGGCACGCCCGCATAGGCCTTCAGCGCATAGCCCGCGACCATCGCCGCCGGGTTGGTATAGCCATAGCGGTTCTGCGGCTTCGACTTCAAATGCGCGATGAGATCCTTAGGGCTGCTGGCCGGAGATTTCGCGCCGACCACGAGCACGAAAGGCGTCTCGACGAGGCCACAGACGCAGTCGAAATCGCGCCGGTAATCCACGGTGAAGTCCTTCAGCAGATGCCTGCCGCCGGCCATCAGCGTATTGCCCGTAAACAGGACGTTGTAGCCGTCGGGTTTCGACTTGGCGGCGACGTTGATCGCGATGGAGCCCACCGCCCCCGGCCGGTTCTCGATCACAACTGTCTGGCCACTGACGTCCTGGAGCTTAGTGGTGAACCAGCGACAGAGGATGTCGGCGCCGCTGCCGGCGGCAAAGCCGATGTAGACGTGCAGCGGCCGGTTCGGCCAATCCTGCTGGGCCAACGCGGGCAGACTGCCTCCAGACAAAGACCCTGCAGTCAAAGCTGCGCCGGCTCCTACCACCACGTCGCGACGATTGAACATCGTTCCCCCCTCGATCGCAGGCGCATCGCCGCCCGTCCCAATCAGTAGGCCGCATCCCGGGTCGGGCCGCAAGGGGCAAATTGCGAGGCAATTGAATGCCGAATCGATGGGATTTATGCACTGGCGGTTAGCCTTAGAAGTTAGCCTGCCGAAATTCCCGCGATCCCGTGCTAGGCTACCGCGGTCGATTCCGCATGGAGAGAACGATGGCTGGCAAATTCGTAATCAAGAAAGCGACTGACGGGCAATTCTTTTTCCGGCTGCAGGCCGGCAATGGCGAGACCATCCTGAAGAGCGAATTATACGTCGCTCATGCATCGGCGGAGAAAGGCATCGCTTCCGTCAAGGCCAATGCCGCCAACGATGAGCGCTATGAACGCAAGACGGCGAAGAATGGCCAGGAGATGTTCAATCTCAAAGCCGCCAACGGCCAGATCATCGGCACCAGCGAGACCTATTCTTCCGCGTCCGCCCGCGACCACGGTATCGCCTCGGTGAAGGCCAATGGGCCGGACGCCAAGGTGGAAGACGAGACGAAAGCGTAAGAAGCAAAAGCTTCACGCTCGACAGCGTTTTCCGATCCGCTGGATCGGAAACACGCGTCTAGTCTAGTGAGAGCGCATTTTCTTCACGCGAACCGGTATCCACTTCGCTTGAAAATGCGCTTGTTGCTGAAGGCCGGCTGATCGTTGACAGCCGGAAGGGAGGAACCATGTCCGGATTGCCGCTGGCAATGCTGATGTCCGTCATGGCGATGATCGCCGGCACCGGCCTGGCGCTGGCGCAGGAGACATCGCGCGCTTTCTATCAGGGCAAAGTAATCCAGGTGCTGTCGCCCTATGACGGCGGCGGCATCTATCCGCAACTGGCGCAGGCGCTCGCGACCTACCTGCCGAAATATATTCCCGGCCGGCCCGGCGCTGTGCCGCAATTCATGCCCGGTGCCGGCGGCATGAAAATGGCCAATTACATGCAGCGCATCGCGCCGAAGGACGGCACGGTGATCGCCGTGCTGTTCGACGGTACGCCGAGCGCGCAATTGCTCTACGCCGATCAGGGCGTCAATTATAACGTCGATGAGTTCATCCCCATCGGCACGGTGACGCGCGGCGATACCTCGGTGGTGATCGTGCGCGCCGACAATCCTGTGAAAACCATCGCCGATGTGACGCGGCAGGAAGTGGTCGTCGGCGGTGCGGCGGCAGGCGCCGGCAATGTGGTGGTGCCGCGCGGCCTCAATTATGCGCTGGGCACGAAGTTTCGCGTGCTGACCGGTTATCCGACCATGGGCAGCATCCTTCTCGCCATGGAGCAGCGCGAGGTCGATGCCACAGTGCTCAACTGGTCGAACCTGAACCAGCTCAAGCCCGACTGGATCGCCGACCACAAACTGCGTGTGCTGGCGCAGGTCGGTGTCGAGCGGCACAAGGACCTGCGCGACGTGCCGCTGCTGCTGGAGCTGACCAGCGACGATAAAACCCGTCAGGCGCTGCGGCTGATCTCGGCCAATTCCATGTCGGGCAAAGGCTTCGTGACGACGCCAGGTGTGCCGGCCGAGCGCGTCGACATTCTGCGCAAGGCATTCATGGATGTCATGCACGATCCGGAATTCGTCGAGCTGATGAAAAAACAGCAGGTCGAACTCGATCCGCAGCCGCCGGCTTTTCTTACGAATGTCTTCCAGCAAATCCTGTCGACCGATCCACAGATCGTGAAAGCGGTGCGGACGGCGACCGACAAGCAATAGGACGAGTGACCGTGCCTCTAACCCGTGGCTTATTGCAAGGTGCCTTGCGCGCGGGCGCGTTTATTTCTCCGGCGTTCCTTCTAGCGCGGATCCGGCGCAACAGCTTTCAACATGGCCGTCACGACTGAGACGGGCAAGTCACCGTTGCGAACGCCACAGCTTATGGCTTGCAGCGTATGCAGGACAACGGCGCGTCGTGTCTCGTCTTCGCAAAGCACATCGATCTGGTCGCGGCTGTAGCGCACCGCATAGTCGATAACCTCTTTGGCATCGTTCAGCGAAGCCGGAGCATCCTGATCGAAATCTTGCCCCTCCGGCGTCAATGTTCCTATCTGGTTCAAGCCTCGTTCCATCCTTGCTTTCAGCCTTCGTTTCCCATTGTCCGATCCGGAGCCACGATCACAGGTAAGCAGACACGCCACCCGAACAGTGTCGCCGCTTTCAAAAGATCTCTGATTGCCGCTTTAATAAAGCCCACCAGTGCCGAACCGTTTCGGCCGTCCAGGGCCGTGCCAATAGAGGTGACCGTTGACAGTGTAATAAATCCGCTGCGTGCGAGGCTTGTGACTGCGCTTCCGAACCTCGGGGGCAGCCGGCGTGCTTTTCACGGCAGGATCTACGGCTTGCTCGTCATCCGGCCGAACGGTGAGCAAGGCGGAGGTGCGGGCCATGGATGGCATCTGGCGGCCCCAGGCGTGCTCAATAGCCGGCGCGGAGAGTTTATCAGTAACAGGCGCGTCTTCAGCCATTGCGCGGCCGTGGAGGGCGCAGCATGCAACGCAAACGACTGTCAGAGCGATTTTATTCTTCATCATGGGCGATCTAGGCGGGAAATCCTGTTCGATTTGTGACGGCAAAATGGCATAGCTTCCGCGTTTCGGATCACTTCCCCGATCGCCTGCGATCGCTAAGCCCATATAAGGAAGAGGTCGGCAATGGGGGAGCCCATGCGCAGTTTCGTTTCCAGATGTTTCGCCGTCGCGGTCCTCTCGGCGCTCGGATTGGTACGTCAATCGCCCGCAGTGGCCGAGGAGTTGGTGAAATTCGACAGCGCGGCTTCAGGGCTGCCGCGAGCCGAGGGCAGTCGCGATGGCGCCAACCTCCCACGCGGAGGAACGGAGATTCGGGGCTACCTGACGAAGCCGAGGGGCGAAGGTCCGTTTCCGGCAGTCGTCCTGCTGCACTCCTGCCTCGGCCTGCCGGCGGACAGACAATCGATCGCCAACGTATTGGCGCGCTGGGGCTATCTCGCTCTTTTCGTCGATGATTTCACCACCCGCGGCCTCAGGGAAACCTGCGCCGTGGACTTTCCCGAGGGCCTCCCCGACGCGTTCGGCGCTTTGGCCTTCGTTGCCAGACTGCCTTACGTGGACAAGGCCAGAATCGCTGTCGTGGGCTACTCGCAAGGAGCTGACACCGCGCTCCAAATCGCCTCGCTTCGTTTGCCCTCGGGGTTCATGGTACCGGACGATCTCAGGTTCGCCGCCGCCGCCGCCTTTTATCCCCCTTGCGCAAACGAGGCGCGCGCCCGGTTGCGGTTGCCTACCCTGATCCTCATCGGCTCCGCGGACGCGGTCACGCCCGCCGCCGACTGCGAGCAACTGGCCAGGAACCAGCCGGCCGCCGACTTGAAGCTCGTCGTTTATCCAGGCGCAGGCCATGTTTTCGACGATCCCCGGTTCGCTGGGGGAAAGCGGATCCTGGGCATGCAGCTCCAATTCAACGAGAAGGCGGCAGTGCAGTCTCGTTCCGCGTTGCGCGATTTTCTGGCGGCAAAGATAGGACGATAGGCCTGAGGCGGGCGATTTCGGCCAGCCTCGGTAATTGACCTTGATCGCGCCACAGATTCGACCAAGCAGAAGCGTCTTTTTCCAATGAACTAGATTCCACCGTTTGAAAGCAAAGGGGAATCCGCTCAGTGCATAGACGCGATTTTTTGGCCGGCGCGACGGCGAGCCTCGTCGCCTTTCCCGCTCTTGCCGATGTGCCGAAATCATTTCGGCCAGGCCTTTGGCCACCGCTGCAGGAGCGCAGCGCGTTCATCGCCTGGATGCAGGCAAATCGCGGCGAGGATCCGATCTATCTCGGCCGGCGCTTCGAACGCTATCAGGAGCTTCTCTCCTTCCAGGATCTCTGGACGCGCGCCGACAAGCGCGCATTCCTGCTGACACCGCGCGAGGAGTTCGTCCGGCCCCTGGATCGCGAGCAAGCCTATGTCGGACATTATCTCGACATCGGCTTCGGCATGTCGATTACTCCGCCGGGAACCATGGGGCGCATGACGAGCGCGATCGCCATTCGTCCTGGCGACAAGGTGCTCGAAATCGGAACAGGGTCAGGATACCAATCAGCCTTGCTGAGCTATCTGACCCAGAAATTGTGGTCGATCGAAATCATCCCCGAACTCGCTGCGCGAACACGCGCGCTCTACGACCGGCTCATCGACAAGGGCTACCGCGAATATGCAGCGATCGCCACGAGGACCGGCGACGGTTATTACGGCTGGGAGTCCGAGGCGCCCTTTGACAAGATCATCGCGACCTGCGGCATCGACCATATTCCCCCGCCCTTGCTGCAGCAATTGAAGCCGAACGGAATCATGGTCATTCCCGTCGGCCCGCCAGGCGCGCAGCACATTTTGAAAGTCATCAAGAAAACCGGCGAAGACCGCGCGATAAGGGTCGAGCGATCCGACATTTTCGGTGGCAAGGTCATTCCCTTCGTGCCCCTGTCGGGTGGTCATCAGGACGAAGGCTGAGCATCGGCGGGCCGGAACGTCAGGACGAATTCCGTTCCGCGTGGAGACCGGTTGGGGACGTCGATTGTTCCCGCATGGGCTTCCATGATGCGCTGGACGATCGACAGACCAAGCCCGAGGCTGTTGGGCCCGCGCCGGTCGCGGCGCCAGAAGCGACGAAACAGCAGTTGCTTCTCGTCGTCGCCGATGCCCGGCCCCTGGTCGATGACACGAACCGCGCCTTGCGCGGCGACGGCGACTTCGATGTCACCGCCGGCCGGCGAATATTTGATGGCGTTTTCGACGAGGTTGCGCACGGCCCGCGCGACCATTTCCGGATTGCCGATGACCCAGACCGGCATTTCGGCCCCTGTCACGGAAATGGACTTGCCTTGTTCGAAGACCAGCGGCGCGAGAAAGGCGACGACATCGACGCAGGTGGCATGCAGATCGGCTCGCTCGTCGGGGCCGACGATATAGGTTTCCGATTCCGCCATTTCGAGAAGCTGGTTCACCGTGCGGGTCATGCGCGCAACATCGTCACGCAATTGCGCCGAAACCTGTTTGTCAGTCAGCGTGTCGATGCGCGTGTGCAGGACGGCGAGCGGCGTGCGCAGTTCATGCGCCGCATCGGCGGCAAATTCGCGTTGCATCTGGAACCCGGCTTCCAGGCGATCGAGCGCGTTGTTCATCGCCGTGACCAGCGGCAGGATCTCCTTCGGAATGAGAGATGACGACAGGCGGATGCCGGGCTTTGCCGGACTGATATTCTCAGCCTCGTCGGAAGCTTTCAGGATCGGTTTGAATGCCGAACGCACGATGGCGATGTCGAAACCGAGCAGCAGCAGCAACAGAGGCAAGGTGACCCAGATGACGCTGCGCAGGAAGTTGCCGACGATGTCGTCGATAATCACGTCCCGGTGCGACAGATCCTCCGCCACGTCGATCCAGAGCTCATGCCCGGCAATCGTCTTGGGAATGCGCGCGCCCGAAACAGAGGCGCCAGCGACCGAACGGTCGAAGAATACCGCCGCGGACGTCAGCCCGGCATCGGGAAAAATGGCGGAATTGTCCGGCAGGGACGAGAACAGAACCGCGCCGTCCTCGTCGAGCACGGCGTAACGATAGCGGCCATAAGCGACCGAATAGAGGCTCTCCATGCTGTCGGGCAGATTGAGCCGCCAGTGCTTGTTGACTGTTACAGCTTCTCCGGTCTTCGCCGGTCCTGCAGGCTTGCCGACATTCGGGTTATTCTCTTGCCCGGATTTACCGGCGTCGAAGTGCAGATACTGGCTCAACTGGTCGGCCTGATCGGCGATGAACTGGCGGTGGATCTGATCCGTCTCCGAGGCCAGCAGCATATAGAGCGCCAGCGGCATCAGCACCGAGACGCTGCCGACGACGATGATGTGCAGCCAGACGATGCGTCCGATGATGGAATTGAAACGCATCAGTCCCCTGCTTCCGCGATCAGATAGCCGACGCCTCTGACGGTATGGACTTTGACTTTCGCACCATAGTCGCTGAGCTGCTTGCGCAACCGATAGACATAGACCTCGACCGCGTTTGGCGAGCCATCTCCGGACGGTCCGAACAACTGATCCTCAAAAATGTTCTTGGGCACGACGCGGCCTTTGCTGCGCAGCAGAATTTCGAGAACGGAGACTTCCCTCAGGTTCAATGCGATCGGTTCGTTGTCGACGAAAGCCTGCCTGTTGCCGGTATCAAGCGAGAGATTTGCGCTCGACAGCTTGGCGCCGGCGATCTGCCGCGGCCGCCGCAGGAGTGCTTCGATCCGCGCCAGCAATTCCTCGAAGGCGAAGGGCTTGGCCAGATAATCATCGGCGCCCGTGCGCAATCCCTCGACCCGATCGGCGATACTGACGCGCGCGGTCAGAACCAGAACCGGGGTCGAATCCTTCGCCTGCCGGATCTCGCGCAGCAGGGTCAGGCCATCGGCGTCCGGCAGGCCAAGATCAAGGATCAGCAGATCGAAGCGGCTGAGGGCCAGCGCCTGGCGGCCGTCGGCGACGCTCGCAACATGGTCGGCTTCATAGCCGGCCTTCTTCAAGCCCTCGCTCACCAGGCGGGCAAGGTCGATGCTGTCCTCGATAATCAATATACGCATGCAGCGCCCCCCTCGCCGTCAGCAATACAGGATCATTTCTTGATCCGCGCACTCGTTTTGGCGCGGGATGGCGCGGTCATCGCCTCGATGCTGAGACGTTCGTCCAGTTGCGCCTGCGTCAACAGTCCTTCCTCCAGCACAATGTCGGCAACCTTGCGCTTTTCGGCAAGCGCGCGTTTGGCGATGCGGGACGCGGTTTCGTAGCCGAGCGTCGGCCCAAGCGCCGTCACCAGGCCGATGCTGTCTTCGACCAGGGAAAGGCTGCGCTCGCGATCGGCTTCGATGCCGTTGACGCAGCGTGTCGTCAAGGTGCCGATGGCTGCCGTCAGATGACGCATGGACGACAGCAGGCAATAGCCGATGGTCGGCTCGAAGGCATTGAGCTGAAGCTGGCCGCCCTCCGCGCAGAGCGTGACGGTGAGGTCATGGCCGATCACCATGAAGGCGACCTGGTTGACCACTTCCGGAATGACCGGATTGACCTTGCCCGGCATGATCGACGATCCCGCCTGCACCGCCGGCAGGCGGATCTCGCCGAAGCCGGCGCGAGGCCCGCTGGAAAGCAGGCGCAGGTCGTTGCATATCTTGGACAGCTTGACGGCGACGCGCTTGAGCACGCCGGAGAACAGCACGAAGGCGCCCATGTCGGACGTCGCCTCGATCAGATTGGCGGCGGGCACCAGCGGCTGCTTGGCGGCGCGCGCCAGTTCCTCGATGGCGAGCGCCGCATAACGTACGTCGGCGTTGATGCCCGTGCCGATGGCCGTGGCGCCGAGATTGACCTCGCAGAACAGGGCCGCGGTTTCCTTGAGCCGCTGGACGTCTTCCTTGATGGTGGCGAAATAGGCGTCGAACTCCTGGCCGAGCGTCATCGGCACGGCGTCCTGAAGCTGGGTGCGGCCGATCTTGAGCACGTCGGCGAATTCCACCGCCTTGGCCTTGAAGGCATAGGCCAGCTCGTCAAGGGCCGTCACCAGCGGGTCGGTCGCGAAGATGATGGCGAGGCAGAGCGCCGTCGGATAGGCGTCATTGGTCGACTGGGACATGTTGACGTCGTCAAGGGGATGCAGGGCGGCATAATCGCCCCTCCGGCGTCCCATCAGCTCCAGCGCCACATTGGCGACGACCTCGTTGGCGTTCATATTGGTCGAGGTGCCGGCACCGCCCTGGATGGCGTCGACGACGAACTGATCGTGAAACCGGCCATCCCTGGCGATCAGCTCGCAGGCCTTCTCGATCGCCTCGGCCTTGCCGGCCGGCAGATTGCCGAGGCGGCGGTTGGCGCGGGCGGCCGCCTGTTTCACCAGGGCCAGCGCGCGGACCAGTTCCGGAAAATGCCCGATCGGCACACCGGTGATGGGAAAGTTCTGGACGGCGCGCAAGGTGTGCACGCCCCAATAGGCGTTCTCGGGCACGTCGATCTCGCCCAGCATGTCGTGTTCGCGCCGGGTCGCCACATGGGCCAGTTCGATCTTCTGGGTCGTGGCGACGTGAACGGCGCTGGCGCGGGGCGCATCGACACTCGGTGCCTCGAGGGAGCCTGGCAGCGCTTGCCCGGCGGGCGCGTCGTTCTTGGCCATTCGCGAATCCTTTCGACCACTTACCGTCTTTGTTAAGCGTCGCACATTAACCGGCCCCTAAGGCGATATGATGCACCTGGGCGCGAGGCATTGCCACAAGCCTTGCGGAACACATGGCGAACGAATATAGTTTGTTCATGGTTTGTTTAACGATTCGCCGCAGTCTCACCTGCAGTGCCGATTGAACGGCGATTCGGGTTGATCTGCAGCATGTGCAGCGCCTGTGTGTACGCCGGTCTACCGGTAGAGAGGACTCTTGAATGCTGACGAAGAAGCAGAGCGAACTCCTGCGCTTCATCAATGAACGCCTGAAGGAAGCGGGTGTGCCGCCGTCCTTCGACGAGATGAAGGACGCGCTCGATCTGCGCTCCAAGTCCGGCATTCACCGGCTCATCATGGCGCTGGAGGAGCGTGGCTTCATCCGCCGCCTGCCGAACCGGGCGCGGGCGCTGGAAGTGCTGAAGCTGCCGGAAGCCTCCCTGCCCCAGGGCGCGCGCGGCGGCCGCTTCTCCCCCTCGGTGATCGAAGGCAATCTCGGCAAGGTGAGAAAGCCGCCGCAGGTTTCCAATGACGACATCAATACACCGATCTCCATCCCGGTCATGGGCCGCATCGCCGCCGGCACGCCGATCTCGGCGATCCAGTCGCGCAGCCACACGATTTCCATGCCGCCGGATTTTCTTGCCGGCGGCGACCACTTCGCGCTGGAAGTACGCGGCGACTCGATGATCGAGGCCGGCATTCTCGACACCGACACGGTCATCATCCGCAAGCAGGAGACCGCCGAATCCGGCGACATCGTCGTGGCGCTGATCGACGACGAGGAAGCCACCCTCAAGCGCCTGCGCCGCCGCGGCGCCTCGATCGCATTGGAGGCCGCCAACCCAGCCTACGAGACCCGGATTTTTGGGCCGGACCGGGTGCGCATCCAGGGCAAGCTGGTTAGTTTGATCCGGAAGTATTGAGGGGGTTCAATCGCCCATGAGTTCCGCAGGCGACGGCTCGGCACTCTGCTGCTGTGTCGGCGTGATGATCCGCGGCGGTCGCGACCATGGCCTGTCCAGGGTCGGCGCGCGCGCGGTGCGCATGATGGACTGCGTATTTTGCTCCAGGCGGATCTGCGTTGCGCCATGAGCTGCTAGATAGGCGCCGTCGATGACGAGCGACGGGCCTTTGCAAGTTTCGCCGAGCCAGAAGCGCGTCACCACGATATCGGCGCGGCCGCAATCTTCGGCCGCAATGCGCGGATCGAGGATCAGCGACAGGGTGCGGCCGTCACGCAAGCGGCCGATGCAGCCAGTCGGATCGCAGGCGCCGGTGCCCTGCAGCGCCGGATCGCGCGCCTGGCGCGCATCGGCGTCCGAGGTCAGCCATTGCGAGACGCCGAAGAAATTCGATTTGGCGTTGAGCACATCGAGCACGCCCTGGGCGCTGCGATAAGCGACCGCCTGGCCCTGCCGGTCGATGATGATATCGGGCCGCGCGCCGATAAAGGCGAAGGCGACGCCGAACAACGCCACGGCGACGCCGGCGAAGCGCATCGGCGTCTGCCACAGCACCAGCCAGAGCAGGCCAAATGTCATCGTCAGCAATGCGCTGGCGCCGAAGGCCGGCGTCATCTGCGTCGACCCGGGCAGAGCCGCGACCCAATGGGCGACGCCCATCATGAAGCCGATGCCTTGCCCCATGAACCACCAGATCGGACCATCGAGACCGAAGGCCGCCGCCAGCACGCCGAAGACCGCCGACGGCATGACCACGAATTCGACGAGCGGAAGCGTCAGGAGATTGCCGATCAGCCCATAGGGGGTGATCCTGTGAAAATGAAACGTCGCATAGGGGGCGGTGGCGAGCGAAGCGATGAGGGTGGTGACGAGCATGGCGCCGAGGATCAGCGCCAGGCGGTCGCTCCAGTTCGGCGGCGCGTCCGATTTGCTGGTGAAATCCGGCATGCGGCCGCTGCGTTTCTCGAAGGCGGCGATCATCGCCGCGACGGCGGCAAACGACATCTGGAACGAAGGGCCAAGCAGGGCGGATGGTTCGCGCACCATCACGATCATCGCCGCGATGGCGAGATTGCGCATGGCGAAGGCCGGCCTGCCGAACAGAACCGCGCCGAGCATGACGAGCGTCATGATCAGCGATCGTTCGGTCGCCACTTCCGAGCCTGAAAACATGTCGTAGGCGACGGCGCCGACGATGGCGAAGCAGACCGCCCAGATCTTGATGGGGCGGCGCAGCGCGATCGAGGGAAACAGCGCCAGCACGGCGCGCAGGCTCCACAGAAAGAGGCCCGCGGCCAACACCATGTGCAGGCCCGAGATGGAGACGACATGGTAGATGCCGGCGGCGCGCAGATCGTCATTGGCGCTCTCAGGGATGAGCCCGCGCTTGCCGGTGATCAGCGCCGCGGCGACGGCGCCGTTGGCGCCGCCGATGGCTGTGGCGATGCGCTCGGTCAGCCGGTTGCGGCCGCGATCGATCCAGGCGTTGAGACGGGCGATCCAGGGCGCGTCCACCGCATCGATGACCATAGGCCGCGAAGCCGCGTTGCCGACGGCGCCGATGCGCTGGAAATAGGCCTCGCGGGCGAAATCATAGCCGCCGGGTTCCGACGCGCGCGGCGGCGGCAGCAGGCGCAGGGTCGCGGCAATGGACGCGCCGGCGGCAAAATCTGGCAAGCCGCGCATGGTGACGCGGACCCTCTGCGGCCTGGTTGCGTCGGTGAGGCCGTCGGCGGAGGCCAGGCGCAGCAGCAGCCGCGCCGAGCCGTCACGAATGTCGATGGTTTCGACATAGGCCGTCGCCTTGCCGGACCAGACGCGCTCGAGCACCGGCGCGTCGACCCAGAGGGTGCGTAGCGAGGCGACGCTGAAGCCGGCGAAAACACAGGCGAGCGCCGTGGTGATGCGGAAGGCCGCCATCCGCTCGATCCGCAGGGCGCGTGCAGCGGCAAAGGCGAACACAAGCGTTCCGGCGAGCGGCGCGGGCAGCCAGGGCTCGGCATCCGCCGCGAAATAGGCCAGCACGCCGCCGCCGAAGAACACCGGCAGCCAGAGAAACAGCCTGCGCTGGGCGGCCTCCTCCTGGAACCAGCCGGACAGGGTCGCCCATGCCAACGCCAAGGCCTCGCCGCCGCGTCCGGCAGCGGCGCGCGCCCCCACCGGCGCTGCAATTCCCGTGGCTCCCCTCACTTCGGACATCGCGCGTCCAACGCCCCGCTCTCCCGGCTGCCTTGCGGCGGCCACGATCATTGCACACCTTATCGTGCGGGCCGCCTACCCCTTTTCGGCGCATCCATGCTAGATGACCCGCGATATGAGCCACCAGCCGGCATTGGCGACAACAGCCATGCTCGCACGTTTTTCCATTCCGTCGAGAGAGTCCAGAGTTTCGCAAGATGACCGATCCCGTCGTTACCCGGTTTGCACCCTCGCCGACCGGCTTCCTGCACATCGGCGGCGCCCGCACGGCGCTGTTCAACTGGCTCTATGCCCGCCGGTTCGGCGGCAAGATGCTGCTGCGCATCGAGGACACGGACCGGGAACGCTCGACCGAGGCGGCCATCACGGCGATCATCGACGGGTTGAGCTGGCTCGGCATCGCCTGGGACGGCGACGTGATCTACCAGTTCGCCCGCGCCGGCCGGCACGCCGAAGTGGCGCTGCAACTGCTGGCCGAGGGCAAGGCCTACAAGTGCTTCGCCACCCAGAAAGAGCTGGAAGAGATGCGCGAAACCGCGCGCGCCGAGAAGCGCCACGCGCGCTATGACGGGCGCTGGCGCGACCGCTCGACCGCCGACATCGCCGCCGCGGAAGCCAGCGGCGCCAAGCCGGTGATCCGCATCAAGGCGCCGCAGGATGGCGACACGGTGGTCGAGGACAAGGTGCAGGGTAGAGTCGTGTTTCCCAATAAGGATCTCGACGATCTGGTTCTGCTGCGCTCCGACGGTACGCCGACCTATATGCTCGCCGTCGTCGTCGACGATCATGATGCCGCCGTCACCCATATCATTCGCGGCGACGATCATCTGACGAACGCCGCGCGCCAGACCCATATCTATCAGGCGATGGGCTGGCAGATGCCGGTATTCGCCCACATTCCGCTCATTCATGGGCCGGACGGGGCCAAGCTGTCGAAGCGTCACGGCGCACTCGGCGTCGACGCCTATCGCGCACTCGGCTATCTGCCGGCGGCGCTGCGCAACTATCTCGTGCGGCTCGGCTGGAGCCATGGCGACCAGGAGTTCTTCACCACGCAGCAGATGGTGGACGCTTTCGACCTGCCGCAGGTCGGCCGGTCTCCGGCGCGCTTCGACTATGCCAAGCTGGAGAATATGAACGGACATTATCTGCGCGCCATGGCCGACGGCGATCTTGTCGATGCGTTGGTCGCGACCCTGCCCTATCTGAACGGCGGCGCGGCCCTGCAGAGCAAGCTCGACGCACCGATGCGCGCGCGCCTCGCCGCCGCCATGCCCGGGTTGAAGGAGCGCGCCAAGACGCTGAACGATCTTGTCGACGGCGCAGCGTTCCTGTTCGCCGACCGGCCGTTGCAGCCGGACGAGAAGGCAACCGCGATTCTGGAAGCCGGCGGCCGCGCTCACCTTGCTGCCCTGCTGCCTCGCCTTTCACAACTTGGTGACTGGACGGCAGCCGCGGCCGAAGGCGTGGTGCGCGCCTATGCGGAAGAGACCGGGGCGAAACTTGGCCAGATTGCCCAGCCCTTGCGCGCCGCGCTGACCGGCCGCTTGACGTCGCCCGGCATTTTCGATGTGCTGGTGGTGCTTGGGCGCGAGGAAGCGCTCGGCCGGCTGCAGGATCAGGCGCGGTTGCAGGAAACCGCCTGAAGCCTGAAATTGCGGCAGGCATCCTTCTTGCTTTGATTGATCGCGAAATCAGCACTTTGGCGAGCCATACCAGCGCACGGGAGCTGGTATTCGGCGATCTGTCCCCGTCGCTTAAAACTGTTACAGTTGATTGCTTTAATTGATCTTTCCGGGGCAGAGTATCGCCATCCGGGCAGACTTGAATGCCGCTCGCCAATGCGTTAGCACACGCGCGGTTCTAGAAATCCGTCCCGCGCGCCGGAAGTGGCGCTCCGAAGCGTTGGGCTGCAAATCATGAAGGCCGTACAAATGAGCAAGACCGCGACGATAACAATCGGCAACAAGACGTATGACATGCCAATGCGCGAGGGCACCGTAGGACCGGACGTCGTCGATATCGCGAAGCTGTACAACCAGGCCGACGTCTTCACTTACGATCCGGGCTTCATGTCGACCGCAGCCTGCGAGTCGAAGATCACCTATATCGATGGCGACGCCGGCATCCTGCAGTACCGCGGCTATCCGATCGAACAGCTCGCCGAACATGGCGACTATCTCGAGACCTGCTATCTGCTGCTCTATGGCGAACTGCCGACGGCCGCCCAGAAGGCCAATTTCGATTACGGCATCACGCGCCACACCATGGTGCACGAGCAGATGTCGCGCTTCTTCTCCGGCTTCCGCCGCGACGCCCATCCGATGGCGATCATGTGCGGCACCGTCGGCGCCATGGCCGCCTTCTACCCCGACTCGGCCGATATCTCCGACCCGCATCAGCGCATGATCGCCTCGATGCGCATGATCGCGAAAATGCCGACGATCGCCGCCATGGCCTACAAATACTCGGTCGGCCAGCCGTTCGTCTTCCCCAAGAACGACCTCGACTATACCTCGAACTTCCTGCGTATGAGCTACGCGGTGCCGTGCGAGGAATATCGCGTCAATCCGATCATCGCCCGCGCGCTCGACAAGATCTTCATCCTGCATGCCGATCACGAGCAGAACGCTTCGACCTCGACGGTCCGCCTGGCGGGCTCTTCGGGCGCCAATCCGTTCGCCTGCATCGCAGCCGGCATCGCCTGCCTGTGGGGCCCGGCGCATGGCGGCGCCAATGAAGCCGCGCTCGCCATGCTCGCCGAGATCGGCACTGTCGACAAGATCCCGGAATTCGTCTCGCGCGTGAAGGACAAGAAAGACCACACGCGCCTGATGGGCTTTGGCCATCGCGTCTACAAGAACTACGATCCGCGCGCCAAGATCATGCAGAAGACCACCCACGAGGTGCTCTCCGAACTCGGCATCAAGGACGATCCGCTGCTCGACGTGGCAATGGAACTCGAGCGCATCGCGCTGAGCGACGAATATTTCATCGAGCGCAAGCTGTATCCAAACGTCGATTTCTATTCGGGCATCACCCTGAAGGCGATGGGCTTCCCGGTCTCGATGTTCACGGTGCTCTTCGCCGTGGCGCGCACCGTCGGCTGGATCGCCCAGTGGAAGGAAATGATCGAGGACCCGAGCTCCAAGATCGGCCGTCCGCGTCAGCTCTTCACCGGCTCGCCGAAGCGCGACTACACGCCGATCGGCAAGCGCTGAGATCAGCCTTCCGGCAATGAATTGGGGCCGCTCTCCGGAGCGGCCCTTTTCTTTTGCGGCGTTCACGTGAATGCTGGCGTTTGTAAAACCAACAGGAGGCCGCGCAAATGAGCACGGCAGACGACAGTGCCGCGAGCCTGATCGACTTTGCATTGAACTTCCGCCTCGAGATGGCGAGCCCTCACGCGCTTGAATGGGCGCGGCTGATCGCGCTCGACACGTTCGGCGCCATGCTGGCGGCGCGCTCCCACGAGATCGGCCGCATCGCCTGCGCTCATGCGGCCCGGCACTCGACAGGCACTGAAGCGATGATCGTGGCGAGCGGCATACGCGCCGGCATGCTGCAGGCAGCCTTCGCCAATGGCGTGCTCGCCAACGCGGTGGATTTCGACGAAGGCAGCCATGTGGCGACTGTCGCCCTGCCCGCAGCGCTTGCGGTGGCAGAAAGAACCGGCGCGTCTGGCACCGATTTCCTGGCGGCCTTCATCGTCGCGTTCGAGACATGCTCGCGTTTGCGTGAAGCGCTTGAGCCGGGTTCGGATGGACGCGGCTTCTGGCACATCGGCTTTGCCGGCCCGCTGGCGGCTAGCCTGAGCGCGGCAAGATTGCTGCGCTTAGATGCAAGGACCACGCGCATGGCGCTTGGCTTGGCGACCGCCTCGTCGGGCGGATTGCGTCGTAATCTCGGCACGATGGCGAAAGCCTTTCATTCCGGCAATGCAGCGCGCGCCGGCATCGAGGCCGCGCTGCTAGCCGCCGACGGCTTCACCTCGGATGCCGATCTGCTCGATGCGCCGATGGGTTTTCTTGCTTCGGTCTGCGCGCCGCAAGAGCCCTTGCGTGACGCCCTGCTCGATCTGTTGAAAAAGCCGCTGACGCTCGACGCGCCGGCAAAGATAAAAGTCATGCCGATCTGCACGCCGATCGCGCCGGCGGTGGATGTCTGCATCGCGATGCGTGCCGAACATGGTTTTAATGTGCAGGATATCGCTGCGGTAGAGGCGGATCTGCGCCGCGGCTCGCTGATCCGCGACGAGCCGACCGATGTCGATGCCGCACCCTTCTGCGGCCGCTTTCTGATTGCGACCGCCCTGATCAAGGGTCGCATTGCGCTCGAGGATGTCGATGAGGCGGCGATCACTGACGCTGCAACATTGGCATTGATGCAGCGTGTGCAGGATGTCCCGAAACAGAAGAGCGTGCGTATTCGCCTCAATGATGGTCGCGTGCTGGAAGCAGCACTCAGACCGGTGCAGCGTCTGCGCACGCGCGACGAGGTGATCGCGAAATTTCAACATTGCGCGGCAACGGTGTGGTCTGCGCCAATGATCGCCCGGTTTGTGGATGATATGCTGACGATCGAGGACAGGCCTGACCTCAGCGGGCTCTTTCCGCAACCTGCTGCAATATAACCTGGGCTGCCTTGGCGCTTGGGCTCTGGCCGTCTGGCAGAATCATTTCATCTGCCAGTCTGCCGAAGGCCGCGATCTGCCGCGCGCGCTCCGGCCCGTTGCGCAGAAGCTGCGCGGTGGACTCGGCCAAAGCCTGCGGGGTGCAGGCATCCTGGATGAACTCAGGCAGCACGCCTTCACCGAGAATGATGTTCGGCAATGCCGCGAATTGCGTCGTCACCAGACGGCGCGCGATCCACTCCTCGGCCTTCGAGACGCGATAGGCGACCGTCGTGGGAACGCCCGACAGCGCCAGTTCCAATGTGACCGTGCCCGACGCTGCGAGCGCGGCGCGAGCCTGGCGGAATGCGGCGAGCTTTTCCGCTTCGCCCAGCACGATGCGCGGCGGATGTTTCCAGCCTTGGGCTTTCTCGCGCACCAGGGCCTCGACATGGGCAACTGCTGGCAGCACGACATCCAGCCCGGGAAACTCCTGCGCGAGCAGTGTTACGGCTTGTCCAAAAACCTCCATCAGACGCTCGATTTCGGTGCGCCGCGAACCCGGCAGCACCACCAGTGTCGGCGGCATGCCATCGCGCCGCTGCGCTTCCGCAGCGGAGGGCCGCAACACATCGAGCCGCTCGATCAGCGGATGGCCAACGTAAGTGCAAGCCGGCCCGCCAAGCCGCGCATGCGCTTGCGGCTCGAACGGCAACAGGGCCAGCAGATGATCAACATAGGCACGCATGCGGCGCGCCCGCCCCGGCCGCCAGGCCCAGACCGTCGGGCTGACGTAATCGACGATCGGCAGCGCGGGCACATGCTTGCGCACGCGCCTGGCCACACGATGGGTGAAATCGGGACTGTCGATGATGACCAGAACATCCGGCGGCCTGGCGATCACCGCATCCGCGGTGGCGCGGATGCGCGCCAGCAAGGTCGGCAGGCGGGCGATCACCGGCAGAAAGCCCATGACGGCGATGTCCGACATGGGAAACAGGCTCGTGAGCCCGTTGCGCGTCATGGCCGGGCCGCCGACGCCGCGAAACGCGACGCCCTGCGGCGCTTGTCCTGACAAGACTTGCGCCCGCAAGGCCTGCATCAACGGGCCGCCCAGTTCATCGCCCGATTGTTCGCCCGCAACGATGAATACGTCGAGCGGCTTAGCGGCCACGCGATCAGCCTTCGCCGTTCGTCGAGACGCGCGGCATGCAGATCGAGCGATCGCCTCCGTCGCGGATGAAATCGAGAATTTCATGGACCTGCGGATGATGGGCGAATTCGGCCGCCACATCCTCCACCCGCTCCTTCAAGGTACCTTCCGCCGCAAACAGCAGGCGATAGGCACGCCGCAGATCGTGGATCGCCTCGCGCGTGAAGCCGCGCCGGCGCAAGCCGACCAGATTGAGGCCGGCGAGATAGGCGCGATTGCCCATGGCCAGGCCATAGGGAATGAGATCGTTCTCGACGCCGGACAGGCCGCCGACGAAGGCATGCGAGCCGATGCGCGAGAACTGGATAACCGCCGCTCCGCCTCCGCAGATGACGTAGTCGCCCATCTTCACATGGCCGGCCAGCATGACATTGTTGGAGAGGATGATGTTGCTGCCGAGCTGGCAATCGTGGCCGACATGGGAATTGGCAAGGAAAACACATTTCTCACCGATCACCGTCGTCAAACCGCCGGCCTTGGTGCCGGGATTCATGGTGACGCCTTCGCGGATCAGGCAGTCGGCGCCGATGCTCAGGGTCGAGATCTCGCCCGCGAACTTCAAATCCTGCGGTTGATGGCCGATGGACGCGAAGGGAAAGATGCGTGTGCGGGCGCCGACAGTCGTGTGTCCGTGGACTGCGATGTGGGACAGCAGCTCGACGCCGTCGCCAAGCACAACATTGCTGCCGATGTGACAGAACGGACCGATGCGCACATCCGCGCCGATCTGCGCGCCGTCCTCGACGACGGCGCTTGAGTGAATGTTCATTCTTGGCCGCCTTCTTGGCCACCCTGCGGGTCGGAAATGAGCATGGCGCCCAGTTCGGCCTCGCACACCACCTGACCGTCGACCTTCGCTTCGCCGCGATACCACCACATGTTGCGACGGCGAGACAGCTTCTTCATGTGAAATTCGACCCTGTCGCCGGGCACGACCGGCTTGCGGAATTTCACCTTGTCGATCGTCATGAAGTAGACGAGATGCGGGCGCTGCGAAGCTGACGACTGGACGCACAAGGCTCCCGCTGTCTGCGCCATGCCTTCGACCAGAAGGACACCGGGCATGATGGGCTTGCCAGGGAAATGGCCCTGGAATTGCGGTTCGTTGATGGTAACGTTCTTGATGCCGATGCAGGAATTGTCTTCGTCGCATTCAAGAATGCGATCGACCAGCAAAAACGGATAACGATGGGGAAGAAACTCAAGCAGTTTCTGGATGTCCACTGTACCCAATTCGCGTTTGACCGGTTGGTCCATCGTCATCGCCCTACCTGAGCCTTCTGTCTGATCGTGTGAATGAAATTGCCCTCAATGCGCGGCCACCATTGGCCAGGGCCGAGACTATTCTATGGCGGCCTTCTCCTCAGCAGTCTTGGCTTTCTCCCTGTCGGCCAGCCGCAGCAGTGTCGCCTGCGCCCGCCATACCTCGCGGATGGGCCGGGCCGGCGATCCTCCCCATTTCTGTCCAGCAGGAACATCGGTCGCCACGCCGGATTGCGCCGCGATCTGCGCGCCCATGCCCAGATGCAGATGGCCGGTGACGCCGGCCTGCCCACCGAGAGCGACAAAGTCCCCCAGTTCCGTCGAGCCGGAAATACCAACCTGCGACACAATAATACAGTGCCGCCCGACAACAACGTTATGCGCAATCTGCACGAGATTGTCGATCTTGGTGCCCTCGCCGACCACGGTGTCGCGGTTGGCGCCACGGTCGATCGTCGTATTGGCGCCGATCTCGACATCATTCTGGATGATGACACGGCCGACCTGCGGGACCTTAAGATGGCCGCGCGGCCCCATGGCGAAGCCAAAGCCGTCCTGGCCGATCCGGACACCGCCGTGGATATAGACGCGGTCACCGATCAGCGCGCAAAGGATGCTGGCGCCGGGGCCGATCGAGCTGTCGCGGCCAATGCAGACGTCCGGACCAATGACGGCATTGGCGGCGATATGGGTGCCCGCGCCGATCTGGCAGCGCGGCCCAACCACCGCGCCGGGATCGACGGTGACATTGTCCTCCAGGCGGGCGTCAGGATGCACGTGGGCGCCCGGCGAAATGCCGTGGCCGTCGAACAGCGCCTGGGGCCGATTGGCGTCTGGGTATAGCCGGGAGACCACAGCGGCAAAGGCGCGATAGGGATCGGCGGCAACCAGGGCCACGGTTTGCGATGGAACTTTCGACGCGAATTTTGCCGAGACCAGGCAGGCCGTCGCCCGTGTCTGCTGCAGCACATCGGCATATCTGGGATTGTCGAGGAAGACGAGCGCCCCTGGCCCGCCCTGATCGAGCGGGGCCACGGAAGAGATCGTCGCCGTCAGATCGCTGCCGTCAGCCGGCCGCGCGCCCGTCCATTCGACGATCTCGCTGAGCGCCGGCATGCTGGCCCGACGGAAAAACACCGGTTCGCTCATTTGGCAATACCCGACTGACCTGAATGGGGCGGAAGGGCCAATTGCCCTGGTGCCCGTTAACGCAGGCCGCGCCATCGCATGCCATCGCCCGTACAGCAAGCCAAATTTACGAAAACGGCCGGATGAACCAGGTTCATCCGGCCGTAATCTGGATCAGGCTTGCGGTTCGATCAGAACGTGCCGCCACCCGAGAAGCGGAAGTACTGGGTCACGTCGCCACCCTGATAGATGTTGCCGACGTACTGATCTTTGACCTTCGAGAACGGGATTGCATAGTCGAAGCGGATCGGGCCAAGCGGCGAGGCCCAGATGATGCTGGCGCCGACCGAGGCACGGATCTTGTGCTCGTCGCGGACCGTGATGCAGTTCGACTGATTGGCGGCTACGCCTGCAGTCGTAAACACAGTCGGCTGGCAGGGGGTTCCCGGCGGAAGGAAGAGAGCCTCGTTGAACTCGGTCTTGCCCTTGTAGCCAAACAGCGTGCCGGCATCGACGAACAGAGCGCCCCTCATGCCGACTTCCTTCGGCAGGCCATAGATCGGGAACTGCACTTCCGCAGTGGCGCCGAAATAGCTGGTGCCGCCAAGGCCGGCCGAACGGTTGTCGAGGCCGCTGGAGACGTCACGCGGGCCAATACCACCCGGTGCGAAGCCGCGCACCAGGCTCGGTCCGAGATTGAAGTTATCGAGAACGCCCGGCTTATACCCACCATATCCGAAGAGATTGCCGGCCTGCAGCTTCACGAAACCGACGACGTCTTCGTAGATCGGGTAGTAGTAGCGAATTTCGCCGGTCGACTTGACGAACTTGGCATTGCCGCCAAGGCCGGAAATGTCCTGGCGCAGTTCGGCATAGGCGCCGGAGGTCGGGTTCTTCGCATTGTCCAAGGTGTTGTAGACCAGCGAATAGCCCGGCATGGAGATGGTACGCGCCCGCAGCGCCGCATCCTTGATCGCGACCGACGCTTCACCGTTGCTCACGCAGGTCAAGACAGCATCAGGTGCCGGGGGGGTTGGCGTGATGCCAGGGATCGGGAAGACGCAATCGTTGTAGGGACGATTGATGTCATTCGGGATGCTGATCTTGGTGTAATAGAGCGAGTAGCGCACACCGAGCGAGACTTCGTCGGTGATCGGAATGCCCGCACGCAGCGCGCCGCCGAATGTCCGGCTTTCATAGACCGAATATTGCGAGTTCAACGTCTGCTTGGCGGTCAGGTCGAAGCCAGCCGACATCCGGTACCCCATGAAATAGGGTTCGGTGAAGGAGAAATCGATACCGCGCGTGCGCTGGCCGAGCGTCGTGGCGACACGGACAAACTGGCCGCGACCCTGGAAGTTCGATTCGGAGACCGAGACTTCGCCGATGACACCGTCCGTGGTGGAATAACCACCCGAGATGCCGAACGATCCCGTGGGCTGGTCTTCCACATCGACGACCACGACGATGCGGTCAGGCGCGGAACCCGGCTCGTTGGTGATGCGGACCTTCTTGAAGAAGCCAAGGCTGTTGAGGCGACGTTCGGCGCGCTCGATCAGAACGCGATTGTAGGCATCGCCCTCGCCGATATCGAATTCGCGGCGGATGACGTAGTCGCGGGTACGGGTGTTGCCCTTGACGACGATGCGCTCGATGTAGACGCGCGGGCCCTCTTCCACGACGAAAGACAAGGCGATCGTCTGGGTTGCGGGATTGCGGTCGCCGCGCGGACGCGCCGACGAGAATGCGTAGCCCTTGCGCGCCACTTCACGGGTGATGCCTTCGACCGACTTCTCGACGAGGTCGCCGTTGTAGATGTCGCCTTCCTTGAGGCGGACATTGCTGCGCAGGACGGCCGGATCGATATCGGCGATGCGCGATTCGACGTTCACCGAACCGACGCGATACTGCGCGCCTTCATCGACCGCGATGGTGATGATCCAGCCTTCGCGGGCTTCGTCGTAGCGGGCGTCGTTACCGACGATGCGGAAGTCGGCATAGCCGTTCTTCAGGTAGAAGCGGCGGATGAGCTCGAGATCGGCGGAGATCTTATCCGGATCGTAGACGTCGGTGTTCTTGAAGAACGACAGCCAGTTCATTTCCGTCGTCTGCATCAGATTGCGCAGGCGGTAGGAGGAATAGGCTTGGTTGCCGGTGAAGACGATATCGCGGACGCCGGTCTTGCCGCCTTCATTGATGGTGAAGACCACATCGATACGGCCGTTCGGCAGACCGACGGTGCGTGAGGTGACGGTGGCGGCGCCACGGCCGGCACGGCGATAGAGGTCCTTGATGCGCTCGACGTCGGCCTGAACCGTAGCGGGATTATAGGCGCCGCGGGACTTGGACTGAACTTCCGGGATCAGCGAATCGCTTTTGATCTTGCTGTTACCCTCGAAGGCGACCCGGTTGATAATGCTGTTTTCGACCACGGCGACGACGATGCGGCCACCCTCGCGGCGCACTTTCACGTCCGAGAACAGGCCCGTGGCGTAGAGATCCTTGACGGCCTGGTTGATGCGACCTTCGTCGGTGCCGCCGAAGTAGGAGCGAATCGTCTCGGCATCGACGCGCTGGCTGCCCTGCACGACAATCTGCTGGGCGCTGGCCGGCGAAATGGCGGAGAATGCGACGACAGAACCGACCAATGCGGCGCAAGCTAGCCGGTAGAGATATCCGCTAATGAACCGCATTGTTTATTCGATCCCCGTCCACGACCACTTATACGCCTTCGGCGCTGTTTCCGGCGTTTGCTTAACCGGTATGGTAAACGCAAATTTAATACGCTTACGCTACAGCACCCCAAAACTTCGCATAGGTTCTACAAGGTTTAAACTTTCCTGCAAATGCGAAATTCCCGAATTGGCTGTTTTTCGATCAGCCGTGGCGTGGGCGACACTATTTAAGGTAAGCGACTGATTAACCAGCGCCCCCGGCCAACCACGTCGCGAGCTTCGGACCGACGTGAAGCAGGTCGTTCATAGTGGCGAAAAGCATCAATGCCATGACAAGCCCGAGCCCGACGCGGAAGCCCCATTCCTGCTTGCGTTCGCTCATCGGACGGCCCTTCAGGGATTCGATTGCGTAGTAGAGCAAATGGCCGCCATCGAGCATCGGAATCGGCACAAGATTGAGCAGGCCGATGGAAATCGACAGAATCGCCGCCAGATTCATCAACGCCCCGAAGCTGACCTTGGCCACCGCGCCGGAAATCTCGGCGATCCGAATCGGCCCTGAAATCTGCTCGGCCGATTCGCGCCCGGCGAACAGCCCGCCGACGAAGGCGCCGGTCCGCTCGATGATGAACCCGGTCTCCGAAACGGCCATGCGCGCAGAAGCCGGCAGAGAGAAGGTCTGGATGCGCCAGTTCTCCGGCTTCACGGCCGCCTCGATGCCGATGGTGCCGACGCGGTTCTTGCCGAACGGGGTCGAGAGGTCGCGACGGCGCGGCGTCACCGTCAGGGGCACGTCCTTGCTTTGGCGCTGAACCACGAAGGTCAGGGGCGTGTCGGCCGAAACCTGCACGATTCGCTGCATCTGGCTCCAGCTCTCGATCGGCTGGGCGTCGATGGACACGACGATATCGCCAGGCTGGAAGCCGGCAGCGGCGGCGGGTTCGCCTGGCTGCACGCGCTCGATCTCGGCGATGAAGTCACCCCTGCCCTGCAGCCAGAAGCTGCCGGTGAAAATGACGATGCCGAGCAGGAAGCTGGCGGCCGGACCGGCGAAGACGATCGCGGCGCGTTTCCAGACCGGCTGAGCGAAAAAGCTGATCTTGCGCTCTTCCGGCGACATCTGGGCGTGCATTTCCGACTGGCCCATGCTGGCCGCATTGGGATCGCCGTGGAATTTGACGTAGCCGCCAAGCGGAATCCAGGCAAACCGCCATCTGGTGCCGTGCTTGTCGTTGAAGGCGATGATCTCCTTGCCGAAGCCGATCGAAAAGGCATCCGCCTTGACGCCGCACCACCGGCCGACCAGAAAATGGCCCAGCTCATGAAAGAAGACGACGATCGTCAGCACGAAAAGGAATGGAACCAGATAGCTCAGGATGCCCCACACATGCTCGAACAATGCCATTTCCGCCTCCAGCGGCGCCAGAAACCCTGGCACCCAACCGCATAGTTAATAAACCGTTACTATGGCGGCACTTTGCCGGATCGAAAGAGTCAGGCCAAGAGTGTGCGGCACCTTTCTCTTGAAACATGGTCAACGGCGAGGGCTTCGTCGATCGACTGGGCCTCCCGCGCGCTGCCGTCGGCAACCGCCTGTTCGCAGATTTTGCCAACGATTCGAGCGATTTCCTGGAAGCCTATGCGCCGCTGCAGGAACAAATCCACAGCCACCTCATTGGCGGCGTTGAGAACGGTGGGCAGCCCTTCCCCGTGGCGCAAAGCGTCCAGCGCAACGCCGAGGGCAGGAAAGCGGCCATAATCGGGCCGTTCGAACGTCAAGCTGCCGATGTCGGCCAGATCGAGGCGGCGCGCCCGGGTTGACAGGCGTTCCGGATAACCCAGGCAATGGGCGATCGGCACCGCCATGTCGGGATGGGCGAGCCCGGCGATGATGGCGCCATCTGCGAAACTGACAAGACCATGGACGATGGACTGGGGATGAACCAGCACGTCGAGCCGGTCGGCGCCGATGCCAAACAGGAAATGCGCCTCGATCAGTTCCAGCCCCTTGTTCATCAGGCCGGCGGAATCGATGGTCACCTTCGGGCCCATCTGCCAGTTGGGATGCGCGAGCGCCTGCTCGGGCGTCGCATTGGCGATGGCTTCGTTGGACCAGGTCCGGAACGGTCCGCCGGACGCGGTGAGAATCATCTTCTCGATGGTGGCGGGATCGGCGCCGCCCAAAGCCTGGAAGATGGCATTGTGTTCGCTGTCCATGGGCAGGAGCTGGCTGCCCGAGCGCTGGACGGTGCGCATGAACGGTCCGCCGGCGCACACAAGGCATTCCTTGTTGGCGAGTGCGACAGTCCGGCCTGCCGCGACGGCCGCATGGGTCGGGCGCACGCCGGCTGTGCCGACGATGGCGCCGATCACCATGTCGGACGGCAAGGCCGCGGCCTCGCACATCGCTTCCGCGCCGGCGGAAACGATGATCGATGTGCCGGCGAGCGCCGCCCGCAAAGCCTGATAGGCAGCGGCATCGGCGATGACGGCGCGCCTGGCGCGCAACGCAATCGCGGTCTGCGCCAGGGCTTCAACATCCTGGCCGCCGGCGACAACCTCCACATCGAATTTTTCCGGCGCATTCAGTATCACGCTGCGCGTGGTACGCCCGACCGAACCGGTGGCGCCGAGAATCACCAGGCGGCGCGGGCGTGCGCTTTGCGCGGCGTCGAATTGCGAAATGGCGGACGTAGCGCGCATCGGCTTTCCTTGATCCCTACCAAACGAGCAGGCTGCGGGCCGAAGCCAGCGGACCGCCGCCGCGCACCAGCATAATCACGGCGGCGAAAGCAGCCGCAACAATAAATCCATCGAGACGATCCATCACACCGCCATGACCGGGAATGAGATGGCTCGAATCCTTGACGCCGAAATGTCGCTTCATCGAGGATTCGAACAGGTCTCCGCCCTGGGCCACGACACCGCAGGCGACGCCGAGGATGAAGATCGGCAGCAGATCGTATTCGCCTGGCTTGGTCAGATAATAGACGGTCAGCACGCCGAGCAACGCACCGCAGAGGACGCCGCCGATCAGGCCCGACCATGTCTTCGACGGCGAGACGCGGGGCCAGAGTTTCGGGCCGCCGATCAGCCGTCCACTGAAATAGGCCATGATGTCGGTGCCCCAGACGACCGCGAACAGCCACAGCGTCACCAGAAAGCCGGCAAACATCGCGCCACGCAAAGTGCAAAGCGAGACGACCAGCGCTCCAGCATACAAAAGGCCGGGGCCGGCCCACAGCGCGCGGGTGGCGCCGGCAAGCAGCGCGATGATAAAGCTACCTGCGATCAGCAATAAAAGCGCCACATCGGCGCCATTGCTGAACGCATAGGATGCGCTGACAGCCAGCGTGCACGCGCCAACGATCAGACGCGCGCGCATGCGCTCGCCACCGACCATCTGCTGCCATTCCCAGAAGACGGCGAAGCCCGCTGCCAGCCAGAACAGCGCGAAGACATGGCCGCCGATCCACAATGTGCCGAGCGCCAATGCAATCATCACGATGGCGGACAAAAGACGCGGCCCGAGATCGCGCATTGCGCCGGACCCCTCGTTCGATGCGGTAGAGGCCGGTTCGTCCTCGCGATTCATGTCCCGATCATCGCAACGCGCGTGGCCGGCGTCTCGGTGACGCCGCCGAAGCGCCGTTCGCGGCCGGCATATTCCCGGATCGCGGCTTCAAGCGCGCTCTTGTCGAAGTCCGGCCAATGCATCGGCATGAAAACGAATTCCGCGTAAGCCGCCTGCCACAGCAGGAAGTTCGACAGGCGCTGTTCGCCGGAGGTGCGGATGATCAGATCCGGATCGGGAATGCCGGCGGTATCGAGTTCGGCATCGAGCATCACGGCGTCAATACTGTTGGCGTCGAGCGCGCCGGATGCAACACGCTGGGCAAGGCGCTTGGCCGCGGCAGCGATCTCCTGACGGCTGCCGTAATTGAACGCTACGACCAGCGTCATGCCGGGATTGTTCTGAGTGAGTTCCTCAGCCTCGACAAGCAATGCGCGAATGTCGGGCGCAAGTTGATCGCGCGAACCGATGACGCGCACGCGCACGCCGCTGCGATGCAGGTCGGCGAGATCGTTGCGGATGAAACGCTTCAGAAGTCCCATCAAATCGGCCACTTCCTGCGGTGGCCTCGTCCAGTTCTCCGACGAGAAGGAATAGATGGTGACGAAACCGACGCCAAGATCGCCGGCGGCGCGAATGGTCTTACGCAATGCATCGACACCGCGCCGATGACCTTCGAAACGCGGCAGGCCGCGCCCGGCAGCCCAACGGCCGTTGCCATCCATGATGATGCCGATGTGGCGCGGCACTCTGGTAGCGGTCCCCCGCCCAGGCGATGCGCTGTCCACGGACTCGGCCTTCTCATTTCGCATTGTGCGCTCCGCACATATCTACATTCGTCAGCATCGCAGGAAGAAGACGCTATACCTGCATGATCTCTTTTTCTTTGGCGGCGAGCACCGTGTCCACTTCGCCGACGGCTTTATCGGTCGCCTTCTGAACGTCTCCGGTAAAACGCTTCTCGTCGTCTTCGCTGATGGCCTTGTCCTTCACCATTTTCTTGAGCTGATCGATGCCGTCGCGGCGGACATGGCGCACGGCGATCTTGGCTTCTTCAGCATATTTGTGGGCGATCTTGGCGAGCTCCTTGCGGCGCTGCTCGTTCAGCTCGGGAATGCGGATGCGCAGGACCTGGCCCTCGACCGTCGGGTTGAGACCGAGATTGGCGTCGCGGATCGCCTTGTCGACGGCGGTCACCATGCCCTTGTCCCAAACCTGTACGGCGAGCATGCGGGCCTCCGCCACGCTCACCGTCGCCACCTGGTTGAGCGGCATCGACTGGCCGTAGGCGACAACCTGGACCGGATCGAGCAGGCTGGTCGTTGCGCGACCGGTGCGCAAACCGGCGAATTCGTGCCTCAATGTCTGAAGCGACCCCTGCATGCGCCGCTGCAGGTCAGCGATATTGAACGTCATAGTCCCGTCCTATCATTCCGTGCGGGTTACACCCGTATTGTGCCGTGCGGGTTACACCCGATTCTTGTCGTGCGGATACACCCGAATTTTGCCCTCGGGTTATACCCGGTTTGCGTACGGGCGCCCGCCCGTCTCTGACCTCAGCGGTCGAAATGCCCGAACGCGTTTAGCGCGCAGGCGCGAGAATGTCACGGCGCAACGACGGTCGAGCGCCCCTTGCCCTGTAACGCGTTGCTGATCGCATTGGCCTGCGCAATCGAAAATACGATTATCGGAATATGGTTCTCGCGGGCAAGAGCAAAGGCCGCGGTGTCCATGATGGCCAGATTCTTGGAAATCGCCTCGTCGTGGGTCAGATGATCGTAGCGGACCGCGGCGGGATCCTTTTTGGGATCGGCGGAATAGACGCCGTCGACCTGGGTGGCTTTCATCACCGCATCGGCCGACAGTTCGGCGGCACGCAGGACCGCGCCGGTATCGGTGGTGAAAAACGGGTTGCCGGTGCCCCCTGCGAGAACCGTCACCCTGCCCTTGCCGAGGTGATTGAGGGCCGCCTGGCGGGAATAAGGCTGACAGACGTAGGGCATCGGGACGGCCGACAGCGCCCGGGCCGCGTGGCCGGCCTTCTCGATGGCGTGCTCGAGGGCGAGCGCGTTCATGACGGTCGCCAGCATGCCGATGGAATCGGCGCGCGCCCGGTCGATGCCCTTGTCGGCGCCCTGGATACCGCGGAAGAAATTACCGCCGCCGACGACAACGGCGATCTCGACGCCGGCGCTGGCGCCAGCGGCCAGGTCGGCCGCGATCCGGTCAAGCGTCGCCTGGTCGAGGCCATGACTGGTCGGCCCCATCAGGGCCTCGCCCGAGAGCTTGACCACAACGCGCTTCCACAGAACAGTCATTCTACCCTCGAGGCCTGGAGCGTTTTGGAGCCTGATCAACCAGAAACGCTATGCCCTGCCCCGAAACGCGCGGCAAGTGGGCTTGGGTAGCGCGATTCGACGCTGCGCCGCCAGTGCGGCGGCCGCATATCCTCTTAATTCGTGTGTGAAATGAATTGACCGGCCGAACCGGTGGCGGCAGGGTCAAGGAACTGCCTGACGGCCATGGGCGCTGAGGCGGCGAGCGAGCCCCGGAAACGGTATCATTGACCCAGAAAATATGGAATTGCCCCGATTCTTTGATCTGGATCAAATGCAGGTGACAAAAGTCTGACAATATTGCATAAGTGTAGGTCTGAACCTTTGGCTTGAACGAGCTTGGCTTGGACGGCAATGCAACAACGAGAAAGCGACAAAATGTCGACGACGACTTTGCGGCCCACTCCGGGAGGGGTTGGTTGTGTTCCCCGTATCGTAGGCGAAAAGCTGCGCCGTGCCGGCCTGCGGCCGACCCGCCAGCGCCTGGCGCTGGGCTGGCTGTTGTTCGGCAAGGGCGACCGCCACCTGACCGCGGAACAGCTTTACGAAGAAGCACGCGCCGCACGGGTGAACATGTCCCTGGCGACCGTCTACAATACGCTGCGCCAGTTCACCGAAAGCGGCCTGCTGCGCGAAGTGGCGCTGTTCGGCTCCAAGGTCTGGTACGACACGACGACCGGTCCGCACTATCACTACTACGTCGAAGACCGGGACGAAGTGTTTGATATTCCCGAGACGATGCTGCCGCAGCTTACGGTGCCGGGCGTGCCGGAAGGCATGGTCGTGGCTGGCGTCGACGTCATCGTCCGTCTGAAGAAAGCTCCGTAAACGCTTCCTTCTGAATCATAATCGGCAAAATAAAACGGCCCCCTTCGAGGGGCCGTTTTGCGTTTCAGATGTGGCCTGCCTGCCCGGCCTTGCGGATCAGCGGCGCATCCTGTCGATGTTCGGCAGGAACCAGCACACCACACCGATCAGCGGCAGGAACGAGCAGATCCTGAACACGAAGTCGAGGCTGGTCAGGTCCGCCAGATGGCCCAGCGCAGCCGCGGCGACGCCCGACATGCCGAAGGCAAAGCCGAGGAACAGGCCCGACAGCATGCCGGTGCGGCCGGGCACGAGCTCCAGCGCGTAGACGACGATCTGCGACATCGATGACGACATAATGAAGCCGATGGCGATCGTCAGGACCGCGGACCAGAACAGGTTGGCGTAGGGCAGCGCCAGAGTGAACGGCAGTGCGCCGAGGATCGAGAACCAGATGATGTACTTGCGGCCGAACCGGTCGCCCAGCGGGCCGCCGAAATAGACGCCGGCCGCCACCGAGCCCATGAAGAGGAACAGATAAAGCTGCGCGTCGCGCAGCGGCACCTGGAACTTGTCCATGAGGTAGAAGGTGTAGAAGGTGTTCAGGCTGGCGCTGTAGAAGCTCTTGGAGAACATCAGCAACAGCAGCAGGCCGATGGTGACGCCGATCTGGTTGCGCGTCAGGCCGTGCCCTCCCCCGGCTGCCGCCTTGCGCGGCGCCCGCGCCTCGTGAGCGAGCTGGGCCGCATACCAGCGGCCGACCCAGGCCAGCAGGCCCATGGCCAGCAGCGCCACCAGGGCGAACCAGACGATGCCGCGCTGGCCGAGCGGGATGAGCACGAAAGCGGCCAGGAGCGGTCCCGACGCCTGGCCGAAATTG
>Ga0182744_1000310_pt1 | contig 48473 bp, 42 predicted proteins | sample eDN3rd30CKraftMG_FD_128525 | JGI IMG/M metagenome (GOLD analysis project Ga0182744, IMG submission 128525) | Enriched Miracle-Growth compost microbial communities from Emeryville, California, USA - eDNA 3rd pass 30_C Kraft MG (version 2) (version 2) ... | reverse complement strand
GCTGCTGCTCGACGCCGGCGCCGATCCGAATTTCGGCTTCGATGATGGCTGGGGCAGCCCTTTCAAGGTCCTGACCGGGGCGATCGGCCTGGGCGAGCAGCATAAGTCCGTCCATCCGCAGGCGGACGGGCTGATCGATCTCCTCGTCGGCGCGGGGGCCGACCCGTTCGACCGGCAGGCGCTTTACAATATCTCGGTCGCGGGCAAGCGCACCGCCTGGTACGAACGGCTGTGGCAGCTCTGCGCGGCAAAGGGGCTCTCGGCCAAATGGCGCGATCCGGACGCCTGGATTGCCGGCGGCAATATCAAGGTCAACACGCTCGACTATCTGCTCGGCAATGCCGTGGGTCAGAACCATCTGGAGCGTGCGGCCTGGCTCCTGGAGCACGGCGCCGATGCCAACGCGCCGCAGGCCTATAACGGCTGGCCGATGCATCAGCTTGCGCAGATGTCCGGCTTTCTCGACATGCTCGCGCTGCTGGAGCGCCATGGTGCGCGGCCGGCTGAGCTGACGGGGATACAGGCCTTTCAGGCCGCATGCCTGCGCCATGACGCAGCGGCGGCGCGCACGCTTCTTGCCGCCGATGCCGGTCTCATCAGAGATCCGGGGCCTCTGCTGAAGGCCGCCGAGTTCGGCAATGCGGGAGCCGTGGCCCTGCTTCTGTCCCTCGGCGCCTCGGCGCACGCGCTTGGAGAGGATGGCATCAGCCCGTTACATCGGGCGGCCCAGTCAGGCTCGCTGGAGGCGGTCGAGCTGCTGCTGAAGGCGGGCGGCGACGTCGATCGCACCGAGCAGCGCTGGGGCGGCACGCCGCTGAGCTGGGCGACGGTGATGGGACAAAGGCATGTGGCCGAGAGGCTCGCGCCACTGAGCCGTGATGTCCGCACGCTCGGCTACAGGGGAGAGCTCGGCCGGCTTGAAGCTGTGCTGCGCGAAGAGCCCGAGCGCGCCAATCAGGTTTCTAACGATGAAGACGGGCCGACGCCGCTCTTCGTCCTGCCCAACGATCCCGAGGCGGCCGTGGCGGTCGTGCGCATCCTGCTTGCCTACGGTGCCGATCCCGCGGTGATGAACGCGAAAGGGCAGACCGCAGCCGATGTCGCGCGCGAGATTGATTTCGATGAGGCGGCAGACCTGATGGAGCGAGGCATGACGGGTTAGACGCCTATCAGCCCGCAATCACGAGCGGTAAAATGGACCTTGGTTATATGAGGTCTTTATATTTCACTAGCTCACCCACGAACATCGGCAGACCCTGCGACTCCAAAGTTGAAAGGTATTCGTCAGCAGTTTTTGGGGGACTTTTTAGGCGAGCGCGGCAGTCTCTGGCCGCGATCGCCACGGCGGCGGCATCAAGATCAAACTGCTGATACAGAAATGTATCCGGATGTAATATCTCCAGATCATATCGCCTTGCGATGTCCGACGGGAAGTCCTTCAAATTGAACGTAACTATGGCATCTGCCCCGCAGTGGATGGCGGCAGCCAGGACGTGACGGTCATCGGGATCAGGCAGATTCAAGGCTGGGATTAGCTCTTCAAAGCCTTCCACAAGGCTGCCAAGAACGCTGTCATTCATAAGTTTTCGGGTGCGGGCCAAGCGAGCAGGTTTAAGGTCTTGCCGCTGCTCTAAAAGATTTCGAATCCACTCATCATGAATCATATCGGTCCATCGGGCGCGAAAAATCCCGCTCCCAGCCAGTTCCAAAAGGAAATCGCGAAGAGGAGCGGGATAAAGCACGCACGCGTCTAATACGATTGTGTAGCCAGCTATTCTAATATCCCATCTCCGACTTCTGAGCTTCGGCAGTCAGTTCATCAAGCGCTTGTCGGCGTGCGATTTCATGGGTGCGCTTGAAGGCCTCAAGATCACTAAAGTTGATTCTTCGATGGGTTCCAACTTTATGGTAGGCTATTTTCTTGTCTTCCAACAGTTTGACCACATGAGGCCTCGAGACGTTGAGGTAATCGGCAGCCTGTCTTGTAGTCAGCTCTGCATGCAGCGGTATCAATGTCACAGCGTTGCCTTGTGACATTTCCGTTAGCAGGTGCGTCAAAAGCTTCGCCGCAGCCGTGGGCAAAATCAGTTCTTCACCGTCGTCAAGGCGAATACGCAAGGTTGCAGTTTTGGCTCGGCGAGATAGCAGTCGACTGGCTTTTGCTGCCAGCTCTGCTTCATCCGGCGTTGGCACCACCGTGCCAGGGCGTTCGAGTAGCATGGCAATCTCTCCCAAATTCATTACTCAAGTATATGGGGAGTTCTACCATAAACGCAATAAACGAAACGATAAGGGGCCGATTCAAAACGTCGCATCGCCCAAATGCATTAGCTGACTGCCATAAGCTTCCACACAGCTCTTGTTAATCACAACCTTAAGCTTAGACATTATCCCAGACCGCCATCTTCGCCACGCCTTTCAGGTCAGCCACGAAAGCCTCATAGGCCTCCGCCTTGGCGGCGGCGTCCGGAAGCCGCAACAGATAGGACGGATGCACGGTGATGTAGCCGTGCAGCTCGCCGAACACCGCCGGGCCTCTCGCGCGCGTCACAGGAATGGCCTTTCCTGCCAGCGCCAGCACAGCGGTGGCGCCTAGCGCGACCACCAGTTTGGGGCGCACGAAGTCCAGTTCCTTCGTCAGCCACCAGCGATAGTGCTTCACCTCGCCCGCCGTCGGTGATTTATGCAGGCGCAGCTTGCCGCGCTGCTCGAATTTGAAATGCTTCACCGCATTGGTCAGGTAGGTCTTTCTGCGGTCGATGCCGGCTTCCGCCAGTGCCTTGTCCAGCAACTGGCCGGCCGGGCCGACGAAGGGGCGGCCCTGCTGGTCTTCCTGATCGCCGGGCTGTTCGCCGACGAAGGCGATGGCGGGATGTTGCGGTCCTTCGCCAAGCACGGCGCGTGTGCCGCCCGGCACCAGCGGTTCGGAGGCGGCGATGATGCGGTTCAGCTCTTCCAGCGAGCGCGGCTCCTGGTCGGCCATGGCGGCGACGGCCTTCGCCGGGTTGCGTTTGATGGGTGCTGCGGGCTTCTGCTCGATCATCGCGCCGGTGCGCGATGCGGCCTGGCGCAGCAGCGCCGGGATGGCGGCGGTTTCGGGCATGTTGCGCCAGTATTTCTTCGGCATTTCCGTGCGCATCATGTCAGGGTTCGCCCGCGCCGGATTGAATGTGCTTTCGTAATAGCTGCGCCAGCCGGCCTCGAAGTCGTCGCCATCGGGCGCCATGCGCCTATCGCCCGGCGGGCCGAGGTGCAGCGCCTGCCTGTCCCAGTGCAGCGAGCCTTTCGGCGTCAGGATGGTCCAGTCCATGGCGCGGTAACGGTCGATGAAGAACTGCGCCACCGCCTCGACGATGAAGTGATCGGGCTCGAACCAGGCGATGAACTGCTCGCCGCGCTCGTCATCGACTTTGCGGAAGCGCAGGAAGGCGTGCATCTTGTGAATGTCGCGCCGCACCGATTTCGCCATGATGCTGAGGCGATGCACCAGCGGATCGCTGGCGACGTCCAGCAGCGCGCGTTCGCCGCGCATGATGCGATGGATCAGCCCGTGCAGTAGCGCGTACCGCTCGGGATCGGAATGGCAGACGACCATTTCGCTTAAAGGGCCGACGGCGCGGGGAAGGGAGAGCGGCGGCGCATCCGCATCCACGGCGCTGCCGAACAGGCTCGGCGTGTCGGCTGTCGTCCACACCACCTCATCGGGCCGCACTTCCCGCGCGAGCAGCATGCGGACGGCGCGGCGAAAGCCATTTGGGTCGGCGCCTTCCTTCAGCACGATCCGCGTCAGCATCAGAACAGGCTCAACTGCTTTGCCGGGGTGACGATGCGCTGGCGCAGGTCGATGCGGTCCGTCAATGCGGCGGGGTGATAATCGTCGGTCATCAGGAAGGGTCGGGCGCGCCGCAGGGCGCCGGAGAGCCGCGCCACATCGTCAAGCCGCAGCCGCGTATGCCGGCGCGCCAGCACGATGCGATCGACCGCGCGTTTGCCGAGGCCGGGCACGCGCAGCAGCATCTCCTGATCGGCTTTGTTGACGTCGACAGGGAAACGATGGCGGTTCTTCAATGCCCAGGCGAGTTTCGGATCGATCTCGAGATCGAGCATGCCGTGCTCGCCGCCCGACGCGATCTCGTCGACGCTGAAGCCATAGTAACGCAGCAGCCAGTCCGCCTGGTACAGGCGGTTCTCGCGCTGCAGGGGCGGTGACTTCGCCGGCAGGATGGCGCTTGCCTGCGGGATGGGACTGAACGCCGAGTAGTAGACGCGGCGCATGGCAAAGCGGCTGTAGAGCATGTCGCTCGTTCGCAGCACATGCTCGTCGTTCGCCTCGTCGGCGCCGACGATCATCTGCGTGCTCTGGCCGGCCGGCGAAAAGCGCCGCCGCTCTTCCTTCGCCTCGACGATGCGCTCATGCATCTGGCCCATGGCGTTGCGGATGGTGGCGCTGCTCTTCTCCGGCGCCAGCTTCTCCAGGCTCTGTTGCAGCGGCAGCTCCATGTTGATCGACAGACGGTCGGCCCACAGGCCCGCCTGTTCGATGAGCCAGGGGCTGGCCTCCGGAATGGTCTTGAGATGGATGTAGCCGGCGAAGCCGTGGTCGCGGCGAAGCATCTTCGCCACCAGCATCATCTGTTCCATCGTGTGATCGGGCGTGCGGATGATGCCAGAGGAGAGGAACAGGCCTTCGATGTAATTGCGCTTGTAGAACTCGACGGTGAGTTTCACCACCTCCTCGACGCTGAAGCGCGCCCGCTTCACGTTGGAGGAGCGCCGGTTGATGCAATAGGCGCAATCGAACAGGCAGTAATTGGTGAGCAGGATTTTCAGCAGCGAGATGCAGCGGCCGTCGGGCGTATAGGCATGGCAGATGCCGTTGCTCGTCGAGCCCAGCCCCTTGGCGCCGGCGACGCGCTTGGGCGCGCCCGAAGACGCGCAGGACACGTCATATTTCGCCGCATCGGCCAGGATGCGCAGTTTAGCCGTCAGCGCCTCGTCCATCACCACTCCAGAAAGAATGTTCTTGTTATGTTCTTATCCGGCGTATGGCAACAGCAAATCAAGAATGCCGATGAATCCGATGGCCGGGGCGCAAAGCAATCGGATAATTATTAAATATTATCAGGTCACTATGCCGCCGGCCGCTCGTCTTCATATTGTGCGGAGGAGCGGCGGCACGGTCAGTCGAGGCTGATGGCGGCTTCCCTGACGATCTTGCCCCACATGTCCGCTTCCCGCGCGAAATACTTGGCCGAGTCAGCCGGATTCAGGCCGACGCTATCCATGCCGAGCCCGCGAATGCGGTCCGCGACTTCGGGCATGTTCAGCGCCTCGACGACGCTGACGTAGATCCTGTCGATCACGGGCGCGGGCGTGCCGGGCGGCGCGGTCATCGCAAACCATGTCACCGCCAGATAGCCGGGAAAGCCCGCTTCCTCCATCGTCGGGATGGCCGGCATGATGCGCGAACGCGTCTTGCCGCCGGTGGCGAACACTTTCACCATGTTCGATTCCCACATCGGCAGCGCCGTGGAGACGATGTCGAACACCATGTCGACGTGACCGCCCATGACATCGTTGAGCGCGGGCGCCGCGCCCCGGTAGGGGACGTGGACCATCTGCACGCCGGTCATCATCTGCAATTGCACGGCGGCGAGTTGCGCCGTCGAGCCGATGCTGGACGAGGCATAGGTGACCTTGCCCGGATTTGCCTTCGCGTAAGCCACGAATTCCTTGACGTTCGTCGCGGGAAAGTCCTTCCGTACCACCATGGCGTAGGGCACGCTGGCGATCATGCTGATCGGCGCCAGTTTGAGCGGTTCATAGCCTTGATGCTTGTACATGAACTGATTGATGACGAGCGGCGGCGCGGGTACGAACAACAGGGTGTAACCATCCGGCGCGGCATGCGTCACCGTCTGTCCGCCGATGTTGCCGCCGGCGCCCGACATATTGTCGACGATGACGGACTGCCCCCAGCGCCTTGCCAGTTGTTCCGCGATCAGCCGTGCGAGCGTGTCCGTCCCGGACCCGGCTGGAAACGGCATGATCATGCGCACCTGTCTCGATGGATAGGCATCCTGCGCGTGCGCGGATGGCGCCGCGAGCGCGCCCGCAAGGCCGGCGACAAAGCCTCTTCTGTCGAGCTTCATGATCCTCCCCGTGATTGTTGGTCGGCCGCTGTCCCGCGGCTCATGTGCGCTCTGGACTATGCGATCCAGGCAGCCAGCCGATCAAGGAAATAAGCCGCGGGACGGGCAACAATACCTGCCAGGCATCAATCGCGCATCAAAACAGACTTGGACGGCCAAGGCCGCCTCGGAAAAACTTGGCCCGCCTCGGGCAAACTTCGGGGAAACGATCTTGTGGGAGGACGTGCGTGCAGGCTCTGGAGGGCAGGGTAGCGATCATCACCGGCGCAGCCGGCGGCCAGGGCCGTGCCGAAGCGGCTGCTTTCGCGGCGGCCGGCGCGATCGTGGTTGCGACCGATCTCAGTGACGACCTCGTTTCGGCCTTCGCGGGCATGGACGGAGAGATCGTCTGCCTCAAACATGATGTGACACGCGAGGATGATTGGCAGCGCATCACCGGCGCATGCCTCGAACGCTGGGGCAGGATCGACATCCTCGTCAACAATGCCGGCGTCTATCGGCCCGCGCCGCTGCTGGAGACCGATGCCGCGTCGTATGATCTGCATATGAACGTGAATGCCCGCTCGGTGTTCCTCGGCATGCGGGCCGTTGCGCCGCCGATGATCGAGGCGCGCGCGGGGTCGATCATCAACATCGCTTCGGGGGCAGGGGCCAAAGGCACGGTCGGCCTGTTCGCCTATTCCACGTCGAAATGGGCGGTGCGCGGAATGACGCGCTCGGCCGCGCGGGAACTCGCGCCCTTCAATATCCGGGTGAACGCTGTTCTTCCCGGCCTGATCGACACGCCGATGGTCAGCGCGCGCGAGGGCCGGGAAGCCTTCATCGGCAAGGTGCCGCTGGGGCGCATCGGCACTGCGGAGGAAGTTGCAAGGCTGGTGCTGTTTCTCGCATCGGAGTCACACTCCTACATCACGGGTGCGGAAATTCCGGTCGATGGCGGCTATAGCGCTTAGGGGAGGGAGCAAATGTTCAAGAGATTACTTGCCGGCGTGTTGTCGGCGTCATTGATGGCCGGCGCTGCAACCGCGGTCCTCGCCAAGGACGACTATCCTGTCCGCGAGATTCATTTCATCTGTGGCTTTCCGGCCGGCAGCGGCGCCGACATTCTGGTGCGCTATTTCTCCGACAAGATCGCCAAGAAGACAGGCAATACCATCATCGTCGAAAACAAGCCCGGCTTCGGCGGCATGCTGGCTTTGACGCAGACCGCGAAAGCGCGGCCGGACGGCTATACGATCCTGCTCGCCGGCGGCAATGCGGTGGCGATCAACGCCAATCTTCTGAAGCATCCGCCAGTCGATGTGGGCAAGGACGTCAAGGTCGCGGCGACGATCAACAAAATGCCGTTCCTGCTCGCGGTCGATAGCGCGTCGCCGATCAAATCCCTGCCGGAGTTGACGGAAGCGCTGCGTCGCAAAGGCAATCAGGCGAGCTATGCCTATTCGTCGCCGTTCTCCAAGGTGATCGCGGAATCCTACAAGACGGCGGCCGGGCTGCAGACAGTCGAGGTGGCTTACAAGGGCGCGACGGATTCGCTCAACGACATGGCAAGCGGCGCGATCGACTTCGCCATCCTCGATCCGGTGATGGCGCTGGCGCAGCAGAAAGCCGGCAAGCTGCGCATTCTCGCCATCTCCACGGCGAACCGCACGCGCGCCACGGGCGACCTGCCGACCTTCGGCGAACAGGGCGTCAGGGTTGATCTTGCCGGCTGGTGGGCGGCGCTGGTGCCCGCCGGCACGCCCGAAGCGATCGTGCAGACCGTCAACGCATGGTTCGCCGATGTGCTCGCCGAGGAAGATACCAAGACGTTTCTCGCCAACAACGGCGCCGATGCGCTGAGCATGCCGGCCGCGCAAGCCAACAGCTTCTTTCTCCAGGAAATAAAAACCTGGGGTGCGCTGATCGAGATGGCCAGGATCGAGAAGCAATGATCGAGAAGCAATGATCGAGAAGCAATGACCGGCGTTGCACGGCTCCCGGCCGGATGTCTGAACCTCAGAAGGCGACCTTGTCACCGCCTTTGAGTTTCAGGATCTCGCGCGCGTCGTCAGCCGTGGCGATCTCGAGGCCCAGTCCTTCGAGAATTTGCCGCACCTTCTTCACCTGCTGAGCATTGGTCCTGGCGAGTTCGCCCGGACCGATCCAGAGCGAGTCCTCCAGGCCAACGCGCACGTTGCCGCCCATCGCCGCCGCCTGCGCGGCAATGCGCATCTGCGCCGCGCCGGCGCCCAGCACCGACCACTGGTAGTTGTCACCGAGCAGGCGGTCGGCAGTGCGCTTCATCATGATGACGTCTTCGGGATGCGTGCCGATGCCGCCGAGAAGGCCAAATACCGATTGCACGAAGACAGGCGGCTTCACGACGCCGCGGTCGAGAAAGTGCTTGAGCGTGTAAAGATGACCGATGTCGTAGCATTCAATCTCGAAACGGGTGTCGCCGCCGGCGCAGGTGGAGAGAATGTACTCGATATCAGCGAGCGTGTTCTTGAACATGCCGCCGCGCGTGCCTTCGAGATAGGGCTCTTCCCAATCGTGCCGGAACTTGCCCTTGTAGCGTTGGATCATCGGATAGAGACCGAAGTTCATGGTCCCCATATTGAGCGAGGCAACCTCGGGCCTGAAGGTCGCGGCGGGCTTCACCCGCTCCTGGATCGACATGGTCGCCGCGCCGCCGGTCGTGATGTTCATGACTACGCTCGAGCGCTGCTTGATCGCGTTCAAGATCGGTGTGAATGCCTCCGGCGTCTGATCGGGGCGGCCATCGTTCGGGTTGCGGGCATGGAGATGGACGATCGCCGCGCCAGCCTCGGCCGCATCGATCGCGGCATCGGCGATCTCCTGAGCGGTCACCGGTAGATACGGCGACATGGACGGCGTGTGGATGGATCCCGTAACGGCACAGGTGATAATCACTTTGCGGGCCATGGGTTGTGCTCCGGTGCTCTGTTTCATGGCTTGGGTTAAGGCCGCCTCCCGAGAACAGGCAATGCCTGCGCTGCAATAGTTTCGCTGTCCGAAATTCCCGGCACTTTCGAAGATACGGCAGGAGGTTCGTGATAGGTCTCGGGACAACGATACCAGGAGGGGGAACAATATGGGTCGATCAATCCTTTCGCTCATCGCAACCGCCCTTGCAGTTTCCTTTCTGTCACCGAATGCGCAGTCCCAAACCTACCCGCAGAAGCCGATCACGTTCGTCGTTCCTTTCGGCGCGGGAGGCGGCGCTGATATCATCGGGCGCATGTTGCAGGATGGCCTCCGCAAGGAACTTGGCCAGTCGATTGTCATCGAAGACAAGCCGGGCGCCAACGGGGCGATCGGATCCGCGTATGCCGCCAGAGCGGCGCCGGACGGCTATACCCTCCTGCTGACGGCCAGTTCGACCTTCTCGCTCAATCCAAACCTGATGAGCAATATTCAGTATGACCAGTTGAGAGATTTCGTTCCTGTCGGGTTCGTCGTTCGGGCGCCATGGATGATGGTCGTCAATGCAAACAGCGGCTACAAAACCGTCGCTGACGTTGTCAAAGCGGCGAAGGGAAATCCTGCGGGGCTGACGGTTGGATTCTGGCAGAGCAGTGTGCAGGTCACCGCCGAAGTCTTTCAGCGGGCCGCGGGCATCGAATTGCTGAAGGTCCCCTATAAAAGCGTCGTCGATGTCATAAGCGATTTGCTCGGACAGCGTATCGATGTCATGTTTGTCGATATTCAGGCTGTGCGCGCCTATATTGAAAGCGGCCAGGTACGCTACCTCGCGGCGACCACGTCGAGCAGGGTGGAGGTCGCCGCCAATGTCCCGACCCTGGTGGAATCCGGTTATCCTTCCGTTGTCACGGACTCCTCGGTGATCCTGTTCGCACCGGCGAAGACCCCGCAGCCTATCCTCGACCGATTGAATGCCGCCATGATAAAAGTTGTTTCGAGCCCGGATGTGCGAGAGCGGCTCATGAGCCTCGGGCATGAGCCGGCCACAATGACATTACCTGAACTCGATAACTTCGTGCGCGTGGAATTGACGAAGTGGCGTGACATGATCAGCAGCGCCGGTCTGGTCAAGCAATGAATATTCTGGCAAAGCGCGCCGCGCTCGCCGTCCATCGCCAATTTTAGGAAGCCTATTATGAATGATGTAGTGATCGTGACCGGCGCCAGCAGCGGCATTGGCGCAGCAACAGCGCGGCTGCTCGGCGTGTCGGGTGCAAGCGTCGTCGTGAACTATCGGAACTCCCGGGAGCAGGCCGAAAGCGTTGCCGCCGACGTCGCCGCCGCCGGCGGACGCGCCGTCGCGATCCAGGCCGACATGGGCAATGAGGCGGACATCATGCGTCTGTTCGAGGAAAGCGATCGCGCCTTCGGGCCTTTGACCGGCCTGGTGAACAATGCGGGCGTCAACGGGCCGGCGCTTCGAAGCCTGCAAGATTACACGTTCAAGGAAACCATGGACATCCTGGCCGTCAACACGGCCGGCCTTCTGATCGCGTGCCGCGAGGCGGTCAATCGCATGTCGACAACGCGCGGCGGCAAGGGCGGCTCCATCGTCAACGTGTCGTCGATCGGTGCTTTGACCGGCAGTCCGGGACGTTTCATCCACTATGCGGGCTCGAAGGGGGCGGTCGACAGCATGACGCTCGGCATCGCGGTCGAAGTGGCGCGCCAGGGCATCCGCGTCAATGCGATACGGCCTGGTACCGTCGACACGCCGATCCACGACAAGGTCGGCCAGCGCGAGCGGGTGATGCGCGCCTCCGGGGATATCCCGCTCGGCCGCGCCGGCCGGCCGGAGGAGGTCGCGGAATCCATCGTGTGGCTCCTGTCCGACAAGGCATCGTTGGTGACGGGCGCGATCCTGAACGTGATGGGCGCGCAGCGCTGACACCCGAGGAGATTTTCGCAATGAATGACTTCGGCCTCACCAGGGCTCCCCGCGCCATTGTGTTTGGTTCAGGCCAGCGGCTTGCGCTCGGGCGCATCGCGGCTCAGGCCGGCCGCACGGCGTTTGTCTGTACCGATCAGCGGCTGAGCGCCGAGCCGGTCTTCACCGCGATGATGGACGATTTGAAAAGCAATGGCGTTGCTGTCCGCGTTTACGATCGCACGCTTGCCGAACTTCCGCTGAGCTGCATCGATGAGGCCGTCCGGCACGCTTCGGGTTTCGGCCCCGATCTCGTCATCGGCATTGGCGGCGGGTCATGCATGGATCTGGCGAAGGTGGTGGCCCTGCTGATCGGCCATGGCGGTCATCCCCGCGATTACTATGGCGAGTTCAAGGTGCCGGCGCCGGTCGTGCCCATTCTGGCGGTGCCAACCACCGCCGGAACAGGCTCGGAAGTCACACCGGTGGCCGTGCTGGGCGATCCGGAACGCGCGATGAAAGTCGGCATCTCGTCGCCGCATCTGATCGCTCACACCGCGATCTGCGATCCTGAGCTGACTTTCACATGCCCGCCGTCGCTGACGGCCGTGTCGGGCGCCGATGCGTTGACGCATGCCATCGAGGCCTTCACCGCCATCGTGCGGCCCGTAACGCCGGCGTTGGCGACCGACCATGTCTTCGTTGGCAAGAATACATTGTCAGACGCCTATGGACTGCAAGCCATTCGGCTGCTGTCACGCTTCCTGCCGGACGCTGTCGGCCATGGCGGGAACGAGGCGGCGCGGGTCGGGGTGATGCAAGGTGCGCTGCTGGCGGGCCTTGCTTTCGGCACCGCCGGCACCGCGGCGGCCCATGCCATCCAGTATCCCGTAGGAGCGCTCACCCATACGCCACACGGCGCGGGCGTGGCTCAGCTCATGCCCTATGTGATGGCGTTCAATCGTTCGTCCTGTCCAGCCGCGATGGCCGAGGTTGCCCGCGCCATGGGCATCAAAGGCGCCATCGGCGATCAAACCGAGGACGTGCTTTCGCGTGCCGCTGTCACCGCGGTCGCGGACCTGTTCGCGTCCATCGGCATTCCAAAGACGCTTGCCGAGTTGGGTTTGCCGGCCGACCAGATCGACTGGACGGCCGAGCAATCGCTGGCTTCCCAGCGGCTCGTGAAGAACAATCCGCGCGAACTCGACAAGGCCGCCATGAAGTCGATCATCGACGCAGCTTTCATCGGCGATCTTGCGCGGCTGGCTTAGAGTCTGACTGAAAAGTAAGAGTCGCTTTTGAAGAGCTTGCGATGTTGTTGTTTGGCTTCACCCTTGGTGTGTCATTCCCGCCAAGCGAAGCGCAGAGCGGAATCCAGGGGCAACGTGACGGAGCGTTGCAGCCTTTGACTCCTGGGTTCCCGCTCGCCTGCCTTCGCCGAAGCGGCTCCGCGCAGGCAGGCGCCGGCGTCGCGTCGGGAATGACAATCATTACTTTTCAGTCAAACTCCTAGGCCGGCTTCTGCCAGGCGAGCAGGCTGCCGCCAGTCTTGACCGCGTCGTCTGCCGGGGCGTCGGGCATCGGGTATTCATCCTCGTTGAGGACAAAACCTTTCTTCAGCGCGAAGTCCATCCGGGGCGGACAGAAGATATCGTAAAGCGCGGCGTCGCCTTCGCCGACGTCGCGGCTGGTGTGCACCACGGTTGCCGGAATGATGACGAGCGACGGCGTTTCCATCTCCTCGTGATCGTCTGGAATCCAGCTCGCGAGATCGGGCCCCCAGTTGTAGCGCATGTGGTGAACCCAGCGTCCGCGCAGCGTGAGCGAGCATTGCTCGAAATCGTCATGCCAGTGCGGGCTCAGCGACGTCGTCTCGCGCCGCGTCTTGAACGGCGCAAACAGGTTCACCATCATGTTGGTCGAACGGAACAAGCGCGGCTGAATGCGGTCACCATCGGCCTTGAAGTATGGGCCCAGCGGGTAATGGCGCAACTTGTGGCCATCGCGAGGCGCGGGCCAAAGCTCAGGCGGGGCAAGCTCAGGCGCTTCATCGCTATAAGCCGCGGCGTTTGATGCCAGCGCCATGATGTCCCTGGAGGCCTTCGAATGGATCCGCGCGAACAGGCCTTTCGATCGGGCGGTGATCGTGCTCCCGCCAGGCGGCACGATGGTGAGCGAGTCGGCCTTCGCTTCAACGCTGGCGCCGCCGGCGGTGATGCTGAGCGTCGGGCCGTCGGGTGGCACAATAACCATGTGCTCCTCGGGATCGCCTATTCGTTTGAGCACCGCGCCAGCCTCGACCTCCGTAACGACGACGGCGAAATTGCCGCCACGGGTGATCCAGCTCTTCACGCCGGCTTCCACAATCTGCGGCGCGGCTTTTCGGAACTCTACCTTTGTGGCCTTGCGGGCCGCAGCGTTCGACATATCAGCATCTCCCTGACTGTTTCCAATGCTCCCACGGGCCGCCACCCATGCGGGTGGCGAGCCTAAGTCATTCATTGAACGGTGGATTTTCAATTTTCCCAATCTGGAGCGCGGCGCGTTACCCAGCCAGTTGTTTCGGCTATGATTTCGGCCAGCGAAATTGAAGCCGAGACCACACTGCCACCGGAGGGCGCCGCGCCTAAATTCGAAGCGTCCGGCGAAATGGCCTGAGTAACGGCCAGGCGCCGCGGCGCACAACGGGAGAATGCCTGATGATGCCAATCGATGCGGCTCATGTTGCGCCGGATTTGCCTCCGTCGCTTGGTGGTGCGCTGGCCCGTGCCGACGACGTCGAGCTCCGGCGAGAGAGGGCGTTGAAGACGCAAAAGCGCTGCCGGACCAATTCCCGGCGCGGTTTGACCGATTCCGCGCAGCGTTCCTATCCGCCGGTGCAGGCCATTTGTCGCGCCCTCGACATTCTGCGCACGGTCAATCGGCTGCGCATCGCATCGATCCTGCAGATTCATGAGGCGACCGGTTTCCCAAAGCCCACCATCGTCCGCATGCTCGAAACGCTTCTGAGCGAAGGCTACGTGGCGCGCGACAACATGTTTGGCGGATACATCGTGACCAGCCGGGTGCACGAACTGACTTCCGGCCATCAGGGAATTTCCCAGATCATCGAAATCGCGCGTCCTTTCGCGATCGAGCTCACGCGCGACGTGAAGTGGCCGATTGGCATCGGCGTGCTCGACGATGACGCGATCGCCATCAAGTTCTGGACGGGCTCGATCAGCCCCCTGGCGCATACGAACACCGTGCTCGGCCTGCGCGCGGACTTCGCGACGACGGCGATGGGGCGGGCGCTCCTGGCGTATTGCCCCGACAGCGAGCGCGAGCGCCAGATCAGGCGCATGCGCGACGATCCAGCCCGCCGCTTTGGCGAGGCTGAGGAAGCGCTGCTGCGTTCAATCCTGCGGCAAATCCGGATCGATGGCGTTGCCATGCGGGATCCAAAGACGCAGCCTCATCGCGTCAGCACATTCGCCATGCCGATTCGTGAAGGCGAGATCGTGCATGCGCTCATCAATATCAGCTTCTTTACGACAGCGGTTCAAAAGAGCGAAATCGCGGAAAAGATATTGGCGCCTCTGCGCGCGACGACGGCAAAGATCGAGCATGCGGTCGCCATGGCGAGAGGGGGAACCATCCGCAGCGACGCATCGGCAACCATCGAGCCGACGTTCTAAAGCATCGCGCTTTCCTTCGGAATCGCACGATGCCTCGGTGCCGCGAAGATGAGACAAGCGCCAAGCACTCTCTTTGTGGCTTGTAATGCAATTTCGGACCTCGAAATTATGTGCTGCCGCCGGCCGCTTCTTCGAGCTCGCCGTCGCATGACGGATCACTTTAAGGTAGGCTTTCCATCGATTGCGAATAACGACGGGGGCGATATGAAGATTTCATCTGAACGGCTTGCGCTTACGCAATTGCTGCATGCGTTGACCATTGACTATTGGCACGACGTCGACACGAATTGGGGACGCAAAGCGCCGGAGTACTATACTGAGGATGGAGTCTTCGAAGGCACGCAGAACCCTTACGTCGGCCGCGAAAAGATTCGCCAGTTCTATCAGTGGCGGGAGGATCGCGGTGCGCGCACGGTGATTCATGCCGTGCACAATTTCCAATGTCTTCCGGATGGGAAGGACAGGGCGACGTGCCACTGGTTCCTGATGCTCTATGCGGCGGATGGCACACCGCCTTTGCCGAGCAAGCCGCCGATCCAGATTTCCTACATGACTGACCACTGCATCAAGGATCAGAATGGTGACTGGCTGCTGACCCGGCGCAAATTCGAGAATTGGTTCGAGGGCGACATTCCGTCAACCAATCCCAATCTGGATGACAAGTAGCCTGGAATTCGGCTTTCGCAAAAATTGCGCGCCCGCCGAAATCTGAGAGAAGTTAAGAGCGAAAGGCTTCGGTCATGTACGGAAATCTCCTCGCCAATGTTCCGACCGATCTCTGGATCGGCGGCAAATGGTGCGAATCGTCGGATGGCGCGCGGTTCGACGTCATCGATCCGGCGACCGAGAAGACTATCGCCTCGGTGGCAAGCGCGTCGATCGAGGATGCCACGCGTGCGATCGATGCCGCACAGGACGCGTTCGAAGGCTGGGCCGGCCGCAAGCCGCGCGAGCGCGCCGAGATATTGCGCAAGGCTTATGAAATCATCATCCGCGACGCCCAGCGCTTCGCCAAATTGATCACGCTGGAAAATGGCAAGGCGCTGTCGGATTCGCAGGGCGAAATCGCCTACGCGGCGGAGTTCTTTCGCTGGTATGCCGAAGAGGCGGTGCGTAACATCGGCCAGATATCGACGGCGCCGGCGACCGGCGCGCGCATCGTCGCCCAGCACAAGCCGGCTGGTATCGCCGTGCTGGTGACGCCGTGGAACTTCCCAGCCGCGATGGCGACGCGCAAAATCGGCCCGGCACTGGCCGCCGGTTGCCCGGTGGTGCTCAAACCGGCCTCGGATACGCCGCTGACCATGTTGGCGCTGATGCCTGCGCTGGAAGAAGCGGGCGTTCCCGCCGGTGTCGTCAATGTCGTGCCGTCGCGCCGCTCCGGTCCGGTGGTCAGCGCCATGCTGCACGACGCGCGCGTGCGTGTGCTGTCGTTCACCGGCTCGACCGAGGTCGGCCGCAAGCTGCTGCACGAGGCCGCCGACAACATCATCAAGCCGTCGATGGAACTCGGTGGCAACGCGCCGTTCCTGGTGTTCGAGGATGCCGACATTGATGCCGCGGTCGATGGCGCCATGGTGGCCAAAATGCGCAATATGGGCGAGGCCTGCACCGCGGCCAACCGTTTCTATGTGCATGAGAAGGTGCACGACGCGTTCGCTGAAAAGCTCGCCGCTAGGATGGCGGGCCTCAGGATGGGCAATGGTCTCGACGACGGCATCCATGTTGGGCCGCTGGTCAATAAGGAAGGCCGCGACAAGGTGATCGAACTGGTCGATGACGCCGTGAGCAAAGGCGCCAAGGTGCTGACTGGCGGCAAGACGCCCGACGGCGCCGGCTATTTCTATCCCGCAACCGTTCTCACCAACGTGTCCGACGACGCCAAGATGCTGAATGAGGAAATCTTCGGGCCGGTCGCGTCGATCCAGACCTTCAAGACCGAGGCCGAGGCGATCAAACGCGCCAACGACACCGAATATGGGCTGGTCGCGTATCTCTACACCAGGGACCTGTCGCGCGGCCTGCACGTGTCCGAGAAACTCGACTTCGGCATGATCGGTCTGAACCGAGGCCTGGTCTCCGACCCGGCGGCGCCGTTCGGCGGCACCAAGCAGTCGGGCCTCGGGCGCGAGGGCGCGCAGGAGGGCATGAAGGAATTTCAGGAAACGCAATACGTGTCGGTGATCTGGTAATTCCGTCGTCCTCGCTGGGGCAGGATCGATATCCTCGTCAACAATGCCGCGTCTATCGGCCCGCATCGCTGCTCGAGACGGACGCGGCGTCGTATGACCTGCACATGAATGTGAATGCCCGCGCGGTGTTCTTCGGCATGCGCGCCACGGCGACCTGCCAATTTTCCTCGCCAACAATGGCGCCGATGCGCTGAGCATGCCGGCCGTGCAAGCCAACAGCTTCTTCCTCGAGGAAATAAGAACCTGAGGCGCATTGATCGAGATGGCCGGGATCGAAAAACAATAATCGCAACAAGCCTGCTGCCTTCTCTCAACCTCGAGCTGAGCGGGGCGATTGCGCTTGAGCCCGCGCTTGATGATTCACTTTTCACGGAACAATCGCAGTGCCCTTGAATTGCAAGCCCGCGGACGGTGGGCTTCAATCGAGGAGGCTAGCATATGCGGTATTCTTATCTTTCGACGGTCGCCGCGGCGGCCATCTGCCTGTCGGCAGCGGCGTTTGCGCAAGGCGTTGGAGGCAGCTCAAGTCCGGGCGGCAGCGGCAGCTCCTCCGGCGCTTCGGGATCGGAAAGGTCCGGTACAGGTAGTTCCAGTTCCGGCCACTCCGGCTCCGGCAGTTCCGGTTCCGGCATGTCCAATCCCGGTGCGGGAGGTCGCAATGAGCCGGGCTCGACGACATCGGGCGGGCGGGCCCAAAGCCAGCCGTCGGGGTCTGATACGATGCGCGGCACCGGACAAACGCAGAGGCAGGGCGGGCCCTCCGCTGAAAGCGATCGTTCTCCGATGCGCGATCCTTCGGGCAAGACCAACAGCGGTTCAGGCAGCCGGTCCGGCGCGTCGTCGCCGAGTGGTGGATCGAACATGTCGGGACAGGGGAGCGAGCCGAACAGCGGCTCGCGCAGGTCGGGACAGACGGAGCCCTCCGGACGGGGGAATGCGCAAGGTGAATCGAGTGGCGCTCGGAACAACGCGGCCACGTCGAGTTCGTCGGTGAACGTCACCAATGAGCAGCGCACGCAGATCACGCAATCGATCCATTCCGTCAATGTGCCGACGGCGAATGTGAACGTCACATCGGTCTCGGTTGGAACGGTGCTGCCCTCGAGCGTCACCTTCGTCGACGTGCCGCCGGCGATCGTGCGGATTGTGCCTGCCTGGCGCAGCTACAAGGTGGTGAAGGTGCGCGACGAGATCCTCGTCGTCGATCCCCGCACCCGCAAGATCGTCTATGTGATCGAAGCCTGAACGTCGGGGTAAGCGATATCGGCTCCGCCGCCGGGTTGCCCGGTGGCGGAGCCTTGCAGTCAATTTGTCCGCTGATCCGTGGATCAACTTAATCCAGCACTCCTACCGGCGCCCATGCTATATGCGGATACGGCCTGCATGGCAGAAAGCGCGGAAGGGAGAGATTCCATGCTCGGTTATCTGTCGCGGCTTGCGGCATGGATGGTCTTCATGGCCGCGCTGATCCTGTGGCCGGCCGGCACCCTGGCCTATCCGGCCGGCTGGGTGTTCATCGGCCTGTTCGCGGCCAGCGGCCTTGCGGGAATTCTCTGGCTGTCGAAATACAGTCCGAGCCTGCTGCGCGAACGCATGGCTTCACCCTTGCAGCGCGATCAGAAGCCGTGGGACCGCGTGTGGCTGTTGCTGTTCATGGTCGTTTTCCTCGGCTGGATCGTGTTCATGAGCTGGGATGCGGCGCGCACCGGCTTTACGGCGATCCCGGTCTGGGTTCAGGCGCTCGGTGTCGTGGCCATCGTGGTCAACGGGGCCGGCACCTGGTGGACGTTCCGCGAGAATGCCTTCGCGGCGCCGGTGGTGAAAATCCAAGAGGGCCAGCAGGTGATCGACACCGGCCCTTACGCCATCGTGCGGCATCCGATGTACACCAGCGCCTTGTTCCTTTTCATCGGCGTCCCGCTGCTGCTCGGGTCCTGGCTCGGCCTGGCGGTTTCCGCGCTGCTCATCCTGGGCCTTGCCTGGCGCGCGGTGCATGAGGAGCGCACCTTGCGCGCGGAACTGAAGGGCTATGACGGTTACGCCGCGCGCGTGCGGTATCGCTTCGTTCCCTTCGTCTGGTAGCAGGTCATGACGCAGGCAGCGGCAAAGACCGGGGCGGGCCCGACCGCCATGGTCGCGGTGGAGCAATATTTTCCAGCCCAGCAACGCATCATCACCGATGATCTGGCTGGTCCGGTCCTGCCTTTCGGTGCGCGGATGCTCGTCGCAGCGATGCGGCCTGCGTTCGCCCGCGACTGGATGGTGCGCGCCACGGAGCGCGCCTTTCCCGGCCTGTGGAGCGGCATGATGTGCCGCAAGCGTTACATCGACGACGTGCTCATCGCCACAGCCGGGGAGATCGACGCGGTCGTCAATCTCGGCGCCGGTTTCGATACCCGCGCCTACCGGCTGGCGTCGCTGGCGCACATCCCCGTGTGGGAGGTCGACCAGGACGCGATCATCACGGCCAAACAGGCGCGTCTGCGGCAACGGTTCGGCAAGCTGCCGGCGCATGTCGCCCTGGTGCCCATCGACTTCGATGCGGAAGCCCTGGGGCCGGCTTTGATCGCGCGGGGATACACGCAAGATAGGCCGACATTCTTCATCTGGGAAGCGGTGACCCAATATCTCGGCGAACCGGGCCTGCGCGCCACGCTCGATGTCCTTGCCACGGCCCCGCGCGGCAGCCGCCTCGCGTTTACCTATGTCCTGAAGGACTTCCTCGACGGTAGGAACCTTTACGGTCAAGCGCGCCTTCACGAGAGATATGTGAAGAGCAATATCTGGCTCTTCGGCCTCGATCCCAAAGACGTCTCCGCTTTCCTCGCTCCCTATGGTTGGCGTGTGAACGAGGACTTTGGTTATGACGAGCTCGCCGAGCGCTATGTGATACCGACGGGGCGGAGCCTCGCCTCCTCGCCGATCGAACGGGTTGTCTGCGCGGAGAGGGCGTAAAGGCGGTCAAAACTGTCTCTAATCGCGCGGGATTGAGTTGCTCTTGCGTCCCTCATCCGCCCCTCGCGCCGCGAGGGGCACCTTCTCCCGTAAACGGGAGAAGGATTCCGCGTGCATCCCTTCGCCCGCTTGCGGGAGAAGGTGGCCCTTGCGCAGCAAGGGTCGGACGAGGGTGGCCGCGCGCCAACCTCACCCCGCCAGCATCCTGCTGGCGCGCGCGGCGCCTTCCACCAGCGCGTCGAGCTTGGCCCAGCAGACGGTCGGCGTGGCGGTGCGGTTGCCGAGGCCGCAATCGGTGCTGGCGATCAGGTTTTCGGCGCCCACCAGTTTGCCGTAGCGCACCAGTCTCTGGGCGATGAGCTCGGGGTGTTCGATGAAGTTGGTGCAATGGCCGACCACGCCTGGGGCGAGCGCGGCGCCATCGGGAAGTTTGAGTGTCTCGAAGACCTGCCATTCGTGTTCGTGCCGCGGGTTGGCGGCCTCGATGGAAAATTCGGCGGCCCTGACCTTGAAGAAGATGTCGCCGATCTCCTGCAGGGGCAGATCGAATTCATGCGGGCCGTGATAGCTGCCCCAGCAGACATGCATGCGGATCTTCTCTTTGGGGATGCCGCGCAAGGCGTGGTTCAACACGTCGACCCTGACCTGGGCATATTTGCGATAGGCGGCGACATCCATCTGCGGATACATCTGCCAGCCGTCGACAAGATCCGGATTGTCGATCTGCAGCATGAAGCCGGCGTCGGTGATCTTCGTGTATTCGGCGCGCATCAGATCGCCGAGCGCATACAGAAACTCTTCCTGCGACTTGTAATGATCGTTGGTGATCCAGTGCTCCAGCACGCCGGGCGTGACCGAACAGAGGAACGGCGCGGGTCCGCCATGCTTCGAGAGCGCTGCGCGCAGATTGTCGATATCGGCCTGGACATGAACCCCGCCGATATATTCCAATGGTTCGACGCACAGGTGCTGGCGGATCTTGCGGCGGGCATCTTCCTTGCCGCCGCTGGCAAAGCCGCCGCGGCCTTCGGCGAAATAATCGGGAAATTTCACCGCGTCGCGGGCGGTGATGCTCAGGGGTTGCGGCCCTTCGCCAGGCATGTATTCGCGCACCTGGATGCCGCGAACCCGTTCGGTCACATAATGCATGAAATTGGATTTGCTGAGTTCGCCGTCATTGACGCTGTCGAGCCCACATTCGACCTGGCGCCGTATGGCGTCATCGACGTCCATGGCGAGCATGTCGTCGAGCGCAGCGGCGTCGATGGTGCTGCCGCCGGCCCGTGTACGGATCAGCGTCGTCAATGCGGCAGACCGTGGCAAGGCGCCGGCGTGGGTGGTCCTGACTCTTGCGCTCAAATCCAGTTTCCTCCCAGCCGTGCCGCGAGATCCTTCGCGTGCCGCCCGGAGGTAACCGGCCCACGCGACGAAATTCAATGCGATTTGGTGCCCCTGAGTGATTTCCGGTATGTCGGAACTGCGGCGCACTGCCAGTTCGCGTTTGAAGGTGCCATCGTGAACCGCGATAGTTGCACTCAGGCGACATCTCTTGATCGCCGGCTATACATGAGAGGGAGGCGGCGCCATGCGCACGACAAATATCTTGGCGCGTATCTTGGCGCGCGCGAGCCTTTGTCGTCTTGGGCTCGGTCTTGGGCTCGGTCTCCTGCTGGCCGCGCCGGCCTTTGCGCAGAGCTATCCGGAACGGCCCATTCGCGTCTTCATGGCTTTCCCCGCCGGCACCTATCTGGATATCGTCACGCGGCATTTTACCGAGCGGCTGCAGAAGCTTGCCGGCCAGCCCGTGATCGTCGAGAACAAGGTGGGCGCCGGCGGCATGCTCGCCATGGAGGCCGGCGCGCGCGCCAAGCCGGATGGATATACGATCGTGTTCGGGCCGGGCGCCTCGGCGGCGTCGGTGCAGTTCAAATCGCTGCCGTTCGATCCGCTGAAGGATTTTACGCCGGTCTGCGCGGTCGTGGCGTTTCCCTTCGTGCTGCTGGTCAACCCGCGCACGGCGCCGGTCAACTCGGTGGCGGAATTCGTCGATCTCTTGAAGAAGAAAGGCAAGGCCACCTTCGGCTCGCCGAATGCGCTGGCCCTGGTTGGCGGGACTCTGTTTGCCGACACCATCGGCATACGCGGCGAATCGGTTCCTTATAAAAGCGCGGCGGACGCCATTCGCGATCTCAACGCAGGCGACATCGATTATATTTTCAACGACGCCGGGTTTGCCCTGTCGCAGATCAAGGCCGGCCGGCTCAAAGGCCTGGCGGTGACCATGAACAAGCGCTCCATCAATGCGCCGGATCTGCCGACGATGGTGGAATCCGGTTTTTCGAAAATCAATTTCCATGGCTGGATGGGCGTCTATGCGCCGGCGGGAACACCGGCGGATATCGTCGCAAAACTGGAAGGCTGGTTTCTGCAGATCGCGCGCTCGGAGGAGACAACTGCTTTCTTCGATCGCATCGGCGCCGATCCCTTTCCGCTGACCGCGGCTGAATTCAAGTCATGGGAAGCGGCGGAATTCAAGGAATGGCAGGTGCGTGCGAAGATCGCAGATATCCAGCCGCAGTAAGGCTTTCTATCATTTTCTATGCGCACGGCTGTTCGGGGAACTTCCAAACGCTTCAACGTCATGCCCGCACTTGTTGCGGGCACCCACGCCGTGGTGCGCTGTAGCGCAGCAAAGAGGGGACGTTCCCGCATTCTGGAACAGAAGCGCAGCGTCACCGCGTGGATACCCGCGACAAGCGCGGGCATGACGGAGAGGCGGTTGCTCAGGTCACGAAGATGGCGGCGCTGCAACATTAGCTTTGTCGACTGTGTCCCCAACGTTCTATGTTCGCTTGATGCAGCGAAGTGCGTGCGTTCAGCATTTCCGCTATTTCGGAATGCCTTTCATCATCATTCATAAACGTCTGAAATCGCGCGCTTCAAACAAAGCTTCTCGAAGCCAAGGTATAACAATCGCAGATGTCCTTCCATTGCAGCCTGCAAAAACATTGCGCTAGCTCTGTCGAGACGAATGATCCGAATTCAAAAGAACGGATCGTTCTGCAGTGGGGGGAACTATGGCAGCGATCAAGAGCGTATTCCTTGCGTCATCGTCGATGACGCTGTTGCTGGGCGGCATCGCGCAGGCAGCGGATCTGCCGTCGCGCAAAGCGGCGCCGGTGGAATACGTCCGTGTCTGCGATGCTTATGGCGCAGGCTTCTATTGGGTTCCCGGCACCGACACCTGCCTGAAAGTGGGTGGCCGCGTGCGCATCGATACCTGGTATACGCCCTCGCGCAATGCCGTGCAGCTTCGCTCGGCCGGTGGTCCGGCCTATACGGGCGCGCCGGGTGGCGGCACTGCGAGTTCGACCTTCAGCAACAGCCATGGCATCGATGCGTTGGGCTGGTATGCGCGCGGCCTGGTGATGATGGACGCCAGAACGCAATCGGCCTGGGGTACGGTGCAAACCGTCATCTCGCTGCGCTTCGGCGCCCAGACCGGCCTGGCGCAGACGGCGCCGTTCGTCGGCTACAACATCACGCCGCTGGCCATGGCAGGCGCGACGACGCCGATCATCGAGGCGGCCTATATCCGCTTCGCCGGGTTGACGATCGGTCAGGCGGCATCGAACTTCGCCTTCCTGCCGCCGGCGACCTATCATTCCCTGTGGGCTGCGGGCTTCCCCAACGGCATCCGCCAGATTTCCTATTCGGCCATTCTCGGCGCCGGCATCTCAGCCTCGGTCGCGCTTGAGAATCGCGGCGACCTCACCACCACCGGCACGGCCAATGCGCTGGGCTTCAATCCGCTGTCGCCGACGGCGGCGACGGCGACAGCCACCAGTCCGCAACGATTGCCGGCGTTTGTCGCCAATCTGCGCGTCGATCAGGCCTGGGGTTCGGCCATGCTATCGGGCGTCGTCCTGCAGAACACCGCGAATTTCGCCACGCCCGCCGCGCAGGCCGTCACCAATGGGCTTGGGCCGCTGGTGACGAAAACCGGCTGGGCGGTGGGGGCGGGCGTGCGCGTCCTGTTGCCGATGCTGGCAGCGGGCGACTCCATCATCGGCTGGGTTGCCTATGGCGTTGGATCGCTCGACTACACGGCGATCGCGGGCATGAATTCCAATACGTCCATGAGCGCCAACTATGTCGGTGGCTTCCTGCGGGTCGACCGCAACATGACGGTCTATTGCGTCGGCGCCGGCTGCCCGGGCTTCGGCGTCGAGCAGGCAAAGGTGCTCAATCTCGCCGCCATCTTCACCCATTACTGGACGCCGTCGCTGCGCTCGAACCTGCAGAGCACTTATATCCGCCTGACGCCTGGCACCGTCACCCGCAACACGGACTGGACGAACGGCGGCCTGTCGGCCGTGACGGGATGGTCCGTGCAGGGCAATGTCATCTGGTCGCCGGTGCGCAATTTCGATATCGGCGCCGAGCTCTCCTATGCCCGTGTGAACCAGTCATTGGCGGGCCTGGCCGGCGGCCTGCCGACGCCGGTGCCATGCACGGCCGCGGCGCCCATGTGCGCGGCGTCCGTCAGTGCCGGCAACTGGACGGGGCGTGTAAGGGTCGAGCGGACGTTCTGAGACGCGGCTGTTTTTGCCTTATCCACCGCCTCGCCGTCATGTCCGCGCTTGTCGCGGGCACCCACGCGGTGAAGCTGCGTCAATGCAGCAGAACGTGGATAGCGCCCTTTCCTGAAGCGCGATAGCGCACCACGGCGTGGGTGCCCGCAACAAGCGCGGGCATGACGTCGAGGCAAATGGATAAAGGAAGGAGCGGCCTCCTCACGCTTCGCACAGCGTGCGGGCCTGCTGCATCAGCACGGCGGAAATATGCGCCTCGTTGGCGAGGATGCGTTCTGTCGGTCCGCCGATGCCGACGGCCAGCGAACGGTTGTGGCCCGATTGCGGGACCAGGGTCGCGATGACGGCGGCATCGGGGTTGATGCTGTCCGTCGCGCTGACGAAGCCATGGGTCCTGTAGAAATTGATGCGATCGAAAAGATAATTCAACGGCAGTTGCGTGCGGTCGATCAGCTTCTTCGCCACCGAGCGGCGCCAGAGCCGTTCGATCGCATCGTCGCTCGCGGTGCTGAGCAGGGTCCAGCCGACGCCGGAGCTGACGATCGGGCGCTGTCCGTTCGGACGGCTCCTGTAGACGGCGCCATTGCCGCTGTCGAGCACATAGAGATACTGGATCAGAAGATCGTTCCTAGTGCCGAGCAGAATGGTCTCGCCGCATTCGGCGCGCAGCCGCTCCAGGGCGGAATAGGCATCGCGGCGCGGCAGGATTTCATCGCTGACCCAGGAGCCGAGCATGGCGACGCGGGTCGTTGGAAAATAGGTCTTGGTGTCATTGTCGAAACTGAGGCAGCCGAGATCCGACAGCGTCTTCAGGATATCGGCCAGACTGGACGATGGAAATTTCAACTCCTCGGTCAGTTCCTTCAAGCTGAGCGGGCGGCGCAACTGGGCGAACAGGCCCAGAACCTCGATCGCCCGCTTCACCGACCGCACCGTCTGGTCCGTCATCCGTTGGTTCCCTCCCGGCTGATTATCGCACCGCTACTTTACATCAGTTCCAAAGGAAATTTTACGGAAATCCGAAAATGGACTGCGTGCATTTCCAAGCCTTCGCCGCCCGGCTAGGGTTCTTTTCAATCAAGTCCGGGGAGCAGGGAGCAGGCAATGACGACCCGCGAGCAGAACATATTGCTGACGCGTACCGGCGCAGGCGCTGCCGCCGGAAAGCTTCTGCGCCAATACTGGCAACCTGTCGCGATGAGCAATGAGGTGAGCGCCGACAGCGGCCCGAAGGTCGTCAAGGTGATGGGCGAGGAACTGGTGCTGTTTCGCGACGAGCAGGGCCGCGCCGGCCTGCTTGGCAAGCATTGCGCCCATCGTGGCGCCGATCTCAGCTTCGGCCGTATCGAAGGTGGCGGATTGCGCTGTCTCTATCACGGCTGGGTGTTCGATGTGTCGGGCAACTGCCTCGAACAGCCCGCGGAGCCGCGCGCCGCTGCCTTCTGCCAGCGCGTGAAGCAGGAGGCCTATCCGCTGCGCGAGGCCGGCGGCATCATCTTCGCCTATCTCGGCGACGGCGAGCCACCTGCCTTGCCGCAACTGGAATGCCTCAGCGCGCCGGCCGATCACCTGTTCATGTGGAAATTCCGCGAGCGCTGCAATTACCTGCAGGGCCTCGAGGGCGATATCGATCCGTTCCATCTGAATTTCCTGCATCGCGCCATGGACAATTCCCACGCCAAGGCGGCGCCGGGATCCTCCGATCAGTATTTCGATTTCTACATGCATGGCGTGCCGCGGCTGGAAGTGGAGCGCACCGGCTACGGCCTGCGCATCTATGCGCTGCGCCAGCTCGACGAACGCGCCTATCTGAGAGTCACCAATTTCATGATGCCGAATGTGGCGGTCGTCGCCGGGCCGACCGGGGAGGATGGCTATACCATTCTCTGGCATGTGCCGATCGACGATGAATCGCACATGAAATACATGCTGAACTTCCGACGCTCGAAGCCGCTCAATGCCGAGATCATGCAGAAGATCTACGATCTGCATGTGGTGCCGGGAACGGACCTCGAGACATGGCGCAATCGCGAGAACAGATGGAAGCAGGACCGCGCCGAGATGAAGGACGGCTGGTTTGCCGGCATGGGCCCGTCGTTCTCCGTGCACGACAACTTCGTTTCCGAGAGCATGGGGCCGATCTTCGACCGGTCGAAGGAAAATCTCGGCTACACCGACAAGGCGATCGTCGCCGCCCGCCGTTTGATCCTGAACGGCATCGACAACATGGCGTCCGGTACGGCGCTTGTCGGGCGCACCAGTGACGCCAACTCCGGAGTGCTCGACGACATGATCGTCAGTTCGGAGATTTTGGATGACCCGGCGAAGTTTCGTTACGAAGCGCTGGTCGAAGATTAAACCGTTCAAGCAGGAGTTCTTATGGCTACCGTCACCCTTCCCACCAAGCCCGTGCTGACGACCGATCTGGCACGCCAGATTCTGGAAACGTCGCTCAACGCGGCCAGGGACAAAAATCTGCGGATGTCGATCGCCGTCGTCGATGATGGCGGCAGTCTTCTCGCCTTCGTTCGCATGTCGGAACAGATCGCCGCCGCAAGCGCCGAGGTCGCCATCGCCAAGGCGAAATCGGCCGCCATGTTCAAGCGCGGCACCTTGTCATGGGAGCAGGCGGCCAAGGACCGCACCGTCGTGCTGAAAATCCCCCATGTGGTGCCGCTGGGTGGCGGTGTTCCGCTGACGGTGGACGGCGTCACCATCGGCGCCATTGGCGTTTCCGGCTCCAGCTCGGTCGTCGATGACGAGATCGCCAATGCCGGCGCCGCGCTGCTGGCCGGGTGACGAGGGGATTACGCATAATTGATGGGTTGGGCCTCGACAAAGCTGGATATGTCCGGGATATACACGCCGATGGGAGCGGCATTGATGCATAAAGAACACAGTTATGACTATCAGCGTGACGCCCGTTTCCCAGCCCCTGCCTGCTGACACTCCCCAGCCGAACGTCAACACCCGCTCCATCGCGCTGATCGTCGCCAGCGCCATGTTCATGGAACAGCTCGATACGACGATCCTGGCGACGGCCTTGCCGGCGATGGCGCATACGTTCGATGTCGATCCGATCCGCATGAATCTGGGACTGACATCGTACCTGCTGAGCCTGGCGGTGTTCATTCCCGCCAGCGGCCAGGTGGCGGACCGGCTGGGCACCAGGCTGGTGTTTCGCTGGGCGATCGCGCTCTTCACCCTCAGCTCGATCCTGTGCGGGCTGGCGCCGAGCCTGCCGGCGCTGATCGCCGGGCGCATCCTGCAAGGCCTCGGCGGCGCCATGATGGTGCCGGTCGGGCGGCTGCTGCTGTTGCGCACCACGCCGAAGAGCGAGCGCATCTCGGCCATGGCCTGGCTGCTCATGCCGGCGATGCTTGGGCCCGTCATCGGGCCGCTGATCGGCGGCTTCATCGTCACCTATGTGTCGTGGCGGTGGATCTTCGCCATCAACATTCCCATCGGCATCATCGGCATCGTGCTGGTGACGCTCTACATTCCCGATGTGATGGAGCCGCAGGCGCGGCCCTTCGACGTCAAGGGCATGATCCTGTCCGGCATTGCATTGTGCTGCGTGATGGTCGGGCTGGAAATATCGACGCAGAAGGACATCGGCTTTCAATGGACCGTGCTTGCGTTCGCCGCGGCCTTCTGCTTCGGCGGTCTCTACTGGCGGCACGCGCGGCGGCATACCAATCCGGTGCTCGATCTCGGCCTGCTGCGTATCCAGACCTTCCGTCTTGCCGTTGTCGCGGGCACGCTGTTCCGCCTCGGTTTCGGCGCGCTGCCGTTCCTGCTGCCGCTGATGCTGCAACTGGGCTTCGGCGTGTCCGCCGCGCAGAGCGGTATGATCACCTTCGCGACCGCCGCCAGCACGATGGTGATGAAGGGCGCCAGCGTGAAGCTCTTGAAGCATTTCGGCTTCCGCAAGACGCTGCTGTGGAACGGCGTCTTCTGCACGGTGTTTCTCGCCGCCTGCGCCGCGTTCCGGCCGGACTGGCCGGTCGCGGCCATCTATGCGGTGCTGCTGACCGGCGGCCTGTTCCGCTCGCTGCAGATCAACGCCTACGGCACTATCGCCTATGCCGACATCTCCAACGAGAAGATGAGCGACGCGACGAGTTTCTACGGCACGATCCAGCAGGTGTCGCTGACGCTCGGTGTTTCCGTCTCGGCGGTCGTGCTGTCCGCGGCCATTCTGGCGAACGGCCATTCGAAGCCGGAGCTGATTGATTTCAGCGCCGCCTTCCTGGCGGTCGCGGCGATTTCCGTGATCCCGTTCTTCATGTGCTGGCGTTTGCCCGCCGATGCAGGCTCGGAGCTGACCGGGCGTTAAGCCTTCTGCGCAACCCCATCGGGCGCGGCGCGCTCGAGCAGCACGGCGATGACGCCGAGCGAAAACACCGGATCCTCATTCTCGGTGATCGTCAGGAGTGGTTGCGGCGCGGTTGTGGGGGCGGCACTCTCGGTTTCAGGACGTTCGAAGAATGTTTCCTTGATCGCGTCGACCTTGATGACCCGGGCCAGGACAGTGTCGGCCAGCCTGTCGATGTGCGCCTGAATCTCTTCCGAGTGAACGTCCCCGGCGCGCAGGCTGCGGGCGAGCACCCTGGCCCAATGGGCGCAGCCGGCGAGCAGCAGCAGCCGCTCGCGCACGCCGCCGAAACGGGTGACGACGCCCCAGGCGCCACCGAGCGGGCGCACGGCATTGGCGAGTTCGACATAATTGCGATCGAGCGCGCGTGAGCGGCCGAGCAGGTGCAACGGTTCCGGCTCGCCATGAGCGCGGCGTCGTGCCGTCGTCACCAAGTCGGTCAACGCGCGCAGATAGGCGTCGAGCGCCACGGCGGCGCCGCGTGAGGCGCGCGCCGGAAACACCAGAAAGGCGACCAGGGTGCCGGCCAGCGAGCCGATGACGGTTTCCTGCAGGCGCAGCAGCAGCAGTTCCGGGCTGAATGTGCCCATCACGCCATAGAGCACCGCCAGTGCGATGGTGATGAAGAAGATCATCAGGCTGTAGGAGGCCTGCAGGAAGTAGATGGCGAGAAACAGCATCAGCAGGGCGGTGACGACGGAGGCCGGGATCTGTCCATGCAGCAGGGTCGCGACGATCGTGCCGCCGATGAGGCCGGCGAAGCTGCCGCCCGAGCGCTGCAATGCGCGCAGCGCCGTATCGGCGCGGGATTTTGTGTTGTTGAAGACGATGAAGGCGGTGATCACCGCCCAGTACCAGCGCTCGCTCGATAGAAGCAGCCCGCTGCCCATGGCGAGCGCGCAGGCCAGCGTCACCTGGATGGGCGTTTGCCAGGCGACGGGGACGAACGATGCCGGGGTTTTCTGGATCGAGGGCGCGATCGACGCCGGCGTGGGCGCGATCTCGACCGGCGCGAAGGCGGGCGACGGCGTTGTCGCCAGCGAGGCATCGATGCGCGCACGGGCGCGATGGACCCTGATCAGCAGGCGCGCGGCAACCGGATCGGACTTCGATGTCTCGGGCAGTTGCAGCAGGGCGTATTCCCGTATCGCCTCTTCGTGATGCAGCATGGCCCGCAGCAGGTCTTCATGCGGCGGGGCGATGTAGCTTGCCTGCACCGTTCGTTCGACGCAGAGCTGCAGTTCGAACAGGAGAATGGCGAGATCGGAGGCGGGGCCGGCGGCGGCGAGCGAGCCGGCCTCGCCCTGGGGAATGAAGCCTTCGGCCATCAGAACGGTGCCGCGCAGGCGGGCCTGATGATCGCGCAGCAGCTTGCGGTCCTCCTCCGTGGGCGTGGTATGCCGCACCGCCTCGATCAACTGCCGCAGGATGAGATTGATGCGGCGGTCGATGGTGGTCAGCGCCCGGCGAAAATCCCGCTCCGGGTCATCGCGCAGGAAAATGCTGGTGACGATATGGTTGGCGAGAAGTCCAAGCGCGGCGGCAAGCGCCAGCCAGCCGATCTCCTGCGGCGACGGGCGCAGATAATCGCCGAGAAAATACGACATGAAGCCGATCATGCCGACAGCCGACCAGCGCACGCCATACCTGCGGATATAGACGGCGATGAAAATGACGATGAGGAAAACCACGTCGGCGGCGATGGCGATCGGCGCGAAGATGCTGGCGGCCAAGGTGGCCAGGACGGCGCTCGCGAACGCGTAAAGGCGCGTCCCCATCTGGGCTTTGGCGCCCTTGTCGCGAATGGCGGTCGAGCTGGTGAAGGGGAGCATGATCGCGAGGCCGTAGGCGGCCGGCGGCAAAGGGTGGAGCCAGGCCAGGCCGGCGATGAGCGCGCCGCTCACCAGCAGGGACAGGATGGCGCGCGATGCCAGCCGAAATCGCGAAAATGCGGGGTCGGCGGCGGCAAGCCTGTCGTTCAGGCGGGCAAACCAGGGTTCCGAGGCGGTAACATCGATCGTCGTCGGGCTGCTCAATGCGTCCTATCCGTATGCCTGCGGGTTTGCCTGTTATAGAGAATAGCCCACATTCGATGCCGATTGGCAGGGCTATATCCTGATGGTTTATAAGCGTACCCTCGCAAGGTGAGGGCGACAGGGTAGGAAATTATGAACGTGGATGCCGACGGCACAATGACGCTGTTCGAAAAGATCTGGGCGCAGCATGCCGTCACGCAGGATGACGGCAAGACGTTGCTCTATATCGACCGGGTCGTGGTCGACGATGTGCGGGCGCCGCAGGTCCTGAAGAATATCGAGCGGCGGGGGCTCGCCATCGCGCGGCCCGATCTCGCGGTGGTCGTGCAGGATCATTCGGTGCCGTCGTTTGCAACCCATAGCGGCCTCGGCGGCAGCGTGTTTCTCGACGCAACGCGGGCGGCAGCGCATAAACATGGTCTCAGATTGTTCGACGTGGGTGAGGCGGAGCAGGGCATCTCCCATGTGGTGATGCCGGAACTGGGCCTGGTCCTGCCGGGCTCCACCTATGTGTGCGTCGACAGCCATGCGCCGACGGTTGGCGGCACGGGCGCGCTTGGCCTCGGCTGCGGCAGCACCGAGCTGGAGCATGTGCTGGCGACGCAGACCATGTGGGTGCGCAAGCCGCGGCAGATCCGCATCAGGCTTGACGGGCAGCTCACGGCCGGTGTCAGCGCCAAGGATATCATCCTGCATGTGCTGGGCATGGTGGGGCTGGAGACTGCGCGCGGTGCGGCGATCGAATTCGCCGGCACGATGGTGAAGAGCCTATCCGTCGAGGGAAGGCTGACCATCTGCAACATGGCGGTCGAGCTTGGCGCGCGCACCAGCCTGGTTGCGCCCGATGAGGTTACATTCGCATGGCTCGCCTCGCGTGCCTTTGCGCCCAAGGCAGATGTGCGGCAGCAAGCGCTTCGCGTCTGGGAGACGTTGCGCTCCGATGACGAAGCCGTATTTGATGTGGATATCGCCATCGACTGCAGCGCGCTTGCGCCGCAGATCACCTGGGGCACGACGCCGGCGCAGGTCATGCCGATCACGGGCAAAGTGCCGGATATGGAAGACGCCAGCCGCGCGGGGTTGACCTACATGGGGCTTGTCGGGGGTGAGCCATTGATCGGCCGCAAGATCGATCGCGTGTTCATCGGCTCGTGCACCAATGCGCGTCTGTCCGATCTTGAAAGCGCTGCCGTGGTGCTCGCCGGCCGCAAAGTGGCGGCAGGGGTGAAGGCCGTGGTCGTGCCGGGCTCGCGTGGGGTCGCGCGTGAGGCCGAGGCGCGCGGTCTGCGCGATATCTTTCTCGCCGCCGGCTTTCTCTGGGGCGAGCCCGGCTGTTCCATGTGCGCGGGGGGCGGCGGAGAGAAAGTTGCTGCCGGCGAGCGTATCGTCTCGACCACCAATCGCAATTTCGAAGGCCGGCAGGGGACGGGCGTTCGCACCCATCTGGCGAGCCCCGCGACCGTGGCCGCGGCTGCGGTGCAAGGTGAAATCTGCGATCCGCGTCCCCTCATGCAAGATAACCTACACGGCAGATAGATGGACAAGTTCACACAGGTGCGCGGCGTGGCCGCGCCGCTTCTCATCGACAACGTCAATACCGATCAGATCACACCGGTGCAGTTCATGCGATCACTGGAGCCGGATTATGAGACGGCCCTGTTCGGACGCTGGCGCATGGCCGCGGGAGACCCTTTCGTGCTCGACCGGCTGCGCTTCAAGCGCGCGCCGATCCTCGTGGCAGGCAGCAATTTCGGTTGCGGCAGCGCGCGAGAGGTCGCGGTCTGGGCGCTTGTGGCGCATGGCATCCGCTGCATCGTGGCGCGGAGCTTTTCCGAAGTGTTTCGTGAAAGCACCTTGAAGAACGGCGTGCTGCCGATCTGTCTTGGTGCTGCCGATCAGGCTGCGTTCGAGCAGAAAGTCGTTGCGGTCGATGGACAGGCAGCGTTCGAGGTCGATCTCGTCGCGCAGACAATTGCCTGTCCGGATGGGGCGTTCTTTTCGTTCAATGTGGAACGCAATGAACGGGCGGCGCTGCTGGAAGGGCTTGATGATGTGGCGCTGACGTTGCGCCACCGGGCACTCATTGACGAGCGCGAGGCGCGATTGGCTGCCGAGCAGCCGTGGCTGCAGAGCGCTCATTCTTAGCCGCCCTCATCCGACCCTCGCGATGCGAGGGCACCTTCTCCCGTGGGACGGAGAAGGACTCAACTGCGGCCCTTAATTCGTTACGCCCATCACGCGCGCGACGGTTTTGACAATGTCAGGCGTCGGCTGACCGGATTTGGCGAACAGCTTATCCAGTTCCTCGCCTGTCTTGGGATTCATGTCGAGATTGCGCTTCTTGGCGTCCTCGATGAATTCGCTGCTGCGCACCGCGGCGTCAAAGGCTTCGCGCAGGATCTTCGTGCGATCGTCGGGCACGCCGGGTGCGACCAGGAAGGCCGTGCCGAATTCCGATGGCAGCGCGACGAAGTCCCACAACGCCTTCTTTTGCGGATCGTCGATCAGGTCGCGCACTTTCGGCACGTTCGGCAGCGGCGTGTCGCTGAAATCGAGGCCGGCGATGACGTTGATCTTCTTGTCGCGCAGCCAGTCGGGATGCAGGCTCACCAGGGTCGACCAGGCGATGGTCGCAACCTGCACCTCGCCCTGTTCCAGGGCGACGGCCGTCGGGCCTGACCCCATGAAGCCGGGGATGACTTTCATTTTCGTGCCGAGGATCTCGTTCATCAGCACCGGCTGGATCGAGGTGGTCGAGCGCCGCGCCGAGGCGGCAAGGATCGTTTCTTTCTTCTTCAGGTCGTCGACGGTGGCGGCGCCGCTGGTGTGCCAGCTTGCGAGCACGCGGCCGAAGTCGCTGATGCGGCCGAGGAAATGAAATTGCATCGGATCGAATTTCGCTTCCTTCGGCTCGACGAAAGGCGTGACGAAGAAATTCGGCATGGCAACGGCAATCGCCGTGCCGTCGCGCGGCGCCGCATTGGCGAGATAGTTGATCGCGTTGATGCCGCCGGAGCCCGGCCGGTGCTCAACCGAGACGCTGGGATTGCCGGGAATATGCTTGCCGAGATAGGCCGACAGCAGAAGCGAGTAGGAGCTGAAGCCGCCGCCGGGCTCGCTGCCGACCACGATCTTCATGGCCTTGCCGCGATAGAAATCGGTTTGCGCAACTGCGGCGGCGGGCGCGAAGCTCACGGCGCCACTCATCGTCATCAGAGCCACACCGCACAAAATGCCGATCCGCATACGTTTCACTCCGTCATTCTTCGTTTGATAGGTCATCATAAGGCCTGTGGTCTTTGCATCAAGCTTGGCCGAGTGCTGATGCTGCGGCCGCCTTGCCGGCGGCCTTGCCGAACACCGCGGCCGACATCAGCCCGGAGCCGCCGGGATAATTGAAATAGAACAGGCCGCCCACCATTTCGCCGGCGGCATAGAGGCCGGAGATGGGCAGGCTGGCTTCGTCGAGCACGCGGCAGGTGGGGTCGATGCGCACGCCGCCAAAGGTGAAGGTGATGCCGCAGGTCACGCCATAGGCCTCGAACGGCGGCTCGGCGATGGCGGTCGCCCAGTTCGATTTTGGAATGGCGAGGCCTTGTGTGTGGCGGCCGTCCTTCTTGCCGGGATCGTAGGGAATGTCGGTGCGGATCGCCTTGTTGAAGGCGTCGATGGTCGCGAGGCAGGCCGTCTTGTTGATGCCTTCGAGCTGGCCCACAAGGCCATCGAGCGTATCCGCGCGGAAGCGCGCCGATTGCTTGACGCGATATTCGCCGTGCAGCCTTGCGGCGCCGTTCTTGTCGAAGATCTGCCAGGCCACCTGGCCGGGCTGCGCCAGGATGGCGCGGCCGAGTTTGGCATAGGTGAGCGCGCGGATATCGGCGCCTTCATCGAAGAAGCGTTGTCCGTCGGCGTTGACGACGATGCCTTCGAGATAGTCGTCACGCTTGAACACGGTGCCGTATTCAAGTTCGTTGACGTCGGGTGCGTTCAGGTCCCAGCTCGCCGAATGGCAGCCGGACCAGTTGCCGAACGGCATGGCGCCGACGTCGAGCGCCATGCGCAGGCCATCGCCGGTGTTGAAGCGCGAGCCGCGCACTTTGGCGAGATCCCATGAGGGGCCGAGATACCGCGTGCGCCATTCGACATTCGCCTCGAAGCCGCCGCAGGCAAGCACGGTGCTGCGCGCATGGATTTCAAAGTCTTTGCCATTATGCCGCGCAACTACACCCGCCATCGCGCCGCAACGATCGATCAGTTCAAGCGCTTTCGTCTCATACAGGATGCGCACGCCCAGGCGTTCAGCCGTCTTGAACAGGGCTTCCGAGGCGCCTTCGCCCGCGCCATAGGCTTCGAGCGCCGAGCCGCCGGAAAAGCGGATGCGGCCGTCGGGCAGCTTGAACTGCCATTCGTACAGCGGCAGAAAGCGCACGCCCTGCTGATGCAGCCAGAACATGGTCTCGCGGCTGTTCTCGACCAGCATGTCGGCCATGTCGGGCTGGCAGCGATATTGCGTCACCCGCGCCAGATCGTCGAAATATTCCTCGCGCGTATAGGCGCCGAATTCAGCCCGGTCGCGCTCGGCCTGGCTCAGCCCGCCGACCAGGGTGTCGATGTCGTCGACGCCATGATAGACCGAGCGGATGGCGCCATTGGAAAAGCGGGTGTTGCCGCCGCGCTCGGCCGGCGTCGCCTTTTCGAGCACGATGACCGAGGCGCCCGCCTGCCGGGCGGCGATGGCGGCGCAGAGCCCGGCCATGCCGGCGCCCACGATCAGGACATCGACCTGCAGCACATCGGCTTCCAGCGTATGTTCACTCTGCGGCACCTTGTCTTGCGGCACTTTGGGCTTCCTCCCACGGGCGAATAATGGATGCTGTCTTGGTTCAAAAAACCTTCGGTCATCGGTCATGACCTGTCAATCGGCGTGGAAACGAGGCTAATATCGTTCTCGTATTCTGCTGCATCCCGATGGAGCCTTCATGCGCTTTCCTCTCGTCCGCGGTCCTGGTGTTGCTTTGGCTGCCTTCTGTCTCGCTTCTCCGGCGCTTGCGCAGAAGGAGAAGATGGTCTGGTTCACCATGCCCACCGACAACAAGATGCAGTTGATCTTCGGCATCCCGGAAAGCGACTCGACGATCATGGCGGTCATCTGCACGAAGGGAAGCGACACGATCGAGGTTCATTCGCTTATCGGTTCGCGCGGCCTGAAGGCGGGTGACGCTGCGACGGTCACCCTGTCCAACAGCAAAATCAAGAAAACCTTCAGCGGCAAAGCCTATAAGGACGATGAGGGCACCACCGCCAATGTGGAGGGAAGCGGCAAGCTCGCCGACTTCGAAGACGTGATCAAAGTGGGACGGCCGTTCGTCATCTCGGTCAAAGGCGCCAAATACGGGCTCTCTACCAAGGGCGTACAGAAGCCGCTGGCGACGCTCGTTGCTGCCTGCAGAGGAACGTGATCTTCCCTTCTCCCGTTTACGGGAGAAGGTGGCCCTCGCATCGCGAGGGTCGGATGAGGGCAGTCCCCACGCCTTGTCTTTCATTCTGCGAAGAAAGGGCTGAGCCGCAGTCTTTTTTGCCCACCCTCATCCGACCCTTGCTGCGCAAGGGCCACCTTCTCCCGCGGAGCGGGAGAAGGGTTGCGCTACCTATTGCGCCGCCAGCTTCATGGCTTCGGCGTTGTAGTCATAGAGCACGCGGCCGTAGGGAAGCGTCAGGTCGGCGACGTAATGATGGGCGCCGAGGACATGACGCACCGGCAGATCGGCGACCGGGGCGTTGACATGGGGAACGAGATGCAGCCGGCCAGGGCCCATCCAGGCACCCTTCACGGTGATGTCGACAAGGTTGTAGGCAACGAGCTGGCAGATTTCGAGCCGGCCATCGGCGCCGGGAATCAGCTTCAGATTCACGGCCGTCTTCGCCAGGCTTGCCGCCGTCTGCGCCGTATTGGCGGCATTGCTTTCATGCTTGTAACCCATGGTGCCCATGGCCACGAGCTGGTCCGCATAGGACAGCGTGCCGGTCAGCGTATCCTTGAAAATCTCGAGTTTCGGATGGGCGTATTTCTTCGGGAAGCCCCAGATCTCGCGGCCGGCGGCAATCGGCGGATCATCATCGAGATACATCTGCGAGACGAAGTTCATCTCCTCGCCGCGGAAGCGGCAGGGAATGACGAGGCCCGACTCGGTATAGCTGCCAAAGCCCGAGCTGTCCGGCATCTTGATCCATTCGTAATGGACGATCGGCTGTTCGATCGGCTCCAGTGGCTCGGGCAATTGCGCGCGGATGATCTGTGGATCGGTCTCGTAGGTGATGACCATGAATTCGCGGTTGATGAAACGATAGGGACCGGCGGGATAGCTCGGCCCCGCGGCCGGCATCGACGGCAGTTTATGAACGTCTTCTTCACGCATGGTGCTTGCTCTCCGGTTCAGCCGCATCAGCGCCGTGAGGGCGCAAGGTGTCTTGAAATCATATGTCCGGCGGAAACCTAGGGGGGGTTGTTCGACACTCGTATGTCGCCGCGCCGATAGATGCATGACGGTCGGCGGCGCGGCCGCCGTCATGATGCCGTCATGAGTGTCCGGTCACTTCGTGAGCTTAAGCGGGCTCGATCAGGTTCAATGCGGGAACGGATGGTCGGACGCGCCGGACTATAAGGATCGACCGTGACTGCACAGGCTGAGAGCGAGTTGGCGCAGGGCGTCATCGAGGCAGATGGGGCTGTCGATCTGGCGACTGCGGCGAAGGCCGGTGACTACGGCGTGGTTCCCGGACTGGTGTGGGCATTTCATATCCACAATGACGGTTCGGCCGAACCGATGCCCGTCGACCAGCCGCTGGAAAATCACCACGACGGCTGGCTGTGGGTGCATCTCAATCTCGCCGATGCGCGGGCCCGGCAGTGGCTGAAGGATATCGATCTTCCCGCGCCCGCCGTGCGGCTTCTGGCATCGCACGACAATCACCAGCAATTGCATGCGACGGAAGCCTGCATTTATGGCGTCATCGCCGATCTCAGCCAGAGCCTTGGCGAGGCCGGTGACGAATTCGCGCATCTGCATTTCGCGGCGACGGAACGGTTGATGATCAGCGGCCGTTATCGCGCGCTCGCCGCCGTCAACAAGGTCCGCGAACTCATTCAGCAGGATGAACACCGCCTGCCGTCGGTGGCGGCGCTGATGGAGCTGATCGTCGAAAATGTCGCCGATGCGGTGGGGCGCCTGGCCGACAGGATTTCCGCCGATCTCGACAAGCTCGAAGATGACCTGACACGCGGCTCCTATGACGACAGCAGGCTGAATCTGAGCCGCTCCCGGCGCACCAGCGTGACCCTGCACCGGCATCTGGCCGGCTTGCGGACCTTGTTCCATCGTCTTGAACTGGAAGGCACGGCGGACCTGAAGCCGCAATTGCGGCTGGCCGCAAGCAAGCTGGCGCAGCGCCTCGATGCGCTCGATCACGATGTGGTCGAAATCCGCGACCGCGCCCGCCTGCTGCAGGAGGAAATCGGCGAGGCGCTGGCGGCAGCCTCGAACCGCGCCGTCAACATTCTCTCCGTCATCACCACTGTGGTGCTGCCGCCGACCCTGGTCAGCGGCATTTTCGGCATGAACACGAAAGGGCTGCCGCTCACCGAGGATCCCAACGGCTTTCTCTATGCCATGGGGCTCATGGTTGCCGCCACGATTGGCGTCTACTTCCTGATGAGACGGATCGGCGCGCTGAAATTCTGACGGGTCTTTCCATGCGTAGAGTGTTGGCTGCGTACAGCGTTCTGGCTGGCCTGGTGATGACGTCTCCTGCATTTGCAGGCGCCAAGGATGAAACATCCGCCGACTGGATTCCCTTCGTTCCGCCCAGCGTCACCAAATGGCGGGACGAGATGGCGGAGAAGGGGCTGTCGCTTGGCTGGACCTATATCGGCGATACGATCGGCAATGTGTCGGGAGGTTTCAGGCAAGGCGCCATCTATCAGGGCCGGCTCGATGTCGGCCTTGATGCCGATCTTGAAAAGCTCACCGGCTGGACGGGCGCACGTATCCACGCCAATGTTTTCCAGATTCATGGCCATGGGTTAACGCATAGCAATATCGGCAATATCGCGCCGGTCAGCGAGATCGAAGCGCTGCCCGACAGCCGCCTCTACGAGCTCTATCTCGAGCAGAGTTTCGGCGAAAAATTCTGGCTCAAGGTCGGCCAGCAGGCCGCCGATACGGAATTCTTCGACAGCAAGACCGATGATCTGTTCGTCAACGGCACGTTCGGCTGGCCGGCGATCAAGGCTTCGAACCTGCCCGCCGGCGGCCCGGCGCCGCCGATCGCGGTGATGGGCGTGCGCGCGAAGGCGCAGCTCGCCGACAATGTCACCGCCTTCGCGGCGATCTTCAACGGCAATCCGTCGCGTCCCGGCCCGGGCGATCCGCAGCTGCGCGACAATCACGGCCTGGCGTTTCGCGTTCAGGACAGTCCATGGCTGATCGGCCAGGTGCAGTTCGACTACAGTCTCGGTGGCCTGCCGGGCAATGTCACGCCCGGCGCCTGGTATCATACCGGCGAATTCGACGATCAGCGTTTTTCGCTGGAGGGCCTGTCGCGGGCGGATCCCGCAGGGTCGGGCATTCCACGCAAGCTGCGCGGCAATTACGGTATCTTCGGCGTGCTGGAGCAGACGCTGTACAGCGCGCCAGGATCGAAGGACAAGGCGGTGCAAGACGCTGGAGGAAAAGACGCTGGCGGAAAAGATGCCGTGAACGGCAAGGCGGTGACGGCGTTCTTGCGCGCCGCCTACAGCCCGCCGGACCGCAACCTGATCGACTTCTATGTGGATTCAGGCATTCAGTTCGTCGGCTTCGTTCCCGGGCGTCCGCTCGATCGGTTTGGGACGGCGGTCGCCTATATGGGGATTTCATCCGCGGCGCGCGGGCTCGATCGCGACACGCAGATTTTCACCGGCAAGCCAACGCCGTTGCGCAGTTTCGAAGGTCTGCTGGAGATCATCTACGAGGCGCATGTCCGCCCGGGCTGGCTGATGGCGCCGTATTTCCAATATATCTACCGGCCGTCCGGCGGCGTACCGTCACCGACCGATCCGTTGGGGATCGCCAGGATCGGCAATGCGGCGGTGTTCGGGCTGACGAACACGATCAAGTTTTAGATCGAGCTGATTTTATCAGCCGATGAAGATGCGTTTGCAAACTGCAATAACCTACCAGAAGTCCTCATCGAGAGAGTCTGACTGGAAAGTCGGCTTAGAGCCGCAGTTCATGGAAAGGTAGCAGCCCTTGACTCCTGGTTTCCCGCTCGCGCCTGCGGCGCGTCGGGAATGACATTGGTTGCAGCATGTGCCGCAGTGTCATCCCCGACGTCTGCGCAGCAGACGAGCGGGATCCAGAAGCCAAGGGGGTAATAAAGCACCAGCCTTTCCGCCAACTTGCATGCATCGTTGCGCGCTCGTCGTCGTCGCCGGCTTCATGCAGCTCGACGCCATTTCAGCGGCATTGCCGCACGGCTTTGATTCCATCCGGATAAGTACGGTGCGGAAAATGCAGGGCATTTGTCATCTGAATGACAAGCGCTGACGTCACAGTGGGCTGTACCAAGTATTGGGGGTCCATATGAGTGACATTGCACTACCAGGGTCAGTCGAACCCGCTCAAAAAGAGGGCCACAGCCGGCCGAATCTCGACAAGGGTCTCAATCCGCTGACGCTCATCATCTTTTTGGGCGTGATGGCGGCGGGTCTGATGTTCGTCGGCTACAGCATCTATGAAGATGTCGAGGCGACTGGCGCCAAGGTCACGACCTATCTGCCCTATCTGCTGCTGTTCGTGGCGCTGTTCATTGCGTTGGGCTTCGAGTTCGTCAACGGCTTTCACGATACGGCGAATGCCGTCGCGACCGTGATCTACACCCATTCGCTGCCGGCCGAATTCGCCGTCATCTGGTCCGGCTTCTTCAACTTCCTCGGCGTGCTGACGTCGACGGGCGCCGTCGCCTTCGGCATCGTGTCGCTGCTGCCCGTCGAACTGATCATGCAGGTCGGCAGCGGCGCCGGCTTCGCCATGGTGTTCGCGCTGCTCATCGCGGCGATCATCTGGAACGTGGGCACGTGGTACTTCGGCCTGCCGTCTTCCAGCTCGCATACGCTGATTGGCTCGATCATCGGTGTCGGCGTCGCCAATGCGCTGATGCGCGGCCAGGACGGCACCTCCGGTGTCGATTGGAGCAAGGCCTATGAAATCGGTCAGTCGCTGCTGCTGTCGCCGCTCGTCGGCTTCATCTGCGCTGCGCTGCTGCTGATGGTGTTGAAAGTGGTCGTCACCAACCCGGCTCTGTACAAGGCTCCGGAAGGCAACAAGCCGCCGCCGCTGTGGATTCGCGGTCTTCTCATCCTGACTTGCACGGGCGTCAGCTTCGCGCACGGTTCGAACGACGGTCAGAAGGGCATGGGCCTCATCATGCTGATCCTGATCGGCACGGTGCCGACCGCCTATGCGCTCAACCGGGCGTTGCCCGACAGCGGGCTGGAATCCTTCCGCTCGTCATCGGTCGCCGCCGCCAAGGTGATCGAGGACAAGGCGACGGGATACAGCGTTCTCGGCAACCCGCGTCCGGCCGTCTCGCTCTACGTCTCGCAGCACAAGATCAGCGAAGGCACCTATCCGTCGCTCGCCGTTCTGGTGAAGGACATCTCCAAGCAGATCGAGGAATACGGCTCGCTCGCCAAAGTTCCGGCGGAAGCCGTCGGTAATACGCGTAACGATATGTACCTCGCTTCCGAGGCGATCCGCTTCCTGATGAAAGACAAGGAAAACGATCTGTCGAAGGAACAGGTCGCGTCGTTGAACGCCTATAAGGGCTCGCTCGACGCGGCCACCCGCTTCGTCCCGATCTGGGTGAAGATCGCGGTGGCGATCGCGCTTGGCCTCGGCACCATGGTCGGCTGGAAACGCATCGTCGTGACTGTCGGCGAAAAGATCGGCAAGACGCATCTGACCTACGGCCAGGGCGCCTCGGCGGAACTGGTGGCCGCGGCCACGATTTTCGCCGCCGACAATTACGGACTGCCGGTCTCGACCACGCACATCCTGTCGTCCGGCGTGGCGGGCACGATGGCGGCCAACGGCTCAGGCCTGCAATGGTCGACCATCCGCAACATGGTCATGGCCTGGGTCCTGACCCTGCCGGTCGCGATCATGCTGTCGGCCTGCCTGTACTATCTCTTCCTGCACGTCTTCTAGTCGCGGCAGAGCCAGACCTGAAATGCAGAAAGCCGCCCGAGGGCGGCTTTCTTGTTTTCATGATCGGACCAACACAAAAAGCCGCCCTGAGGCGGCTTGCTTGTCCCGCGCAGCGGGGCGAAGGAGAGTATCAGGCCTTGGGGGCTGCTGCTGCCGGGCGGCGCATGCCTGCGGCCGAAGGCTTCGGCTTCGGGCCGGCAATGAGGCCTTCGCGGATCGCGGTCTTGCGGGCGAGCTTGCGCGCGCGGCGCACGGCTTCCGCCTTTTCCCGAACCTTGCGCTCGGACGGCTTCTCGTAGGCCGAACGGAGCTTCATTTCCCGGAAAATGCCTTCGCGCTGCATTTTCTTCTTCAGGAATTTCAAGGCCTGGTCGACGTTGTTGTCGCGGACTAAAACTTGCAAACTGTTTCCAATCTCATGGCTGATGCCCGGCTTCTATACACGAGATTGTTGAAAAAAGCTCGCACGACTTTCACAAAAGGGCGTTTGGCGGTGTTTTGCAGCAGGGCGCGTGGCAAATGCGCCTGCGCAGACTGATTTTACTCAATAAAATCGGATTTCGAGCCGGCGCCGTGGCCCGGCGGGTCCGGTTCGGAGAGCCATCTGAATGATCAATACCCCCCGTGCGCGCCGCGCCATGGCGACATCTCCCCACCACCTCGCCAGCGAAGCCGGCCTTAGAATCCTGCGTGAGGGTGGCAATGCCATCGAGGCGACGGTCGCCATGGCGGCGATGCTGGCGGTCGTCTACCCGCACATGACGGCGATCGGCGGCGATGGTTTCTGGCTGGTCTCCCAGGGCGGCGCCGAGCCGGTCGCGATCGACGCCTGCGGGGCGGCAGCCGCCAAGGCGGCGCCCGATCTTTATGCCCGTCACGGTCTGGCGGCCATTCCGTGGCGCGGCCCGCTGGCGGCAAATACGGTCGCCGGCACGATTTCGGGATGGGGGGAAGCGCTGAAACTGAGCGGGGAACTGGGCGGCCGGTTGCCCCTGTCGCGCCTTGTCGAGGATGCCGAATGGTCGGCCCGCAACGGGTTCGCGGTGACGGCGAGCCAGCGGGACCTGACGATCGCCAAACGCGCCGAATTGCAATCCGTCCCCGGTTTCGCCGACACGTTCCTGATTGCCGGCCGCGCACCCGAGGAAGGCGAGCTCATGAAGCTGCCGGCGCTGGCGGCGACGTTGAAAAGGATCGGCGAATACGGAACCGAGGATTTCTATCGCGGCGCGCTCGCCCGTGACATCGCCGCCGACCTGGCGGCGCTCGGGTCTCCCGTTGCATTGGAAGACCTCGCCACGCACGCCGCCCAGCGGCGCGTCGCGCTGACCACGAAGATCAATGGCGCGCGGCTCTTCAACTTCCCGCCGCCGACGCAGGGCGTCGCCTCCCTGATGATCCTCGCTCTGTTCGACCGGCTCGGCGTCGGGCAGGGCGAAAGCTTCGAGCATATCCATGGGCTGGTCGAGGCGACCAAGCAGGCGTTCATGGCGCGCGACCGATGCGTCGGCGATCCGGGCTGCATGAGCGAGAGCGCCGAGAGCCTGCTTGATCCTGCCGCGCTGGACCGGCTGGCGGCGCGGATCGATATGTCCACCGCCTTGCCGTGGCCGCAGCCGCCCAGCGGCGGCGACACGGTCTGGCTTGGCGCCATCGATGGCAACGGGCTGGCCGCAAGCTTCATCCAAAGCATCTTCTTCGAATTCGGCTCCGGCTGCGTGCTGCCGAACGCCGGCTTCGTCTGGCAGAATCGTGGCGCCAGTTTCGAACTGAGTGGAAAGGGGCCACGCGTGTTGGCGCCGGGGCGCAAGCCGTTTCACACGCTCAATCCGGCCATGGCGCTGTTCGATGACGGACGCATCATGGTCTATGGAACCATGGGCGGCGAGGGACAGCCACAGACGCAATCGGCGCTGTTCTCGCGCTACGCCATGTTCGGCCAGGGCCTGCAGGCGGCGATCACGGCGCCGCGCTGGCTTCTGGGCAAGACCTGGGGCGAGAACAGCGTGACCCTGAAGCTCGAAAGCCGGTTCGATGAGAGATTGGTGAGGGAGCTACGCAATGCCGGCCACACTGTGGAAATGCTCGATGCCTTCACCAGCACCATGGGACACGCGGGCGCAATCGTCAGGCACCCGAATGGAATATTCGAGGGCGCGACCGATCCGAGAAGCGACGGCGCCGCAATGGGATTTTGAGGTCCTTCAGCCGGCGCTGAGCCAGGCGCGCAGCAACAGGCTGCCGCCTGAGATCAGCAGCAGACAGTAGATGGTTTTGAGGAATTGCTCGCGCGACATGGCAAGGGTGACCTTATGGCCGAGCCAGGTGCCGAGGATCATCGCCGGCACGCAGGCCGCCGCCAGCACCAAAGTGTGCAGGTCCGAATAGACGCCGACAAAGAAAAACGTCACGGCGCGGGTGAATGTGCTGAGGCTGATGAGGGCGCTTTGGGTGGCGCGGATGGCGTCCTTGTCGGCCAGCCGGCGCGTCAGGTACATCGCATAGATGAAGCCGCCGCTGCCGAACATGCCACTGAAGATGCCGCCGAAGCCGCTGAAGGGGATCACCCAGCCGCGGCTGATCGTGCCGGTGCGTGGCGGCGCGAGCAGCGAGTACAGCGCATAGCCGACGACGAAAACGCCCAGCGCGATCATCATCGGTCGCTGCGGGACGATGAGCAGGGTGTTGGCGCCGATGACGCTGCCGATGATCAACAGCGGGATCATCCATTTCAATTCGTCGAAGGCGACCTTGCTGCCGAGCTTCAGGCCGTTGAAGGTCGCCGCCGCGCAATCGACCAGCGCCAGCACCGGGACGACGGTCGCCACCGGCATGAATTGCGCCAGCGCCGGCGCGGTGATGAAGACGGCGCCGAAGCCGGCCATGGCGAAGATCGCATAACCGAGGGTGACGGCGGGAAAGGCGATCAGGAGCAGCCAGATCGACGGAATTGAATCTGGGCTCATGCGCAGAGGACTCCGGAACGCGATTCGTGTTGTTGTTGGTGGCAGACAATCATGCCGTCCCGGCGTTGACCAGTGACTGAAACGCAAGCCTGATCAAAGGTTAGGACATCAGACGTCGATTTCCTCGGCGTAATGCACCGCCAGCCAGACGGTCGGCTTTTCCGCATCAGTCCACTCGACCCTGTGGCGCGCATTCGCCGGTATCTCGATCCAGTCGCCGGGAGACAGGATCTGCGGGTGCGCTTCATCCTCGAAACGCAGTCCGGCGGCGCCGGACAGCAGCGCCACCCATTCCGTGCGCGCCTGTTCCAGCCATTTTCCCGCGGGCGTCGCCTGCCCCATGGACACGATGCGCTCGATCTTCACCTGCGGCGTCGATGTCAGCTCGCTGGATTGTTCGTCGCGCAAGCGCTGGGGAATATCGGCAAACAGATTGCCCTTCCGGAACATTGCTTTCTCCATCTCGACGTTTGGCCGCCGACTTCCTTATTATCCCGAGATTCCCGTGCGCGAACAGCGCGGATTTCGCGGTAAAGGCTTGAAATGACGATCGTGAAATCCGGCCTTCCCGTCCTCGCCTTCGCCTCCGCCGCGAAATGGGAAGCCTGGCTGGCGGCGCAGCCGCAGACATCGCCGGGCGTCTGGCTGAAACTGGCCAGGAAGGGGGCCGGCAAAGCCGGCATCTCGCGGCAAGAGGCGATCGAGGGCGCGCTCTGTCATGGCTGGATCGACGGCCAGCTCGCCGCCTTCGACGAATCCTACTCGCTGGTTCGCTTCACGCGGCGCAGGAAGAACAGCAAATGGTCGCAGATCAATTGCGGCAAGGCGGAAAAGCTGATCGAACAGGGTCGGATGTCCGCCGCCGGCCTGCGCGAGATCGACGCGGCCAAGGCCGATGGACGCTGGCAGGCGGCTTACGCGTCGCAAGGCAAGGCCGGCGTTCCCGACGATCTGCGACAGGCGCTCGACGCCAGGCCGAAGGTAAAACGGTTTTTCGACCAGCTCGACAGCGCCAACCGCTATGCCATTCTGTACCGCCTGCAGACCGCCAAGACCGAGAAGACCCGTGCCGAGCGGCTGGAGAAATTCGTCGCCATGCTGGCGCGGGGAGAGACGATCCACCCGCGCAAGACCACAGCGTAATGACAAGCGCCCTCAGGCCTGCGTCGTATCGAGTTGAGCGGCCTTGGCGGCTTCCAGATCCATCCAGTTCACGCCCCACATATGGCCATCGAGATCCTCGAAGCCGCGGCCATACATCCAGCCATAGTCGTCGATCGGTGAGGGATCGATGCGGCCGCCGGCGGCGCCCGCCCGGGTGACGATGGCGTCGACCTCGGCCTTGTTGTCGGCGGAGAGGCAGAACAGCGCCTGGTTGCTGGTCCTGGCGTCGGAAATCGGCTTGGGGGTGAACTGGCGAAATTTGTCGTGGCTCGTCAGCATCACGTAGATGGCCTCCGAAAACACCATGCAGGAGGTGGTCTCGTCGCAGAATTGCGGATTTCTTGCCGCGCCGATGGCCTCATAGAAGGCGGTGGCGCGGGCCACGTCGGCGACAGGCAGGCTCAGAAAGAACATTTTCGGCATGGGACTTCTCCTTTATGGCTGCTCAAGATTGAACTGCCACAGGACGCTCGCCGGCCGGAAAATCCGACAGGCGCCCGCAAGAATAATTGCGCGAAAAAAAGTCGTGAGCATGTCGGATCGCCGCTCGGCGGTGCGTCCTAGGGCTGCAAACGATTTTTGAAGGAGAGAGACATGACGACTGCAAATGCAACCGCCACCCCCGCATCCGACCGCGAACTGGTCCTGACCCGTCTCATCGATGCACCGCGCGAAAAGCTGTTCCGGGCCTGGACCGAGGCCGAGCTGCTGAAGCAATGGTTCGCGCCTCTGCCCTATACGACGCCTGTCGCGGAAATGGACGTGCGGGCCGGCGGCGCCAATTTCATCGTCATGCGCGGACCCGACGGCACCGACATGCCGATGCACGGCGTCTACCTGGATGTCGTCAGGAACGAGCGGCTGGTGTTTACCGATACCTATACGACGGCGTGGACGCCGTCGCAGAAGCCGTTCATGACCGTGATCATCACCTTCGAGGACGAGGCCGGCAAGACGCGCTACACCGCCCGCGTGCAGCACTGGACGCTCGAGGATTGCGAGGCGCACAAGAAGATGGGCTTCCACGAAGGCTGGGGCCAGTGCGCCGATCAGCTCGCGGCGCTTGCCGCGAAGTTGTAGTCTCTCCGTCATGGCCGGGCTTGTCCCGGCCATCCACGCCGTGCGGGTGGATGGCGCTTCGCTTTGTGATCGAAGCCTTTACTGCAAGATGACGCGATGTCCCGGCGTGGGTGCCCGCAACAAGTGCGGGCATGACGTGGTGGAAGTTGCTTCGTTGTTGTCCTGATTTTCATTGTCATGCATCGCCAAGTGCGATACGCGCGGCGGCTGCGACGCGGTGGTCGCACAGTTTGCAGGACAGGACGGATCAGTGGCAGGGCGTTTTTGTGGGATCGATTTCGGGACATCCAATTCGACGGTTGCCGTCCTGCATGGCAATGACATCGTTCTGGCGCCCGTCGAGGGACATCACGAAACCATTCCGAGCGCGATTTTCTTCAGCTTTGCCGAAGGGCCGCTGTTCGGCCGCCGCGCCATCCAGGACTATACGGACCATGAGCCGGGCCGGCTCATGCGCTCGCTCAAGAGCATTCTTGGGCTGGGGCTGTTCCATGAAAAGACGCGGCTGCAGAAGCAGAATCTGGCACTGTCGGATGTGCTCGGCCTGTTCCTCTCGCACCTGAAGAAGAAGAGCGAGGCTTTCTCGGGCCATGAACTCGACTCCGTCGTGCTGGGGCGTCCGGTGCAGTTCATCGAAGGCGATGCCGCCGCCGACCGGCAGGCGCAGGACGATCTCGAGGCCGTGGCGCGCAAGCACGGCTTCCGCAATATCGCCTTTCAATATGAGCCGATCGCGGCGGCGCTTGAATATGAGCGAAGCGTGCGCGGCGAGGAAACCGTGCTCATCGTCGATATCGGCGGCGGCACGGCGGATTTTTCCGTCGTGCGCGTGTCGCCGCAGCGGGCGCGCGCCGCCGATCGGGCGAGCGACATTCTCGCCAATCGCGGCATCAGGGTCGGCGGTACGGATTTCGACCGCATGATCTCGCTGCGCTACGTCATGCCGCACTTCGGCTATGGCTCGACCTATGGCGAGAAGAAGCTCGAGCTGCCGGGCGCCATCTTCATGGATATGTCGACGTGGTCGCGCATCAACTTCCTTTATACGAAAAGCGCGCTGACGATGCTCCGCTCGCTGCGCTATGAAGCGGCCGAGCGCGACAAGATCGACCGGCTGCTGCATGTCGTCGAGCATCGTGACGGCCACCGGCTTATCGGCAAGGTCGAGCAGGCCAAG
>Ga0182744_1000308_pt1 | contig 48578 bp, 38 predicted proteins | sample eDN3rd30CKraftMG_FD_128525 | JGI IMG/M metagenome (GOLD analysis project Ga0182744, IMG submission 128525) | Enriched Miracle-Growth compost microbial communities from Emeryville, California, USA - eDNA 3rd pass 30_C Kraft MG (version 2) (version 2) ... | reverse complement strand
TCGCTGCGCCAGAAGGATCCGGCGATCACCGCCAGCCGGCCGCTGGCGTTTTTCGCCTATGCGTGGGGCGAGGCGCCCGTGCTGCCGGCGAGCACGCAGATGGGCGTGATCGACGCATTTGCGCGCTGGGGCCTGCCGGTCAATCCGTTGACCGTGGTTTGCGACGGCGCCGCCGACTTGCTGGCGCATTACCGTGATATCGAGGCGCAGCGCGCCACGCTCGGCTACGATATCGACGGCGTGGTCTACAAGGTCAACGATCTGGCGATGCAGCGCCGGCTTGGCTTCGTGGCCCGTTCGCCGCGCTGGGCCATCGCCCACAAGTTCCCGGCGGAACGGGCGACCACCGTGCTGCACGATATCGACATCCAGGTGGGCCGCACCGGGGCGCTGACGCCGGTGGCGAAATTGCAGCCGGTGACCGTGGGCGGCGTCGTGGTTTCCAACGCCACCCTGCACAATGAGGACGAAATCGTCCGCAAGGACGTGCGCATTGGCGACACGGTGGCGGTGCAGCGCGCCGGCGACGTGATTCCCCAGGTGGTCGGCGTGGTGCTGGACAAGCGGCCGGCCGATGCGACGCCGTTCGTTTTTCCTGACCATTGCCCGGCCTGCGGCAGCCACGCGGTGCGGGAGATCAACCCGCGCACCGGCAGGCAGGACGTGGTGCGGCGCTGCACCGGCGGCCTGATCTGCCCGGCCCAGGCGCGGGAGCGGCTGAAACATTTCGTTTCGCGCAACGCCATGGATATCGATGGCCTCGGCGAGAAGCAGATCGACATGCTGTTCGACGAGGACATGGTCCACAGCCCGGCGGATATTTTCCGCCTCGACGGCGAGGCGGTGAAGGCGGCGGAGTTTCGCCGCCGCCAGGAGCTGTCGGCGAAGCGGAATGGCGATGAGGCCGATGCGGGGGAGGGCGACAGGCCCACGGCGCGCAAGACGAAGGCTGCGCCTGAGTACAAATCTATCGACAAATTGCTGGAGGCGATCGATGCGCGGCGCGCGCCGCCGCTCGACCGGTTCCTGTTCGCCCTTGGCGTCCGCCACATCGGCGAGGCGACCAGCCGGGCGCTGGCGCGCAAATATGGCTCCATGGCGGCGCTGCTCGCCCGCATCGATGAAGCCATCGCCGGCCGGCCGGGCCTGGCGCTGCACCGGTTGCAGGCGGTGGAAGGCGTTGGCCCGACCTCGCAGCAGCGGCTGTTGCAGATGGCGGGCGAGGGCGGCCTGCCCATGGAAGCCCTGCGCCGGGCGCCGGCCGGCAGCCTCAAGGCCGCCGGCCTGAACAAGAAGGCCGTGGACGCCATGCTGGCTGAATATGGCGATGGCGAAGCGCTTTACGCCGCGCTGCAGGAGGCGGCGGCGCATCAGCCCGGGCCGGCCTGGACGGAGATGGCCGGGTTGCAGGACGTGGGGCCGGTGGCGCTCGACGCGTTGCTCGACTTCTTCTCCGACGAACACAGCCGCGCCGCCGTCGAGGATCTGCTGACCCAGACAACGCCGAAGCCGCTGGAGATCGCCGCCGCCGCCAGCTCGTCCATCGCCGGCAAGACCCTGGTGTTCACCGGGACGCTGGAGCACATGACCCGATCAGAGGCCAAGGCCACCGCCGTGCGGCTTGGCGCCCGCGTCGCCAGCTCGGTCAGCCGCAGCACCGATCTGGTGGTGGCCGGGCCGGGCGCCGGCTCCAAGCTGGCCGAGGCGCAGAAGCTGGGCGTGGCGGTGATGAGCGAAGCCGAATGGCTGGCGACCCTGCCGCCGGATTTCGCGGGCAAAGGACAGGTTTGACGCCATGAAAGCCGTCGCCATCGACTTTGAAACCGCCAATGAGCGCCGGGACAGCGCCTGCGCCATCGGCCTCGCCTGGATCGACGACGGGGCGGTGACGCGGCGTGAATACCGGCTGATCCGCCCGCCGGAGATGCGGTTTCAGCCGTTCAACATCCAGGTGCATGGCATCTGGCCGGAGGATGTGGCGGACGAGCCTGAGTTTCCCGACATCTGGCGCGGCTTTGCCGATGATGTCGGCGACCGGCTGTTCATCGCCCATAACGCCGCTTTTGACAGCGCCGTGCTGGCGGCGATGCTGGCGCGCTATCGCATGCCCTCGCCGCAGTTCCGCTTTGCCTGTTCGCTGCAAATGGCGCGGCGGGCCTGGCCTGAGCTGCCCGGCCATCGCCTGAACCTGGTCAGCGAATTTCTCGGCGTCAGCTTCCAGCATCATCACGCGGGGGAGGATGCGTTCGCCTGCGCCCAGATCGCCCTGGCGGCGCTGAACAAGGTCGGCGAGGCGGCGTTTGAACCGGCGCGGGCGCGTTCGCCGCGTCGTGGGTCAGCCACGCCAGCGTTCACCCCGGGCCGCAAATCGCGCATCGACAGGCTGTCGGGCGGGCGTGGCCATCCGGTGATCACCGTGCGCGGCAGCCGTGGCGACGCCTGGCGGGTGCGGGTGGCCATGGAGGCGGGGGCGCGCACCTCCTGCGATTGCCCGGCCGGGCGGTTCGGCCGGCTGTGCCGCCATGTTCAGGCGCTGGCCGACGGGGTGGTCGATCATGTCATCACCTGCGAGAACGTGGAGCTTGCCGACGCCCTCCAGCGCATCAGCCGCCAGATCCGGCGGTGAGGGAGGCGAAGCACGCCGCCCCGAATCAGTCGCCGCTGAGGTGCAACACGATTTCGCGCCGGTGTGGGGCGCGGCGGTGTTCGAACAGATAGACGCCCTGCCAGGTTCCCAGCAGCATCCGCCCGTCCGCCACCGGGATCGACAGGTGCGTCTGGGTCAGCGCCGCGCGGATGTGGGCGGGCATGTCGTCCGGGCCTTCGCTGTCGTGCACGTAAAGTCCGCGCCCTTCCGGCGCGATATGCCGGAAAAAAGTCAGCAGGTCGGTCTGCACGTCCGGGTCGGCGTTCTCCTGGATGAGCAGTGACGCCGAGGTGTGGCGGCAGAACAGGGTGAGCAGGCCGCAGGACAGGTTGCGGCTGGCCGACGCCTCGCGGACGAAAGCGGCGGCTTCGCCCGTGAATTCGTAAAAGCCCTGGCCTTTGGTGGCCAGGGTCAGGCGGTGCTGGACATGGGCCATGGCTGGCTCACGCTGTCGCCGTAATGACGCCGGCCACCCTGTCGACCAGCGCGGCGATGTCGTCTTCGCTGGCGATCAGCGGCGGCGACAGGGCGATGGTGTCGCCGCCGACGCGCAGCAGCACGTCATGATCGTGGAAGCCGCTTTCGATGGCGGCGAGGCCGCGTTTGCCGGGCGCATCCTTGCCGGCGTCGTCCTTCGCCGGCGCCAGGTCGATGCCGGCCGCCAGGCCGATGTTGCGGATGTCCAGCACCCCCGGCAGCCCCTTCAGCGCCTGCACCGCGTCGCCAAACGCCTTCTCCATCTTCCGGGCGCGGGCGAACAGATCCTCGTCGCGATACAGGTCGAGGGCGGCGAGGCCGGCGGCGCAGGCCAGCGGGTGGGCGGAATAGGTGTAGCCATGGAACAGTTCGATCATGTGCGGCGGCCCCTGCATGAAGGCCTCGAACACGCCGGCGCGGGCGATGACGCCGCCCATGGGCACGGTTCCTGACGTGACGCCCTTGGCGAAGGTCAGCATGTCCGGAATGACGCCGAACCGTTCAGCCGCGAAGGGCGCGCCGAGGCGGCCGAAACCGGTGATGACCTCATCGAAGATCAGCAGGATGTCGTGGCGGTCGCACAGGGCGCGCAGGCGTTCCAGATAGCCCTGGGGCGGCGGCAGCACGCCGGTGGAGCCCGCCATGGGCTCGACAATGACGGCGGCGATGGTGGAGGCGTCGTGCAGGGCGACCAGCCGCTCCAGCTCGTCGGCCAGATGCGCGCCCCAAGCCGGCTGGCCGTGCGTGAAGGCCTGCTCCGCCCGGTTGTAGGTGTGCGGCAAATGGTCGACGCCGGCCAGCAGCGTCCCGAAGCTCTTGCGGTTGCCGGAGATGCCGCCAACGGAAATGCCGCCGAAGCCGACGCCGTGATAGCCGCGCTCGCGACCGATCAGCCGCGTTTTGGTGGCCTTGCCCCTGGCCTGCCAGTAGGCGATGGCGATTTTCAGCGCCGTATCGGCCGCCTCCGAGCCGGAGTTGGCGAAGAACACGTGGTTGAGATCGCCAGGGGCCAGTTCGGCGAGGCGGCTGGCCAGGGTGAAGGCGGCGGGGTGGCCGTACTGGAAGGTGGGCGAGAAATCCAGTTGCGCCGCCTGGGCCTGGATGGCCCGGACGATGGGCTCGCGGCCATGGCCGGCGTTGCTGCACCACAGGCCGGCGGCGCCGTCGAGAATACGGCGGCCGTCCACCGTGACATAATGCATGCCTTCGGCGCCGGCGATGAGCCGGGGACGCGCCCGGAAGGCGCGGTTGGCGGTGAACGGCATCCAGAAGGCGTCGAGATCATTGGGAGCCTGGCTGGCGGCGTGACTGGCGGCCTGGGTTCGGGCGGCGTGCGGGGTATGCTCGTTCATGTCGCCTCCTGCGCGGCGGGGCCGGTTGCCTGGCAGGCCGCGTTGCTGACCGGATGATCGGCGGCACTATAGCGCGTCGCCGGGCGCGGCGTCTTGTTGTTGCGGCAATGCCTGGCCATAAGGGGCCGCGCCGGCCATGGGGCCGGTCCCGAATCCGGGCGTGTTCGGGCGGCCGATGGGCGCCGCCATCAGGAAAGGCATGCGGATGAACGCAACGCAGGGGTCGGCGGGCGCCGGCGTTCAACTGGTCAGGGGTCTGTCGGAGCTTGCTGTCGGCAAGGATCTGCTGGTCTGCGACATCTGGGGCGTCATTCACAATGGCGTTTCGGCCTTCGCTGATTCCTGCGCGGCGCTGGCCCGGTTCCGCGCGGGCGGCGGCATTGTGGTGCTGGTGTCCAACGCGCCGCGCCCGTTCCACCTGGTGCGCGACATGCTCGACCGGCTGGGCGCGCCCCGTGACGCCTGGGACGCCATCGTCACCTCGGGCGACATCACCCGCGGCGCCATCGCCGAACGGGCCAGCCTGCCGGTGTTCATGATCGGGCCGGGGCGGGATCGCCCGATCTTCGAGGGGCTTGGCGCGAATTTCGTGTCCGTGGACGAGGCCGGTTATGTCGTCTGCACCGGCCTGTTCGATGATGAAACCGAGACAGCCGAAACCTATCGCGCCACCCTGGAAAGCCTGGTGGCGCGCGATGTGGAGATGATCTGCGCCAATCCCGACCTGGTGGTCGAACGCGGCGACCAGCTGATTCCCTGCGCCGGCGCCGTCGCCGCGCTGTATGAGCAGATGGGCGGCCGGGTGCTCTACGCCGGCAAGCCGCACGGTCCCATCTACGCAGCCGCCTTCGACATGGGCGAGCGGCTGAAGGACGCGACCATCGCGCACGACCGCATTCTCGCCATCGGCGATTCAATCCATACGGATGTGGCCGGCGCGGTCGCGGCCGGCATTGACGTGCTGTTCGTGGCGCGGGGCATTCACGCGCACGAAGTGATGACGCCCGGCAAGCTGACGCCGGCGTCCGTGAACGAGTGGGCGTTGCGCCAGCGCGTGCGCCCCACGGCGCTCATCGACCACCTGCGCTGGTGAGGGCGCCGGGTTTCCGGCAATTTTTCCTTGTGGTTGTGGGCCCAGGGTCGTTGCGGCGTGACCAAAGTCCAATTGGCCGCGCCGGGCTTCAACGGCACTCTGGCTGCGGCCCTGGTTCTGGCTGGGGCGGCGGCCGCGGGCGGGCGTTATTTTACCGGCGCAAGATGGGCGGGGGACTGGAGGCGTCATGGGATCGGCATTGCAGGCCTATGCGTTTGACGACCTGCGACTGGGCATGCGCGAAACGCTGATGCGCACCATCATGGAGACGCACATCAGCGACTTCGCCGCCATTACCGGCGACCGCAACCCCCTGTTGCTGGACGAAGCCTTCGCGTCCCAGTCGCTGTTCGGCCAGCGCATCGCCCATGGCATGTTCACGGCCGGCATGATCTCGGCGCTGATCGGCACGCGGCTGCCGGGGCCAGGTTCCGTCTACCTGTCGCAGACCCTGCAATTCCTGGCGCCGGTGCGGATTGGCGACGTGGTGACCGCCGCCGTCGAGGTGGTGGAGCTGGTTCCGGCGCGCCAGCGCGTGCGGCTGTTTTGCGAATGTGTGGCCGATGGACGCGGTGTCCTGGAAGGCGAAGCATGGGTGGCCGTTCCCGAATCTGGAGGCGCGGCGCCCTGAGGCTGCTGCGGCCATGCCGGGCCAATCGGCAAGGCGATCTCCTGGCGCATGATGCGAATGGGCGGACGCCGTCTGTTCGGGAAAAGCCATGCGATACCGTGAGGACAGGACGTTGATGCGTTTCACTCTGAACGCATCGGCTCCAGGTCAATGGCCCCGGATGACGGCGGCAGAAGCAGAATTATCCCCAAATCTGGCGGCGGCAGTTGGTCGGGATGAGGGGCTGTTTGTTCAGCCGGTTGCCCGGGGATTGCATGCTGCCGTCGATCGGGTCGTTCAATTTTATTTTCGCATAGATTAGTTGTCGATCTACATGTTGTTGGGTGTTTTTCAATTTTACTTTTCGGACCAAGTTGACACAAAATTGCCAAAATTCGGTTTTGATAGTCATTCAACCAGATAAGCATGTGTGTTTATTTGGTTGTTTATAGCAATGAATACATGAAGGGATATGAACATGTTTGGGTCCCGGCATTTGTTTATAGCGGCGCTCGCAGGTGCGATGCTTGCCGGTTTCGGCGTTGCGAACGCCGCGACGACGCGGGGCGCGTCTTCTGGCGGGGAGCGCGCCCAGCGTCTGGTCTGTGGCGGAGACAAGGAGTGCCTGGATAAATGCACCCAGGGCTACAGGGTGCTCATTCCATTTTGTTTGTAGGCGAACTCTTGATGCGCCAGCGCATTATCGAGGAAAATTGACAGCTTTTTTGTGAATGGAATGCATTGAACCAAAGAGACAGGGCATTTCCGGTGCGTCTGGTTTGACCGGAAATGCTCCGCGCATGATGCGCGTAAATGGACGCCGTTTATTCGTGAACAACCATGCAGCATCAGGAAGTTAAAGCGGCGATGCGATTCAATCGAAACGTATGGCGCTCTGATGGCGTGAACGCGCCAGTCCGGCTTTGCGGATGACGGAACCGATGATGGGTCGCTGGCGCGGCCCGCCGGATTTGCGGCAGTGATTGCCTCCCGCCCCCTTTCCTGGTCCGCGCGGTTGCGCGCCCGCGCCCTTGACCTCAGCCGCCGAATGTTGGCAGGTTTCGCCGGCCGTCACGCGGGCCATGTCCCGTTGGCGGACAGCGCGTTTTCGAGCGACGTGGGGGCCATGTCGCGTGAAGAAAACACAACTTATCAAGGCGGCGGGGCAAAATCCGGCAACGGATCAGCACTGCCCTGCCGGCAAGTGTTGACGGTTTCATGGTGCAGGCGCCGCAATCCGGTTCACGACCGGCTCCCGATATCTTCCCGGCTCTGGAGCAGGCGCGCCCTTTTTTGGTGCAGCGCTGCATTGATAACGCCGCTGAGGCGGCGCTGGCAGGGCTGCCCCTGGGCTGTGGCGGCGACGCCCTGGCGCGGCCCGTCGTCGCCATCGGCAACTTCGACGGCGTGCACGCCGGCCACCGGGCGGTGATCGCCGCCTGCCGCGCCCTGGCCGATGAGCTGGGCCGGCCCGCCGCCATGCTGACCTTCGCGCCGCACCCGCGCTCGTTCTTCAACCCGGACAAGCCGGTGTTCCGCATCACCCCCGACGGGGTGGAGGAGACGCTGCTCGCCCGCTTGGGGCTCGACGGCATGATCGTCCTGCCGTTCAACGCCGCGCTCGCCGCCATGACGGCGCAGTCATTTTTCGACGATCTGCTGGTGCGGGGGCTCGGGGTTTCCGGCGTCGTCGTCGGTCATGATTTCCATTTCGGCAAGGGGCGGGAAGGCTCGCCGGCCTATCTGACGGCGCGCGGCGCCAGCAGCGGCGCGCCGGTGCGCATTGTCGCCAGGGTCAGCGACGGCGACGATGAAGCCGGGGCGGTGTCCTCAAGCCGGATTCGCGCCGCGCTGCGCCTGGGCGACATCGCCGCCGCCAATGCGCTGCTCGGTTATCGCTGGTTCGTGCGCGGCGAGGTGCGCCATGGCCAGAAGATCGGCCGCACGCTGAACTACCCGACCGCCAATATTCGCCTGCCGGACGACTGTCAGCTCGCCCACGGCATTTACGCGGTGCGGGTGCTGGTTGACGGCGTCGTGCATGGCGGCGTCGCCAGCTTTGGCCGCCGCCCCACCTTTGATAATGGCGCGCCGTTGCTGGAGAGCTTCCTGTTCGATTTCAGCGGCGATCTCTATGGCAAGACGCTGGACGTGGAGTTCCTTGCTTTCCTGCGCGGCGAAGCCAAATTCGACAGCATCGACGACCTGGTGCGGCAGATGGACCGCGACAGCGCCGAAGCGCGTCGCATTCTGGCCGCTGATCCGCCGCCGCCTTCCGTGCTTGGCTGAAGCGGCGACGTTGCGCCCGCAGCGACTTCCTTTCAGGCGGAAATGCTCTATGTTGCCGGCATGACGCGCCGGAGCAGCCTTTTCAGTTTGCGAATTACCGGCCCGGCTTCCGCGTAACCGGAGCGCGGACGCCGGGATGCGCGCCTTCGCGGCGGCCTGTCGCATCGCTGGCGGGCCATGGCGGCTGCCGTCGCCGCGCCCGGAGGGGCCTGTCGCTCCGGACCACCCAGATCAGCGAATGGTTCGCCGTGGACGACGCCGGAACGTTTTCCAGGGGCGCGGCGCGCGTTCTTTGCCAGTGGGGCGACGCGCGTTCTTTCCGGCCGCCGCATGTTTCCGTCGCTCTTGATTGATGGCGCGGGGCATGTCACGGCGTGATCTCCGGTTTTTCCATTCGCCAGTTTCAGGCAAGGTCCGCCCGCGGGCGGTAAGTTGCCAGTCCATGTTTTGACGCAGTTCCGCAGGTGGGCGTGACCGCGCCCCTGCCGGAAACGCTCCAGGGGAATGAGCCAGTTCGATGAACGACAGCAGCAAGGCCGGGGCGGCCAATATCAGCCAGAAAAACGCCGCCGCCAAAGCCGGGGACAAGGCGGATTATTCGAAAACCCTGTTTCTGCCGCAGACGGATTTCCCCATGCGCGCCGGCCTGCCGGAGCGCGAGCCGCTGCTGCTGGCGCGCTGGAATGACCTTGATCTCTACCGGCGGCTGCGCGAGCAGGCGAAGAGCGCGCCGCGCTTCACGCTGCATGACGGCCCGCCCTACGCCAATGGCAACATCCACATCGGCCACGCGCTGAACAAGATCCTGAAGGATCTGGTGACCCGCTCGCAGCAGATGCTTGGCTACGACAGCAATTACGTGCCGGGCTGGGACTGTCACGGCCTGCCGATCGAATGGAAAATCGAGGAGCAATACCGGGCGAAGGGCCTCGACAAGGACGACGTTCCGGTTCTGGAGTTCCGCGCCGAATGCCGCGCTTTCGCCGACAAATGGGTCGACGTGCAGCGCGAGGAGTTCAAGCGCCTCGGCGTCACCGGCGACTGGGACAACCCCTATCTCACCATGTCCTACCCGGCCGAGGCGCAGATCGCCCGCGAGCTGATGAAGTTCGCCATGAGCGGCCAGCTCTACCAGGGCTCCAAGCCGGTGATGTGGTCGATCGTCGAGCGCACGGCGCTGGCGGAGGCCGAGGTGGAGTACAAGGACCACGTCTCCAGCACCATCTTCGTCAAATTCCCGGTGGCTGCCTCCGACAATGCGGCGCTGGCCGGCGCCTCGGTGGTGATCTGGACCACCACGCCGTGGACCATTCCCGCCAACCGCGCCATCGCCTGGTCGCCGGACATCGCCTATGGCCTCTATGAGGTGACGGAGGCGCCGGAGGGCAACTGGGCGAAGCCGGGCGACCGCTATCTGCTGGCCGACGCGCTGGCGGAGACGGTGCTGGGCGTGGCCAAGGTCACCAGTTTCCGGCGCGTCGCCGACGTTAACGGCGTCGATCTCGCCGGCGTGCTCGCCCACCATCCGTTGCACGGCCAGGGCTATGACTTCGGCGTGCCGCTGCTGCCGGCCGATTATGTCACCGCCGACGCCGGCACGGGATTCGTGCACACCGCCCCCGGCCACGGCGCCGACGACTACATGACCTACGTGCGCCACCGGGCCGCCTTCGAGGCGGCTGGCACGCCGGAGGTGCCCCACACGGTGCAGCCGGACGGCAGCTATTTCCCGCACGTGCCGCTGTTCGCCGGCGCCCGGGTGCTGGATGACAACGGCAAGGAGGGCGACGCCAACGCCCGCGTCATCGCCGCCCTGGCCGACGCCGGCGCGCTGATCGCCCGTGGCCGCCTGCGCCACAGCTATCCGCACTCCTGGCGTTCGCGCGCGCCGCTGATCTTCCGCAATACGCCGCAATGGTTCATCGCCATGGACCGCGACATCGACGGGAGCGGCGACACCCTGCGCGCCCGTTCGCTGGCCGCCATCGCCGACACCCAGTGGGTGCCGGCCGCCGGTGAGAACCGCATCACCGCCATGGTTTCCGGCCGCCCGGACTGGGTGATCTCGCGCCAGCGCGCCTGGGGCGTGCCGATCACCGTGTTCGTCGATCGCGAGACTGGCGAGCTGCTGCGCGACGACAGGGTCAACGCCCGCATCGCTGACGCCTTCGAGGCCGAAGGCGCGGACGCCTGGTTCGCCGACGCCGATGGCGCGCGCTTCCTTGCGCCCGATCATGATCCGGCGCGTTTCGAGAAGGTGACCGACGTGCTCGACGTCTGGTTCGATTCCGGTTCAAGCCATGCCTTCACCCTGGAGCCGCGCGCCGATCTGCGCCCGCGCAAGCGCCGTCCCGAGGGGGAGAGGTTGCCGGCAGCGGGCAAGGCGCCGGACTTCGACACGGTCATGTATCTGGAAGGCTCGGACCAGCATCGCGGCTTCTTCCAGTCGTCGCTGCTGGAAGCCTGCGGCACGCGCGGGCGCGCGCCCTATGACGTGGTGGTGACGCACGGCTTCACGCTCGACGAGCAGGGCCGCAAGATGTCCAAGTCGCTGGGCAATACGCTTGCGCCGCAGGATGTCATCCGCCAGTCGGGCGCCGATATCCTGCGCCTGTGGACCGCCTCGGTGGACTATTGGGATGACCAGCGCATCGGCCCGGAAGTGCTGAAGGGCGTCACCGACCAGTATCGCAAGATCCGCAACACCCTGCGCTGGATGCTGGGTTCGCTGCATCACTTCTCCGGCGCGGAGCTGGTGGCGGCGGAGCGGATGCCGGAGCTGGAGCGGCTGATGCTGCACCGGCTGGTCGAGCTCGACCAGACCGTGCGCCAGGCCTACGCCGCCTACGATTACAAGCGGGTGCTGGCGGCGCTGGCGCCGTTCCTCACCACGGAGCTTTCGGCGTTCTACTTCGATATCCGCAAGGACACGCTGTATTGCGACCCGGCCTCCAGCCTGGCGCGCCGGTCGGCGCTGACGGTGATCGACCAGATTTTCCGGTGCGTGACGACGTGGCTGGCCCCTGTGCTCGCCTTCACGGCGGAAGAGGCGTGGCTGAGCCGCTTCCCCTCGGAGGCTGGCTCCGTGCATCTGGAGCGTTTCCCGGAATTGCCGCCGACCTGGCGGGACGACGCCCTGGCGGCGCGCTGGGCCAAAATCCGCAAGGTCCGCCGCGTGGTCACCGGCGCGCTGGAGCTGGAGCGGGCTCGCAAGAATATCGGCTCCAGCCTTGAGGCGGCGCCTGCGGTCTACGTGTCGGACGCCGACCTGCTCGGCGCCCTGAAGGGCGTGGACTTCGCCGAAGTCTGCATCACGTCCGCGATCAGCGTTCGTGATGGCGAGACTCACGAGGAGGCGTTCCGGCTCGACGACGTTCCTGGCGTCGCCGTGGTGTTCGCCCGGGCGGAAGGGCGCAAATGCGCCCGTTCGTGGAAGGTGCTGCCGGACGTCGGCGCGGACCCGGCGTGGCCGGATCTCAGCCCGCGCGACGCCGCCGCCATGCGCGAATGGACCAAGGCGCATCCGGGCGAACCGGCGCCGGGAGCCGCGTGATGGCGGCTGGCGATGGCCCGGTGAGCCAGACGCGCGGCGGGCAACCCGAACCGGGCGAAATGCAGGGGCGGGCTGGCATGAGCCCGGCCCGCCTTGGCGTCGCGCTCGCCATTGTCGTGCTGGCGCTGGACCAGGCCAGCAAGCTCTGGCTGATGTTCGGCGCCGACATCGCCAACCGGCCGCCGATGGTGCTGGCGCCGTTCCTGGAGTTCGTGCTGGTCTGGAACCGGGGCATCTCCTACGGCCTGTTCCAGATGCCCCACGCCGTGGGGCGCTGGGGGCTGGTGATCGGCTCGGTGATCGCTACTGTTCTGCTCAGCGTCTGGCTGGCGCGCGCCAGAACCCGCCTGCTCGCGGCGGGCCTTGGGCTGATCATCGGCGGGGCGGTCGGCAATCTGATCGACCGGATTTATTGGGGCGCGGTGGTCGATTTCGTCCACTTCCATGTGGGCGACTTCAGCTGGTACGTGTTCAACGTGGCCGACGCGGCCATCGTTTTTGGTGTGATCGCGCTGCTGTACGACTCGTTTTTTGGCGCTGGCGCCAGCCCGAAAGGGGCGGATTCACCCTGAGACGCCATGACCGGTGGCCATACTGGCGCCGCATATGTAGGCTTCAAAAAGCGCCGGATTTACGTGCGCGCGCTGGGTCGGGGGGCAAAGTTTCGGTCAAACGGGTCGAAACTTTGCTGTGTATCCCTGATCTTGATATCGTTGATCTTGCGCACTTTCCTGACGCAAGGCGACATTCGCTACGCGGGGACGTGCGCTGCGGAAGCATCAATTATCGACCTGTCGGAGCGCCCGGACGGCCGGCGCGCCCCGGCGATCATGTTGTTGACGGCGGCGACCCAGGGGGAGGCGGCCGCAGGGGGAAAGAGAACCAATGGCGCTCAAGTTTTCCAAACGCGTCGCGCGCCCGGCCAGGACCGTGGCCATGGCGCGCCGCGCGCCGCTGGCGTTCGGCTTCGCCGCCGCGATCGGTTTTTCGGCGCTCGCCGGCTCGGCCGCCCAGGCGGAAGAGGGCGTGTTCATGAAGAACCTGCTCGGCAAGATGGGCGTGATTGACGAAGAGCGCGACCCGATCAGCTATCACGAGCGCGCGCCGCTGGCGCTGCCGCCCTCCACCGGCAAGCTGCCGACGCCGCTGCCTCCGGCGGCCAAACGCGCTGAAAGCTGGCCGGATGACGCCGACCTGCAGCGCCGCCGCCGCGAGGCCGCCGAGCGGCAGAAGCCGGTGCCATTCCCCAGCGACAACCGCGTCCAGGACGGTGGGCGCCTCAGCGTTTACGAGATGGAGCGGATTTCGCGCAAACCGAAGCACGCGGCGGAAGACAACCAGCCGCGCAAGGTGCTGGGCGATGGCCGCGCGGCGACATGGGTCGATCCCGACGAGTTGCGCGCGACGGCCACGGACGGCGACGGCAAGAAACTTGATCCGAACTACGAGCCCAAGCGCGAAACCCTGCTGCAGCCGCCGACAGGCTATCGCAAGCCGGCCGGCACCGCGCCGATGCGCGCGACCCCGGATGACCCGGTTCCCTATAACAAGGACGGCACGCCGGAGCGTGACTTCCTGAAGCCCAGCGAAGACTGATCCGGCGGGGGTCTGGCTGGACCTGTGGTGATGGACGTTTGACCGACGATTTCTGCCCGGCGGCCCTGTGGTTCGCCGGGCTTCGTTTTCCGGGAGTGGGCGCAGCCTGGCAGGCGGGACCATGCTCCGCCGCCCATCCGCGGTCACGCCGCCGCTTTCATGGGAATGGAGCCATTGCCGGCGCGGTGGTCCGCCATGCCGCTTACAAAGCGCCGCGCCAGGGACTATGTTTCGGAAAAGCATACGCGTCGCGGCTGCGGCGCATGAAGGTCAGGAGCAAGCATGAGCAGCGCCACAGACGCCGCGCGTCGCGTTGAAGAGCAGGCGCAGGCCGGCGCGGACGGTTCGGTCGTGCACGCCAGCACGCTGGACAACGGACTGGACGTGGTGGTGATTCCGGACCGGCGCGCCCCGGTCGTCACGCATATGGTGTGGTATCGCAATGGCTCCGCCGACGATCCGGTCGGCAAGTCCGGCATCGCCCATTTCCTCGAACACCTGATGTTCAAGGGCACGACGCGGCACCCGGAAGGCGAATTCTCCGACGCGGTCGCCGCCATCGGCGGCCAGGAAAACGCCTTCACCTCCTATGATTACACCGCCTATTTCCAGCGCGTCGCCAAAGAGCATCTGGGTGAGATGATGCACTTCGAGGCGGACCGGATGACCAATCTGTCGTTCGATGAATCGGTCGTCGGGCCGGAGCGCGACGTGGTCATCGAGGAGCGGCGCATGCGCACTGACTCCGACCCGGACCAGCAGCTTTCCGAGGCGATGGATGCGGCGCTGTTCACGCATCACCCCTATGGATTGCCGATCATCGGCTGGATGCACGAGATCGAAGGGCTGAACCGCGACGACGCCTTCAATTATTACCAACGCTTCTACACCCCCTCCAACGCCATTCTGGTGGTGGCCGGCGACGTGGAGGCGGAAGCGGCGCAGGCCCTGGCGCAGGAGCACTATGGCCGCATCGCATCGGCGCCGCGGCCGCAACGGCTGCGTCCGCAGGAGCCGCCGCCGCGCGCGGCGCGCCGGGTGACGGTTTCTGACGCCCGTGTCGAGCAGCCGTTGCTGCGCCGGTTGTATCTGGCGCCGTCGACGCTGACCGGCGGCCACGAGGCGGCCTGCGCGCTCGACGTTCTCGCTGAAGTGCTCGGCGGCGGCGCGACCTCGGTGCTGTATCGCAAGCTGGTGCTGGAGAAGGCCAAAGCCGTCTCCGCCGGCGCGTGGTATTTCGGCTCGGCCGTCGACCAGACCCGCTTTGGCATGACCGCCGCGCCGGCCCAGGACGTTTCCCTGGATGACCTGGAAAAGCACATCGACGACGCGGTGGCGGATTTCATCGCCAAGGGCGTCGACGAAGCGGATTTCCGCCGGGCGACAACGCGGCTGGTGGCCGACATGGTCTACGCCCAGGACAGCCAGGCGACGCTGGCCCGGGTCTACGGCTCGGCGCTGGCCATTGGCGAAAGCATCGCCGACGTGCAGCAATGGCCGGCGCGCATCGCCGCTGTGACGCCGGAAGGCGTGATGGACGCCGCCCGCGCCTGGCTGGACGCCCGCACGGCGGTGACGGGTCGTCTCGAGCCGCAATAGTTCGCATTTTCAGGCGCGGCGGCTCATCGTCGCCCTGAACCTGTTGTCCGCCCCGGCGCGTCCGCGCCCTACGGAATGACCATGACAGATACTCTCGACAGAGCCGCCGCCGGGGCGGATCGCAAGAAATCGCCCGCCAGCGTGCAGGTCGTCGCGTCGCCCGGCGGGGTTCACGCCTGGCTGGTGGAAGAGCACGCCGTGCCGTTGCTCGCGCTGGAATTCGCCTTCGTCGGCGGCGCCTCGCAGGATCCGGCCGGGCGGCCCGGCGTCGCCAACATGCTGTCCGGCATGCTGGACGAGGGCGCGGGGTCGTACGATTCCGACGCCTTCCAGACGCAGCTGGCCGACCACGCCATCGAACTGCGCTTCAGCGCCGATCGCGATACGTTTCGCGGTTCGCTGAAAACCCTGGTCAGCCATCTGCCCAAGGCGGTGGAGTTATTGCGCCTGGCGCTGAACGAAGCGCGTCTGGAGCCAGAGGCCATCGCCCGGGTGCGCGGCCAGATCGAGGCCGGACTGCGGCACGACGCCAGCAATCCGGACGTGCTGGCCATGCGCGCCTTCAACGAAACGGCTTTCGCCGGCCATCCGTACGGCCGGCCGGTGCGCGGCTCGCTCGACAGCGTCGCCGCGATCAACCGCGACGATCTCTCAGCCTTCCGGGCCGGGGTGCTGGCGCGCGACAATCTGCACGTGGCGGCGGTGGGCGCCGTCAACGCCAACGTGCTCGGCGCGCTGCTGGACGATGCGTTTGGTGATCTGCCGCAGGCCAGCGACCTGGTCCCGGTGGCGCAGATCGAACTGCAGGGCCAGGGCGTGCGCCGCGTGGTGGAGGTGGAGACGCCGCAATCGGTGGTGCGATTCGGCGCGCCCGGCGTCGCCCGGCATGATCCCGATTACATGGCCGCCCATATCGCCAACCACATTCTGGGCGGCGGGGTGTTCTCGGCCCGCCTGTTCAGGGAAGTGCGCGAGAAGCGCGGCCTGGCTTATGGCGTCTCCAGCGCGCTGTATCCGATGCGTCATGCGGCGATGTTCTTTGGCGGCACCGCCACCAAGAATGAGCGCGTGGCCGAATCAATAGAGGTCATCTCCGCCGAGATCGCCCGCATGGGCGCCGAGGGGCCGGATGAGGATGAGGTGCGGCTGGCGAAGCAATATCTCATCGGCTCCTACGCGTTGCACTTTGACACCTCGTCGAAGATCGCCGGTCAGCTGCTGCACCTGTCGCTGGAGAAGATGGGCGTGGATTACATTGACCGGCGCAACCATTTGGTCGCCTCGGTGACGCGCGAGGACGTGCGCCGCGCCGCCGCCCGCATCTTCGACGCCAGCAAATTGCTGGTGGTGACGGCGGGCAAGCCAGTCGGCCTGACGGGCTGACCGGCCGCGCCAGAGCCGCTAGACTGGCCCGGGATTCGACCCCCCACCTGCTTGCGAGGAGGCGTTTTGCGCCCGCGCCTGGGCCGCCGCCTTGCCGCCGCGCCCGGTTGGCGCTTCTGGGGCAATGCGTGAGGTTGGCGGGGTTTGGGGTCGCAAAACGCCTGGGGCTCGAAATGCCTGGCGCTGACAGGAGTATCAGCTATGGCGGTTCGGCGCCTCGACCCGGTTCTGGTTGACCGCATCGCCGCCGGCGAGGTGGTGGAGCGCCCGGCCGCCGCCGTGAAGGAGCTGGTGGAGAACGCGCTCGACGCCGGGGCGACGGCCATTGAGGTGGTGGTGGAGGCCGGTGGCCGCCGGCTGATCCGCGTCACCGACGATGGTTGCGGCATGGGGCCCGAGGATCTGGCCCTGGCGGTGGAGCGCCACGCCACCTCCAAAATTCCCGACGGCGACCTGTTCGCCATCGCCACCCTGGGGTTTCGCGGCGAGGCGTTGCCGTCGATCGGCGCCGTGTCGCGGCTGAGCATTGTCACGCGCACGGCCGATGCGGACGCCGCCTGCCAGATCGTGGTGGAGGCGGGAGTCAAGGGACCCGTGCGGCCAGCCTCCGGGGTGCGCGGCTCGCGGGTGGAAATCGCCGATCTGTTCATGGCGACGCCGGCGCGGCTGAAGTTCCTCAAGACCGACCGGGCGGAAGCCCAGGCGGTGGCCGACGTGGTGAAACGGCTCGCCATGGCGCACCCGGAGGTGGCGTTCACCCTCGCCGGCGACCATCTCACCCCCATCACGCTGCCGCGCGAAACCGGCGACAATGCGCTGCTGGCGCGGCTGACCCGGCTGCTGGGCAGCGACTTCGCCCCCAACGCCATCGCCGTCGATGCGGCGCGCGAAGGGGTGGAGCTCAGCGGCTTCGCTGGCCTGCCCACATGGCATCGCGGCAGCCCGAGCCATATCCACGTGATGGTCAATGGCCGGCCCGTGCGCGACAAGCTGGTGCAGGGCGCGGTGCGCGCCGCCTACATGGACGTGCTGCCGGCCGGGCGCCATCCGGCGCTGGCGCTGCTGATTGCCTGCGATCCGCGCCATGTGGACGTCAACGTGCATCCGGCCAAGACGGAGGTGCGATTTCGTGACCCCGGCCTGGTGCGCGGCCTGATGATCGGCGCCCTGAAGGAGGCCATCCATCGCGCCGGCCACCGTTCGTCCACCACCGGCGGATCGCGCACCCTGGCGGCGTTGCAGGCCGGCCGGGCGACGGAGGGCGGGGGCTGGCCAGGGGCGGATGGCGCTTCCGGCCGCGTGACCTCCGGCGCGCAGCCAGCGGCCGCGCGCGCGGCGCACGGATGGGACCAGCGCTGGCGCGAAGCGCCGCGCCATGCGCCGCCGCCCGCCAACTGGCAAGCCCCTGTTGATGCTGGCGCGGGACCTGATCACACCGCCGCACGCAGCGGAGCATCGCACGCTGACCTTTCTTATGGGGCGGCTGGCCGGAACTGGGCGGCCGACGGAGCCGGAGCGGGTTTTGCTGAGGGCGCGCAGGGCGTGTTCAGCGATCTGGTCACGCCCTCCGCCGACGTGCGGGCGTCGACGCCGGCTGGCATGGATGGCGATGACGCGCATGCCCAGGGGCCGGCTTTCGACCAGGACCTGGCGCGGCAACAACAGCCGCTGGGCGCCGCCCGCGCCCAGGTGCATGGCACGTATGTGATCGCCCAGACCACCGATGGCGTGGTCATCGTCGACCAGCACGCGGCGCACGAGCGGCTGGTGTATGAGCGGCTGAAGGCCCAGCGCGCCGTGCAGGGCGTCGCCCGGCAATTGTTGCTGGTCCCGGAAGTGGTCGAACTCGACCCGGTGGACGCCGACCGGGTGCTGGCGGCGGCGGAGCAGCTGGAAGCGCTGGGACTGGTGGTGGAAGGGTTTGGCGCCGGCGCCCTGTGCGTGCGCGAAACGCCGGCGCTGCTGGGCAAATGCGATCTGCGCCGGCTGGTGCGCGACGTGGCCGACGCCCTGGCCGAATGGGACCACGTGGGCGCGCTGGAAGAAAAGCTGGACCACGTGCTGGCGACCATGGCCTGCCACGGCTCAATCCGCGCCGGCCGCCGCCTGCGGCCGGAGGAGATGAACGCCCTGTTGCGCGAGATGGAGGCGACACCGCTTTCCGGCCAGTGCAACCACGGCCGCCCCACCTGGGTGGAGCTGAAGCTGACCGATATCGAGAAGCTGTTCGGCCGGCGGTGAGGTGGCGGCCCGTTATGCCTGGCTGCCTTGCGGGCCGCCAAAATATACGGTGGTGTCGCCGTAGCTGCGTTGCTCATAGGCGGTGAAGCCGTCGGGCCAGGTGAAATTGGCGTCGCTGGCTTCCTCCACGACGACCAGCGCGTCGCTGGTCAGCCAGCCGCCCGCGCGGGCGCTGGCGAGCGCCTGTTCGGCCAGCCCCTTGCCGTAGGGCGGATCGCAGAAAACCATCGAGAATGGCGGCATGCCGCTGATCGGGCCGAGCCTGGTGGCGTCGCGGCGAAACAGCCGGCTGGTTCCGCCAAGACCGAGCGCATCGACATTGGCGCGGATCAGACCGCGCGCCTCGGCGGAATCATCGACGAACAGGGCGAAGGCGGCGCCGCGCGACAGCGCTTCGATCGCCAGCGCGCCCGTGCCGGCGAACAGGTCCAGCACGCGGGCGTCGCGCAGCGGATCGTCATAGGCGTGGCTGAGCACGTTGAACACCGCTTCGCGCAGCCGGTCGGAGGTGGGACGCACCGCCTGGGTTTTGGGCGAGGCCAGCGCGCGCCCCCGAAACTTGCCAGCCACAATCCTCAAGGGCCTCGTCCTTTATGCGAATATGGGCGTCTGGAACATGATGCGAATAAAGTGGACGCCGCTTGTTCGCAAATAATCATGCCAACGCCCTGGAAGCGATGGGTAGCCCGCTGCATTGCGCCCATGCCGCCCCTGTCGTTCCCCGCCGTCATGGCCCGACCCGTTCCGCCGATCCACGCGGAGGCCGGGAGCGTTGTCGCTAGCGATTTGAGCTGGCGCATTTTCTTCAGGAAAAGTAGACGCGGCTTTTCGCGAAACGCGCCGGCGGGCGACGGTTGATCCGGCGCCGAAGACGCGGATGCCCGCAACACGCGCGGGCATGAGGCTTTTCCAAGGGCGGCGCATCATCCGGGCTGGACGACGGCCGCTCTGTGGCCAGGCGCCCTGGCGGCTCAGCGGCCGGGGCCGCGTCCACCGCCAGATCTGCCGCCGCCAGGCCTGCCACCGCCGGGTCTGCCACCGCCTGGCTTGCCGCCAAACGGTTTTCCGCCGCCTTTACCAAATGGCCTGCCGCCGGCCGGTCGCTCGCCAGAGGGCTTGCCGCCAAAGGACTTTCCGCCAAAGGATTTGCCGCCAAAGGACTTGCCGCCGGGTTTGCCAGCGAAGGGTTTTCCGGCAAACGCCCTGTCGCCCAAGCCCTGCCTGTCGCCAAAGCCTCTCCTGTCTCCGAAGCCTTGCCGATCTCCAGACCGGTTCTCCCCGAAGCTTTTCCGGGTGCCGAACTCTTGCCTGGAGGCGAACTCTTGCCTGGCGCCGAAATCCTGACGGTCGCGGCCGGGCGCGCGATCGCCGCGCGGCGGCCTGTCGCCAAAGCCGCCGTCGCGGGCGCCGAAGCCTGGTTTGCCGCCGAAGGGTTTACCGCCGCCGCGGAAGGGGCGGTCGCCGCGCACGGGCGCTTCCGGCTTTTCGCGCACCACTTTTTCCACCAGCACGCGGCGGCCGCCGGGGCTGGCGACGGCGCCGGCGCGCACATGGGCGCGCTGGCCGCTCTCGGCGCGGGCCGCCAGCGGATCATCGCCGCGACGCGGTTTGCGGCTGCCGGCGCCAGCGCGCGCGGCTTCCGTCTCGGCGTCGCGCCAGGTGCTGCGCTTCAGGCCGACGCGCGAGCCGACGGCCTTCTGCGGCGCCGGATCGTCGGGGGAGGGGCGCCAGGGGTCCGGGGTGCCGCGCGGCGTCGGAGGGGCAACTGGCGCTGGCCGGGCATAAGCGTCGCTGGCGGCGGCGCGCATCGCCGCCTTGCGGCCGCCAGGCTCGAACCAGCCGTCATCGTGGTCGAACGGCGACGTGTCCTTCCAGGGCTTGCCTTTGATGGCCTCGCGGAATTCTTCCTCCACGCCTTCGTCAAACGCGGCGTCGACCGCCTCTTCCTCGGGCAGGCGATGGGGAATGCGCGGCGGCAGCAGCGAGGCCGGGCGGCCTTCGCCAGGATCGCGCTCATGCGCCGGGGACTCAAAATCCGCGCCGGCGCGGCGGGCCAGATCGTCGCCAAGCTGGCTTTTCAGCACGGCGAGGCGCACCTCGTCGGCGGCGCCTTCCGGAATGTCGCCGAGCTGAAACGGACCGAAGGAGATGCGGATCAGGCGGTTCACCCTGAGGCCAAGGTGCTCGAGGATGCGCTTGACCTCGCGGTTCTTGCCTTCACGCAGGCCAAGCATCAGCCACACATTGTGACCCTGCTGGCGCTGGATGCTGGCCTGGACCGGGCCGTAGTGGATGCCGTCGATGGTGACCCCGTCCTCCAGCGCCAGCAGCGCGTCGGGGGTGATCTGGCCATAGGCGCGGACGCGATAGCGGCGCAGCCAGCCAGTTTCGGGATGGGACAGCACCCGCGCCAGACCGCCGTCATTGGTGAGCAGCAGCAGGCCTTCGGTGTTGATGTCGAGGCGGCCGACCGAGATCACATGCGGCAGGTCGCCCGGCAGGTGCTGGAACACCGTCGGACGGCCTTCGGGATCGAACTGTGTCGTCACCAGACCGGCGGGCTTGTTGTAGAGCCACAACCGGGTGCGCTCGCGCGCCGGCATCGGCTTGCCGTCGATGAGGATATGATCGGCCGGGCCGACATTGATGGCCGGCGACTGGATCACCTGGCCGTTCACGCTGACGCGGCCGGCGGTGATGATGATCTCGGCGTCGCGGCGCGAGGCCACGCCAGAACGGGCCATCACCTTGGCCAGGCGCTCGCGGCCATCGGGACGCTCGACGCGCTCGGTCTGGGGGCGCGGGCGGTTGCGATCAGGGCGATCGCGCTCCTGGCGTCCGGCCGGGCGGTCGCTGAAACGTTCGCTGTAGCTGCCGCGGGCGCTTTCCGGTCGGGGGCGACCGGAGAAGGCCGGCCTGGCGTCGCCGTAGTGGCCAGCGTCGCGCCGGGGCGCGCCGTCGCGCTTGCCAAATCCGCGCTTCTCAAAGCTTCTGTTTTCGCCGCCATGTCGGCCGAAATCGCGGTCGCCGCCGAAGCGCCGTTCGCCATCACGCCCGTCCTGACGGGGACGCTCCTGACGGGGGCGTTCGTGATATGGGCGATCCTGGCGCGGACGATCCTGATCGAAGCGCGGGCTATCGGGACGCTCGCCACGGAACGGCCGGGGGCCGCGATCCGCACGGCCCGGGCCGCCTTCCGGCCGGCGCTCGCCGAAGGGGCGCTTTTCGCCAAAGGGGCGTTTCTCGCCGAAGGGGCGCTTCTCGCCGAAGGAGCGCTTCTCGCCGAAGCCTCGGTCACCGCGCGCGCCAAAGCCGCCGCCAGCGGGCTTGCCGCCAGCGGGCCTGTCGCCGCGCGCGTCGCGATCGCGACCGCCGCCGAAGCCGCCAGTTCTGGATCCGCGCGCGCCGCCGCCGTCACGGCTGCCGCCATTGCCGCCGCGATTGCCGTTGCCGCCGCGTCCCTGGCGGGGCGGGCGCCTGTTATCCGTTTTGTCCGTCATTGCGGCGTGATAGCAGAGGGCGGGCCGCTTAGCGAGGAGATCAATGCAGGATCATCGCATGGAAAATGCGCGCGGACGGCGCGGCGCGGGTTCAATGATGGACGTGGCGCTGGCGGAAGCGCGCGCCGCCGGGGCGCGCGGCGAGACGCCGATCGGCGCCGTGGTGGTGCGCGAGGGGGTGGTGATCGCCAGCGCCGGCAACCGGCCGCGCGAACTGAACGACCCCACGGCGCACGCCGAAATCCTTGCTATCCGGGCGGCGGCGGCGGTTCTCGGCAATGAGCGGCTGACCGGTTGTGATCTCTACGTCACCCTGGAGCCCTGCCCGATGTGCGCCGCGGCGATCTCCTTCGCCCGCATCCGCCGGCTGTATTACGGCGCGGCGGATCCCAAGGGCGGGGCGGTTGACAGCGGCGTGCGCCTTTACGCCTCACCCACCTGTCACCATGCGCCGGAGGTTTATGGCGGCATCAGCGAGACGGCGTCGGCGACGTTGTTGCGGGATTTTTTCGCCGCGCGCCGCTGAGGCCGGGAGCGAATCAGTTCCGGCCGGCGTGATCGGGCCAGCGGGCGCCGGCCATAAACGGGGGCGCGGGCCATGGGGGGCCGCGCGGGCGCGGGCGCGCGCTGGTCAGAGCCTGCTCGCCAGCACCTTGTCGACGCGCCGCCCATCCATGTCGATCACCTCGAAGCGCCAGCCCAGGGCCTCGGCGATGTCGCCGGTCTGCGGCAGACGGCGCATGGCGTCGATCACCAGACCGGCGACGGTGTCGTAGTCCCGCTCCTCGGGCAGATCGAGGCCGAGCAGATCGCCCAGTTCGTCCACATACATGGAGCCGGACAGCAGCCAGGAGCCATCCTCGCGCTGCACGGCGTCCTCGTCGTCCGGCTCATCGGAAATGAAGGCGCCGACGATGGCTTCGAGCGCGTCGGCCGGGGTCACCACGCCTTCGAAATGGCCATACTCATCGTAAACCAGCGCCATGGGCACGGCTGATTTCTGCAGGGCTTCAAGCACGTCGAGCGCGCTGAGCGTATCGGGGGCCACGGGGGCCGCCCGCAAGTGGCTGCGGATATCGAGCGGGTCGCCGGCGCGCAGGCCGCGCAACAGGTCGCGGGCGACCACAACGCCGATAACATTGTCGGTGTCGCCCTCGATCACCGGGAAGCGCGAATGCGGGCTCTCGGCGATCTGGGCGTAGATGGCGGCGTCATCGTCATCGACATTGATCAGGTCCACCTCCATGCGGGGCGTCATCAGGCCGCGCACCGAGCGGTCGCCGAGGCGGAGCACGCCGCCAATCATGCGGTGCTCCGCCGGTTCGATCACGCCGGCCGTGCGCGCCTCGGCGACGATGGTGCGAATTTCGTCGTCGGTGATGGAGCTGCCGCCGTCATCACGGGCGCCGAGCAGCCACATCAGGCCGCGGGTGGTGACGTTGAGGAACCACACCAGCGGCGCCGCCAGCTTCGACAGCGCCGCCATGGGCGGGGCCATGACGCAGGCGATCGGCTCCGGACGGCGCAGGGCGAACTGTTTGGGAACCAGCTCGCCGATAACCACGGACATGAAGGTGATGAGCGCGACGACGCCGCCATAGCCCAGAGCGTCGGACATCTGGCGACTGAAGCCAAACCCGGAAAGGACTTCGGAAAGCCGGCCGCCGAGCGCCGCGCCCGACACGGCGCCGGCCAGAATGCCAATGAGCGTGATGCCGATCTGCACCGTGGGCAGGAAGCGGCCCGGCTCCTCTGACAGGGCCAGCGCCGCGGCGGCGCCGCGCTGGCCGCGCTCCGCCATCACCCGCAGGCGGGAGGCGCGAGAGGAGACAATTGCAAGTTCGGAGAGCGCGAATAGGCCGTTGAGCACAATGAGCAGAAAAGCGATTAAAAGTTCAAGCACCAGCTACAGGCAAGCTTGCTCAGCCGCCTCTCCCTCAGAAGGCAAGCGAGGATGGGGGTTCTGCCCCGCCAAATCAATAGGCCAGGTCAACGGGCCATGGGGCGGGCCCGGAGAAGTGATGCGGCCAGGGGGCGGTCCACGACCCGTCAGGGCGGCGCGGGCAAGGCGCGCGCCCGGCCAGCGCCGGATTTTGTCTGGCGTCACTCCTTGGTCATAGTTCGGTAACAGACGGGTTTGATATGGTAAAAACCCGGCGGACCTGCTCTATGGTGCGCCAGCCGGCCGCCCAGTCACATGCGCCCTCCGGGCTTGTCGTTTTTGCCAAAAGCTGCGCAGGTTCCCGCCAGATGATCACGCAACCCTCCCAGGGTCGTCGATGGTTTCCAAATATTTGGGATATCGTCGCTTTCGGCCTCCTGGTCGCGATCATGGTCAGCATCGCCATGGGCGCGCGCGACGTCGCCGCGCCGCTGGAGGCGTTGCGCTCGCCGCCGGTCACCACCGACCCGGCGCATCTGCCCTATTATGCGTTGCGCACCACGCTGCGCATGCTCGCCGCCATGGCGGCGTCGCTGGCCTTCACCATGGCTTTTGGCGCCCTGTGCATCCGCAGCCGCAAGCTGTCGATGGTGCTGGAGCCGGCGGTCGACATCCTGCAATCGGTGCCGGTGCTGGGCTTCCTCACGTTCACCATCACGTTTTTCCTCGGGCTGTTTCCTGGCAAGATCATTGGCGCGGAGTTCGCGGCGATTTTCGCCATCTTCACCAGCCAGGCCTGGAACATGGCGCTGAGCTTCCTGCAGTCGGCGCGCAATACGCCGCGTGACCTGGAGGAGGCGGCGGCCAGCCTGCAACTGTCCGCCTGGCAGAAGTTCTGGCGCCTCACCGTGCCCTTCTCCATGCCGGGGCTGGTGTGGAACATGATGATGTCCATGTCCGGCGGCTGGTTCTTCATCGTCGCCTCCGAGGCGCTGACGGTCGGCGACCAGAACATCATCCTGCCCGGCGTCGGCTCCTATCTGGCCAGGGCGGTGAGCGAGGGCAATCTGCAGGCGGTCGGCTACGCCACGCTCACCATGACTGTCGTCATTCTCATCTACGACCAGGTTCTGTTCCGGCCGCTGACCGCCTGGGCCGACAAGTTCCGCATGACCGGCGATGGCGGCGACGCCGAAGCCGAAGCGCCCGACGCCTGGCTGCTGGACGCCTTTCGCCGCACGCGGGTGTTGCGGGCGGCGGTGACGCCGGTGGGCGCCCTGCTGCGCCAGCTTGGGCAATTGCGGCTGGACGGCGGGCCGGGCCGGCGCCGGCGCCGCATGTTCCGGCTGCCGCCACTGCTCGTTCGCGCGCTGGACCTGCTGTGGCTGGCCGTGGTGGTGGTCGGCTCACTGTGGGCGGCGTGGCTGATCATCTCCTTCATTCGCGCCACGCTGACCCCGGCGGACTTCATCGAGGCGGTGCGGCTTGGCTTCTTCACCTTCCTGCGGGTGATGGTGGTTGTGGTTCTGTCCAGCCTGTTCTGGACGCCGGTCGGCGTGTGGATCGGCATGCGGCCGGGGGTGGCGGTGCGGGCGCAGCCCATCGTGCAGTTCGCCGCCGCGTTTCCCGCCAATCTGCTGTTTCCCGTGGTGGTGGCGGGCATCATCGTCTTTCACGGCAATCCCAATATCTGGCTGACGGCGCTGATGGCGCTCGGCGCCCAGTGGTACATCCTGTTCAACGTGATCGCCGGGGCGAGCGCCATTCCGGGGGACCTGCGTGAAGCCGGCCGCAGCCTGAGCCTGAAGGGCGCGCTGCGCTGGCGCACGCTCATCCTGCCGGGGATTTTGCCTTATTATGTGACTGGCGCGCTCACCGCCGCCGGCGGCGCCTGGAACGCCAGCATCGTGGCGGAAATCGCCCAGTGGGGCGATACGAAGCTGGTGGCGGCCGGGCTCGGCTCCTACATCGCCCAGGCTTCGGAGGCGGGGGATCTGCCGCGCGTGGTGCTCGGCGTCACCGTCATGTCGTTGTTCGTGCTGGCGCTGAACCGGGTGCTGTGGCTGCCATTGCGCCGCTGGATCGAGCGCCGGTTCCGGCTGTGAAACCCCTTTGACGCATTTCTCCGGCGTCCGTTGTCCTTTCGCCGGAAAATGTCGCGGGAAAACCCTGAAGTGGACGCGCCTGGCTGCGGCGCGCAAGCGGAGTGCAAGCGGATGTCGCGCGAAACAGCCTGGCCGCAACAGGAGCGCACCGGTCGCCCAACCCTGCTGGAAGTGCGCCACGTCAAGCGAGACTTCGCCAAGGCGAGCGGCGAAGCCCTGGCTGTGCTCGACGGCGTGAATTTCGAGGTGCGCCAGGGCGAGATCATTGGCCTGCTCGGTCGCTCGGGCTCCGGCAAGTCGACGCTGCTGCGCATCGCCGCCGGCCTGCTGCAACCGACTTCGGGGGAGGTGCTGTTCCATGGCCAGCCGGTGGATGGCCCGCCGCGCGGCGTCTCCATGGTATTCCAGAGTTTCGCCCTGTTTCCCTGGCTGACGGTGCAGGAGAACGTCGAGCTGGGCCTGGAGGCGCTGGGCGTCGACACGCCAGAGCGGCGCCGGCGGGCCTTGCAGGCCATCGACCTCATCGGCCTTGACGGCTTCGAGAACGCCTATCCGCGCGAGCTCTCCGGCGGCATGCGCCAGCGCGTCGGTTTCGCCCGCGCCCTGGTGATGCACCCGGATCTGCTGTTGATGGACGAGCCATTCTCGGCCCTCGACGTGCTGACCGCCGAGACGCTGCGCACCGACCTCATCGACCTGTGGATGGAGGACCGCCTGCCGGTGGGCGCGGTGCTGATCGTCACCCACAACATCGAGGAAGCGGTGTTGCTGTGCGACCGCATCCTGATCTTCTCGTCCAATCCGGGCCGGGTTGCGGCGCAGGTGCGCATTACCCTGCCGCATCCACGCAACCGCCAGGATCCGCGCTTCCGCAAGGTGGTGGACGATGTTTACGCCCGCATGACCCGGCGGGCGCAGGCCCAGCCCGAGGGTGAGGGTGAGGGCGGGGCCTCGCCGCTGGCGCTGCAGCCCGTGTCCACCAACATCATGGCCGGCATGATGGAGGCGGTGGCCGGCGAGCCGTGGAACGGCCGCGCCGACCTGCCCGACCTGGCCCGCGACCACCAGCTGGAGGCGGATGAGATGGTGCAGCTGGGCGAGGCGCTGCAACTGCTCGGCTTCGCCGACATGAAGGACGGCGACCTGCATCTCACCGATGCGGGCCTTGCTTTCGCCGGCATGGAAACCGATGCGCGCAAGGATCTGTTCGCCCACCAGCTGATCGAGCGCGTGCCGCTGGTGCGGATGATCCGCCAGGAACTGGAGCAGCGGACCGACCACCGTGTTCCCGCCGCCCGGTTCCGCGCCGAGCTGGAGGACGCCATGTCTGAAAGCTATGCGGACCAGACGTTGAACACCGCCGTGTCGTGGGGACGTTACGCCGAATTGTTTTCTTATGATGAGCAGACAGAACAGTTCAGTCTCGATGATCCGGAATAGAACTTATACTTGTTGACTCGTGTAATAATTTTTATATATACTTTCAATTGTCTGTTCTCTGGCGTCGGCGCGTTCTGGCGCGCATGGCGTCCAGGGGGCGGGTGGTCCGGTTGAGATTTTGTTGAGGTTTTCCCGATCCGGCGCAGGGAAAACCGGTGAGACTGAACCACCGGTTTTACTCTGGGCCTGGAGGGCGACTGACTTTTTCAGTTCGCCGGTCCGTCAACATCTTCGCGATCTGGCCTGATATCGGCAACGTGTGCTGAATGGCAGTTGATTGGGGCGGGGAATGCTGCTGTTCTGTTCGCATTAACCAGGGATCAGACTGATGGCGTATCATATCTCCCGCACGAGATTTTCCGCATCGGCGGCGCATGCGCGCGCTTCCGCGCCGCTGCGCGCGTTGGCGCTTGGCGGTTTGGCCGCATTGGGCGCCAGCCTGCTGATGGGGGCTCCGGCGAGCGCCCTCACCATGCAGGAATGTAGCGCGAAGTATAAGGCGGCCCAGGCCGCCGGGACGCTCGGCGCGATGAAGTGGAATGATTTCCGCAAGGCCCAGTGTGGCGACGGCGCCGCGGCGGCGCCCGCGGCCGCGCCGGCGACGGGCCAGACAGCGCCGGTGCGCGCGGGGCAGCCGGCGGCCCCGGCCCAGCCGGGCCAGCCCGCCGCCGGCGCGGCCGTGTTCCCGCGCGCGATCTCGCCCAAGTATTCGGCTGAAAAGCCCGCGAAACAGCGCATGCACACCTGCCTGGACCAGTACAACGCCAACAAGGCCACGAATGGCAATGGCGGCCTCAAGTGGATCCAGAAGGGCGGCGGTTATTACAGCGAGTGCAACAAGCGCCTGAAAAGCTGACGGCGGCGCACAACGCCGACCTTGGGGCCGCGCGGTTTTCACCGCGCGGCCTTTTCCCTGAACGTCAATAGCCCACTGTAAAGCGCCGCCTGGGGTGGGCCGGCCGCTCAAGCTCATCGACCATGGCGACGGCGTAATCTTCCATGGAGATGGAAGATTTGCCGCTGGCGTCGCGCAGCAGGCTGTCGCCGCCGAGGCGGAAGCGCCCGGTGCGCTCGCCCGGGACAAGCAGGGCCGACGGCGACAGGAAGGTCCAGTCAATATCCGGGGTTTTCTGCAGGAGCGCGAGAAAGGCGCCGCCGGCTTTGGCTTCCGTCACCCATTCGGCGGGGAATTCGGGCGAGTCATACAGACGCAGGCCCGGCGCCGCATCGAGGCTGCCGGCGCCGCCCACCACCAGATAGCGTTCAACCCCGGCGCGACGCACGGCGCCGATCAGGATCGCCGGATCACTGGCGGTGAACCAGACGGAACTGATCACCGCGTCATGGCCGGTGATGGCCTGCGCCAGACCAATCTCATCAAATACATCCGCCTGGCGGGGCGTCACGCCCGGCATGACCGGAATCTTGTCCGGATTGCGGGCGATGGCCGTGACGGCGTGGCCGCGCCGCGACAGCTCCGCGAGAATGCGTGAGCCCACCGCGCCGCTGGCCCCAATTAATGCAACATTCATGCCCGGCCTCCTGTCTGTTCAACACGGATGCGCCGTCGCGGCGCTCCAGCCCATTCTGAACGCGCTCCAGCCCGTTGAATGGCGGGGCGAAACGGGTCTGGCGCCCGGCAAGGCCACACCGGTTCAGGACATGGGAGGCGTTCTGGCGCAAACAAGCCCTGCGCGCCCGGGATGATTACCCCATCCGGCTCCGCCGCGCCTCGCCGGAGACGCCGCCTCCGCCGGCGCGGGCGGCCGCCGGGAACTCCCCGGCGCCATGGCGCGAAGCCGGAGCCCGCGCGCGTCAGCCCGTCTGGCGTGGACATCCCAGGGCGCCAGACGCGGCCCCGGGATGGCGGCGCGCGGCGGACAAACTCGGACCTCCGGCGCGGAATTTTGCATTCAGCTTTTGAATTGACGCATTTTTTTCACGCAAAATGGTATGAACTCCACCGGAAAACTTATCAGAACAGGCAGGAAACGAGAGAGAGCAATGGCTGAGGGCGAGCAGGCGATGGCCTGGAACCGGGTGCTAACATACGACGCAATCGTCAATTTTCGTGATTTTGGCGGCTACGCCACGGGGGCTGGCGGCCGCGTCGTCGCCGGGCGGCTGTTCCGTGCGGCGCACCAGAATCTGGCGACCGACGCGGACCTGGAGCGCATGGCGGCGCTCGATCTGGCGCTGGTGGTCGATCTGCGCCGGCCGACCGAGCGTCAGAACCAGCCCTCCCGCCGCCCGTCCAACTGGGGCGGTTCGGTTATCGACAACGACCTTGGCGACGAATCGGAAACGCCGCATCTGGCCTTCCTCCGTAAATCGGACGTGACGCCAGCCTCCATCGAGGCCTATCTGCAGGGATACTACAGCAAGGCGCTGCACGAGGAGCGCCACCAGGACCTGTTCAGCCGGGCGCTGCGGGCGCTGCCGGCGCTCGACGGCGGCGTGCTGGTGCATTGCACGGCCGGCAAGGACCGCACCGGCCTTCTGGTCGCGCTGATCCATTCCATTCTCGGCGTGCATCGCGACGATATCATCGCCGATTACCTGCTGACCAATGAACTGACGATGACCGAGGCCCGCCGCGAGCAGGTGCAGCAGAACCTTTCCGAAGCGCTCGGCCGACCGGTTCCCGAGGAAGCGGTGCAGGCCTTCCTTGGCGTTGCGGCGCACCATCTGGATATCGCCCTGACATCGGTCAGCGACGAATATGGCTCCGTCGAAGGCTATCTGCGCCATCTCGGCTTCACCGACGCCGACCGGGATGCGGTGATCGCCCGTTACACGGCCTGAGCGCCCGGCGCTTGCGCCCGGGTTGAGCGCCGCCTCGCGCGGGAAAGTCGTTCAGGCAAAGGGGCGAGGGCAGGGTTGGCGCTGATCCGGTCAGGCGTTCGTCCGGCGCCCGCTGGCGACGGACCGCGTCCGGGTTGCTTGCCCGGGCGCGTTTGCTGAACGCGAGCCGGGCCTTGTTCCTGGCGGCGTTGTCCCTGGTATCGTTTGATCGCCGCACCGGCGGCAATGTGTTGCGGATATAACCTCGATGTCGCTTCTGACCCGGAAAACGCTGTTCACCATCGCCACGGGCGTCTTTGTCGCTGGCATCGCCGCCATGGTCTTCATGCAGGACGCCGCGGATATTTTCTGGGTGGACAACAGCGTCGTTTCCGATACGCCAACCCGTGAGCTGTATCCCTCGGAAAAGGCGGCGCTGGCCAAATCCCTGTCGCCGGGGCTGAATGATCCCGACAGCGTGCAGTGGCGGTGGCTGCCGCTAAACATGCAGACGTTCGAGAAGGGGCAGGGTCGCTATTGCGGCTATCTGAACGCCAGGGATGGGGGCGGCAATTATTTGGGCTTCCAGCCGTTCCTGGCGGCGGTGCGCACCGCGCGCAAAGAGATTCGCTCCGGCGAACTCGCCCTGGTGGCGACGGACGCGGAGGCCCTGCAGGTGGTGAAACGCATGTGCGCCCAGTCGGGCTACGCGCTTCCCTGAGGCGGCGCGCGGCCCAAAACGGGCGTCGTTCAGGCCCCGCCGCTTCTCGGCCCCCCGGGCGTCTTATCTAGCCTCCCCTTCATGGGGCGGCGGGGCGGTTGTCCTGACAATATGTCAGTTCGTGCGAATCACGTCCTGCAGCAGCGACAGCAGGTGCTGCGCCACTGGCTTGCTGATATTGCGCCGGTATTTGGAATGGACGAGCTGGCCGTTGTGATAGACGTCGCATTCCATATACAGCCGCACGCCGTCCCAGCGGACAATATTGTCGCTCTCGATGGTTTCCATCACCCCGAGACTTTCGAGAAAACGGCCTTCCTGCGGCTTGTCGTGCATATGGTGTCTCCTGAACCCCGTCGCGCGCGCCGGCCGGAACTGGCCGGATGGCCATTGTAGAGCCAATTCCGTCGCGGCTGGAATGCCCCAGGCCCAGGAAGTTACAGTCGTTCTACAAAAGTCGCAGGGCAGGCGCGGATTGCGCCCGCGCCATTTTGTTCAGAATACGCATTCTTCAAAGGTTGGCAGCACGGACCCGCGCCATTCCCCGTGGTAACGCGCCAGTAACCGGGCGGCGTTGCTGCGGCCTTCCGCCACGATGGTCTGGAGCGGCGCCAGCCAGATGCGCTCGTCGGCGCCGGCGGCGTTGACGCGGGCGCGGCGGGCCAGCCCCTGTTCCGACAGGGCGAGCACGTCGGCGGCCAGCTCCCGCATGCTGCGTCCATCAATGCGGGCCTCGAAACCCCGGGCGGGAACGTCGTCGCGCAATTGCTGGCGCTGCTCCGCCGTCCAGCCCTTCACCAGCCGCCAGGCGGCGTCGAGGGCGGTGCTGTCGTAAAGCAGGCCGGTCCAGAAGGCGGACAGGGCGATGATCATGTCGCGGTCACCCACGTCGGCGCCGCGCATTTCCAGGAAGCGCTTCAGCCGCACTTCGGGGAAGATGGTGGAGAGATGGTTGGCCCAGTCGGCCAGCGAAGCGGTTTCGCCCGGAAGGGCCGGCAATTTGCCGTCAAGAAAATCCCGGAACGAGGCGCCGGCGACGTCAATATAGGTTTCGCCGCGCTTGACGAAATACATCGGCACGTCGAGCGCATAATCCACGTAGCGCTGGAAGCCCATGCCGTCCTCGAAGGCGAAGGCCAGCATGCCGGTGCGGTCGCGGTCCGTATCGGTCCAGATATGCGAGCGCATGGACAGCAGGCCGTTCGGCTTGCCCTCCGTGAACGGTGAATTGGCGAACAAAGCGGTGGCGACGGGCTGCAGGGCCAGGGAAACGCGCAGCTTGCGCACCATGTCGGCTTCACTGCCGAAATCGAGGTTGACCTGCACCGTGGAGGTGCGGAGCATCATGTCGAGGCCGAGCGAGCCGACCTTCGGCATGTAACGCCGCATGATGTCGTACCGCTGCTTGGGCATCACCGGCGTTTCGGCGCGGCTCCACAGCGGGCTCATGCCCAAGGTCAGGAAGCGGACGCCCAGCGGCTCCGCCACGGCCTTCGCGTCGGCCAGGTGCGCGTCCAGCTCGGCGGCGGTGTCGTGCAGCGTGGCCAGCGGCGCGCCCGAAAGTTCGAACTGGCCGCCAGGCTCCAGCGAGATGGCGCCGCCATCCTCGCTGTACAGCCCGATGGGGTGGTCACCCTCCATGATCGGCGTCCAGCCGGTGCGGGCGGCCAGACCATCGAGCAGGGCGCGAATGCCTGCGGGATGGTCATACGGAACCGGGCTGTGATCGGCGACGTGGAACGGAATCTTCTCGTGCTCGGTGCCCAGGCGCCAGTCATTCGCCGGCCGGCAGCCGCTTTCCAGCCAGCCGACCAGCTCGTCACGGGAACCGATTGGCGTGGAATCGGAAACATCGCGCGCCATGTGTGTCTTTCCGGAAATCGCCAGGAGCATGTCGCGCCCGCATGGAGCCAGATGCTGGATCCGTGCCGGCGCGCCGCCAGACTCGTCGATGAGAGACAGTTCCGCCGTCGACGGCGCGCCATGGCGCATCCGTGTCAACGCAACCGGCTCCCGGACCGATCGCCGTGGGACCTTGTCCCGGCGGCGGGGGAGGCAACGCGGGGGACGCGCGACCATCTGCCCGCCATGTTCATAAGCGGCGGAAGGGCCGGCGGCAATCTCCGCCGTCGCGCCGCCGCCATGCGCGGGGCGGCGGGGCGGAAAAATCGTTCAGGGGGACCGCGCGCCCCAGTCGCCCAGGGTGGCCTGGATCACGGCCAGAGCGGCGACCGCGGCGGTGTCCGCCCGCAGGATCCGCGGGCCAAGCGAGATGCGCGTCACATGGGGACGACGGCCGATGAGGGCCCGCTCCGCATCGGAAAAGCCGCCTTCTGGGCCGATCAGCACCGCCAGCGGCTGACCAGGCGGCAGGCCGGACAACGCCGTCAACGGATTGGCGGAAGGCGCGTCCTCATCGCAGAAAATCAGCGTGCGGCCCGGCTCCAGCCGCTCCAGGGCCGGGGCCAGACGCTCTTCAGTCGCGATATCGGGGATCGACAGCAATTCGCACTGCTCCGCCGCTTCCACGGCGTTGGCGTGCATGCGGTCGAGGTTGACGCGGCGCGCCTCGGTGCGTTCGGTGATAACCGGCGCGAGGCGGCTGACGCCCATCTCGACGGCTTTTTGCACCATGTAATCCAGCCGGGCGTGTTTCAGCGGGGCGAACAGATAGTGCAGATCAGGGCCCAGAACCTGCGGCCGGGTCTGGTCATCAGGGGCCAGGGTGACGGCGCCGCGCGCGGCTTCAACAATGCGGGCGCTCCATTCGCCGTCCATGCCGTTGAACAGCAATACCCGCGCGCCCACCCCGAGCCGCAATACATGGCTGAGGTAGTGGGATTGCTGTTTTTCCAGCGTGACGGTCTCGACCGGCGTCTCGCCGGTCGCCAGGGACTGGCTGACGAACAGGCGCGGCGCGCGCCGGTCGCGCTGGCGGGGCGGGGGAGCATCGCTCTGCTGCAATTCGGCAATCCTCAATGGGGACGGTGAAGCCGCCAATGGCTGTCCGCCCATCATAAACCATATTGATAAACAGTTGTGGTTGGCGCTAGGTGTGTCGGCAGGGGGCCTGCTCATGGAAGCGTGGTCCAACAGGGGACATAATTCACCGTCATATTGTCGCGTTCGATTTCCGGGTGGGGCGTGACGGCGGGCTGTTATTACGTTAGGCGCCATGGTCCTGGTTCTGCGGCGTGGCGTTCCGCAAGGCGACGGCAGCCAGTGTCCGGGAAAGCCCGTCAGGCTGGACGGGCGGGCGCAGCGGACAGAAAACGGGGAATGTTAATGAATTTGCCAGTTCGGCGTATGTCACTCGCCATGTCGATTCGCGCCAGGTCGATCCGCGCCGTGTCGATCGCGACGGGGCTTGTCAGCCTGGGCGTTCTGGCTTCCGCGCCCGCGCTGGCGCAGACGCCGCCTCCCGGCTGCGAGAAGATGCAGACGTTGCTGTTGCAGCGCAAATCGCTTGTGGACGGCATCCAGAAGCTGAGCAAGGGCGGCAAGAAGATGGACGCCCGCGCGGCCTGCGGCGCTTTCGGCAAGCTGGTTTCCAACGGCGCCGAAACCGTCAAGTGGATGGAGTCCAACAAGGCCTGGTGCCAGATTCCAGACAATTTCCTGGCCGGCCTCAAATCCGACCATGAAAAGGCAATCGGCATCCGTGGCCAGGCCTGCAAGGTGGCGGCGCAAATCCAGCAGATGGAAAAACGCGCCCGCGCCCAGGCGGCCCAGGGCGGCGGCGGTGGCGGCGGCCCGCTGGGCGGTCCGGGCCTGACCGGGCAGCGCAGCATCCCGTCCGGCGCGCTCTGACGGCGGCGGGGAGGCCCGCCCAGGGCCTCCCATGGCTTCGGGCAGATCAGGGGCCTGACGGCGACGGCCGTTCTCCAGCCCAGGGCGTGCGCGGAGGGCTGGAACACACCGGCCGTGAGCGAGGCTGGCCGGGCGGGGCGGCCCCGGGCCTGCGCCAGATGTTCGCGCAACGGCGCCGGAAGGCAAAGGTCACTGGGGCAGGCTGATGAACGATGCGATCGACAATGACGCGGTTGACCCGTTGACGTTGCCGGACGCGGATCGCGGCAATTGGGTGGACCGGCGCGCGCCGGCGGCCATGCGCCCCTTCCTGAAAATGGCCCGGGTCGACCGGCCGATCGGCTGGTGGCTGCTGTTGTTGCCCTGCTGGTGGTCCGCGACCCTGGCCGCGATCGCGGCGGATCGTCCGTGGCCAAACCTGGCCCATATGGCGCTGTTCTTCGTCGGCGCGGTGGCGATGCGCGGCGCCGGCTCCACCTGGAACGACATCACCGATCGCAATCTCGACGGCAAGGTGGCTCGCACCCGTATGCGGCCGCTGCCCTCCGGCCAGATCACCGTGCGTCAGGCGCTGGCGTCGATGGCTTTGCAATGCCTGATCGGCCTCGCGGTGTTGCTGTGCTTCAACGGCTTCACCATCTGGCTTGGCGTCAGCTCCCTGGCGATCGTGGCCGTCTACCCTTTCATGAAGCGCATCACCCATATGCCGCAGCTGGTGCTGGGGCTGGCGTTTTCGTGGGGGGCGCTGGTGGGCTGGGCGGCGGCCTTCGGCGCGCTGGCCTGGCCGCCCGTGGTGATGTACGCGGCGGCGGTGCTGTGGACCATTGGCTATGACACCATCTACGCCATCCAGGACCTGGAAGACGACGAGATCGCCGGCATCAAGTCCTCCGCCCAGCTGTTCGGCGCCCATGTGCAGGCGGCGGTCGGGGCGCTTTACGCGGCCGTGGTGGCGCTGCTGGCGCTTGCGTTATGGGGCGTGGGGACCGGCTTCGCCGGCTGGCTGGGCCTCGCCGGTTTCGCCGGTCACCTGGCCTGGCAGACGTCCGGGATTTCCCGGGATGAGCCGGTCCGGTCGCTGGCGTTGTTCCGCTCCAACCGCGACGCGGGGCTGATTCTGCTCGCGGGTCTGCTTGCCGATGCGTTGACGGCGCTGCTCTGAAAGGGGGGCGGACGCGGGAAACGCCTTGTGAGCCGGGCGGCGCAGGCGTATGTATCTGGCGTTCCGCGTTTTCTTCCCGCGTGGCGGTCCCCTGGGCTGGCGATGTCCTGCAGGATCGGCCGGGCGTGGAGCCGGATGCGGTCGAACTGAACCGCCGTTTGTTCCATCCTGTTGATTTGGCGCGTTTTCCTGTGGCGGAGCGGCGTTCGCTCCGCTGGAGCACGCGCCAGGGAGCCCGTCCGATCTCTGCGCGCATTCCCCCAGCCCGAACGTCCTCCGCCGGCACGGCCGGCAGCGGCGCCGACGCCCAGGCGCTGCGCGAGATCATGCGCCAGGCGGCGATCGCCGGCGGCGACATCGCCATGGCGTCGTTCCGTCCCGGCCAGCAGACCAGCGCCCGGGTGCGTTACAAGACCGGTAATTCGCCGGTGTCCAACGCGGATGAAGCGGTCGACGCCTTTCTGAAGGAGACGCTGACGGCGGCGTTGCCTTCCGCTGGCTGGCTTTCCGAGGAAACCCGCGACGACCGGGCCAGGCTGGATCACGACCTCTGCTGGGTTGTCGACCCGATTGACGGCACGCGCGCCTATTGCGCCGGCGACAGCAACTGGACCGTGGCGATCGCCCTGGTGGAAAAGGGCCGGCCGCTGGCGGGCGTGGTCCATGCGCCGGCGCTGGGCGAGCACTATAGCGCCGTGCGCGGCGCCGGCGCCGAGATGAATGGCGCGCCGATTCTGGCCTCGCCCCGGGAGCAGGCGCGGGGCGCCCGCGTCGCGGGTCCAGGGCCGATGGTCGACAAGCTGGAGCATTACACCGGCGCCCTGACAAAGATGCCGCGCCTGCCGTCGCTGGCCCTGCGGCTGGCGCGGGTGGCCAGCAATGATCTGGATATCGCGCTGGTCTCGGCCCATGCGCGCGACTGGGATATCGCCGCCGCCGATCTGCTCATAGAAGAGGCGGGAGGATTGCTGACGGGGCTGGACGGCTTCCGGCCAGTGTATAATTTGCGGGATCCGCAGCATGAGACTCTCATATCCTCCGGCGCGCCGCTGCATGGCGAGGTGCTGGAAGGCGTGCAGGATTTCATGCGCCGTAACGGCTGGACCTGACCGCGCCGCCTGGCGCAGCCGTCGTTCCGGCCGATAAACAGGGGTGGGGAAACGCCGCGGGCAACGCAGACGCCCCGACGACCGGGACCGGATTCTGCCTTCGATCTGACGTGTTTTTCGGCGAAGCGACGTCCGCGTCGCCGGATGGTCGTGCAGCAGATCGGGGCGATCTGGCTGGTCGGGGGGCGTCCTGCGGCTTCACAGATCGGGATCGCGCCCCTTTGGGCGCCCGATCGGGGCGCCCAAAGGGGCGTGCTTCGGAGGCGGGCGGCGTCGCGGCGGTTGAGCAGTCAGTTACAGAGGCTTTCATGGCAAACGGATCGTCCAAACAGCTCCTTCACCTCGTGTTTGGCGGAGAGCTCACCGACCTGGAGCACATCGAGTTCCGGGATCTCAGCAATCTCGACATCGTCGGCATGTATCCCGATTACGCCAGCGCCTACGCGGCGTGGAAGGGCAAGGCGCAGGGCAGCGTCGACAACGCCCTGATGCGTTACTTCATCGTGCACCTGCATCGCCTGATCGATCCTGAAGCGGCGGGTCGTTAAGGAGCCGGTTTTCGCGCCAGGCGCGCCGCCCGCCGCAAGGCCCCGGCTTCGGGGAAAGGCGCTCCGGGCGGTTTTCCCCGAAACCCGCAGGGCAAGGTTAACTGGCGGGCCAATGGCGCGGATTCGCGCAAAGTCCTTGCATTCCATGTCATTTTCAGTGATCTGAAGCCGCGCGCCTTCACGGCGCGTGAGGGGCGGCGTTCGCGTCTGGACGCGGATGCCGCGGTTCATTTCGGGGTGGTCGCCGCCACGGGCGTTCATGAACGTCGCCATGGCTGGTCGCGTTCGCCTGAAGATCAGCCGGAACCGGGCAGGCGCCCCAGTTCCCTGACGTCTCGTGTTTGGGCGTGGCGAGGGTCGCGACGACCGATCATGCTGTACCATGGCGATTCGGCGCGGTTTCCGCGCCCGGCCCGGTAAAGCGTCGCGGCTTCGCCGGCGCGGACGCCAGCAGGGCCGCAACACGGCCGGAAATTTGCGGAATGGGTCTTGTCAAACGCATTGGGCGGTCGCGGGCGGTGCAGGAAACGCTTGGATTCCTGCTTGCGCGCTATCTCGACCTCGTCCAGGCGACGACCCGGTTCCAGATGGACCCGCCTGACATTTATGACCGGGTCGGTCCGCAGATGCCGGTGATCGCGGCCATGTGGCACGGGCAGCATTTCATGGTGACGTTCGCCAAACGCCGGCAGGACCCGGCGGCGGCGCTGGTGTCGCGCTCGGGCGACGGCGAGTTTAACGCCATCGCCCTGCGCCATCTTGGCGTGCGGGCCATTCGCGGCTCCGGCGCGCGCAAGGCCAGCCAGATCCGCGACAAGGGCGGCGTGCGGGCGCTGATCGCCATGAGCCGGGCGCTGGCCGGCGGCGAAATGGTGGTGATGACCGCCGACGTGCCCAAGGTTTCCCGCGTCTGCGGGCCAGGGATCGTGGCGCTGGCCCGCATGTCCGGCCGGCCGGTGTGCCCGGTGGCCGTGGTGAGCAGCCGTCGCATCGATTTCAACAGCTGGGACCATGCCTCGATTGGCCTGCCGTTCGGGCGCGGCGCCATCGTCATCGGCGAGCCGGTCCACGTGCCGCCAGACGCCGATGAGACCGCCATGGAGGCGGCGCGGCTCGCCGTCGAGCAGGGGCTGGATGCGGCCCACGCGCGCGCCTACGCCCTGGTGGGAACGCCAGACCCGGGCGCCAAAAAACCGGCGGGAGCCCAGCCGCCCGCGGGCGCCGACACCCGCGCAGGAGAGCCATCGTCATGACCGGTACGCCGCTGACCCTGCGCCTGTATCGCGCCGCCATGTCCCTTGCCGAGCCCTTCGCGCCCCTGCTGCTGGCGGCGCGCCGCCGGCGCGGCAAGGAGGACGGCGAACGCATCGCCGAGCGGCGCGGCGTGGCGAACGCGCCGCGTCCGGCGGGCCGCCTGGCCTGGCTGCATGGGGCCAGCGTGGGCGAAACCATCTCCATCCTGCCGATCATCGAGCGGCTGACCCAGCGCGGCTTCACCGTGCTGGTCACCTCCGGCACCGTGACCTCGGCCGGCGTGCTGGCCGAACGTTTGCCGCCGGGCGCTTTTCACCAGTTCGCGCCGCTGGATACGCCGCGCTACATCCGCCGTTTTCTCGATCACTGGCAGCCGGACCTGGCGCTGGTGGCGGAATCCGAGCTGTGGCCGAACATGATCGTGGCGCTGGAAAAGCGGGGGGTGCCGCTGATCCTCGTCAACGGTCGCATGTCGGAGCGGTCGTTCCGGCGCTGGCAGCGGGCGCCCAAAACCGCGCGGGCGCTGCTCGGCTGCATTGACGTCGCCCTGACCCAGACGCCGGCCGACGCCGAGCGTCTCGCCCGCCTTGGCGCGCCGCGCGTCACCATCGCCGGCAACCTGAAATTCGATGCGCCAGCCCCGCCCGCCGACACCCAGACGCTGGCGCTGATGCAGGGGCAGGTGAGCGGCCGGCCGGTCTGGCTCGCGGCCAGCACCCATGGCGTGGAAGATGAAATCGCCTGTTATGTGCACATGCAGCTGAAGGAGCGCTGGCCGGATCTGCTGACCTTCATCGCGCCCCGCCATCCGCATCGCGCCGAGGATGTGGCGCGCATGGCGGAGGAGGAGGGGCTGGAGGCGATGTTGCGCTCCGAGGGCTATGCGCCAGGCTCCGCCACAGAGATTTACATCGTCGACGTGATGGGGGAGCTCGGCCTGTATTTCCGCCTCGCCCAGGTCGCTTTCATCGGCGGTTCGCTGCTCAATCACGGCGGGCACAACCCCATCGAGCCGGCCAAGCTGCGCACGCCGATCCTGCACGGGCCACACGTGCACAATTTCAACGACGTCTATGCGGCGTTCGACGGCGCCGGCGGGGCCATGCCGGTCACCGACGCCGATGAACTGGCGGAGGCCATCGCGACGCTGTTGCAGGACGCCGCCCGGGGACGCGAGATGACGCGGGCCGCCGCCGGCGTGGTTGATCGCTACGGCGGGGCGCTGGAGCGGACCTTGCAGGCGATCGAGCCTTACATCCTGCAAATGGAGCTGGAGCGGCTCTGATGCGCGCGCCGGGCTTCTGGCAGCAGCGCGATCCTGGCCTCACGGCGCGCCTCGCCATGGCGCTGCTGACTCCGGCCGCCGCCGTCTATGGCGGCGTGACGGCGCGGCGCATGGCGCGGCCAGGGGCGCGCGTCGGCGCGCCGGTGATCTGCGTGGGCAATTTCGTCGCCGGCGGCGCGGGAAAAACCCCTGCCGCCATCAGCCTCGTCGCCCATCTGGCGCGGCGCGGCCTGCGGCCGGCCTTCGTCAGTCGCGGCTATGGCGGCGCGCTCTCCCGTCAGGGCGCGGTCACGCAGATTGATCCCGCCGTGCATGACGCGCGCCTTGCCGGCGATGAGCCGCTGCTGCTGGCGGCGGCGGCGCCAACTTTTGTCGCCCGCGACCGACTGGCGGGCGCCCGCGCCGCTGTCGGGGCGGGGGCTGATGTGATCATCCTTGATGACGGTTTGCAAAATCCGGCGTTGCACAAGGATCTGGCCCTCGCTGTCGTCGACGGCGCCGTCGGCGTGGGCAATGGCCGCGTTTTGCCCGCGGGACCGTTGCGGGCGCCGCTATCGGCGCAATGGCCGGCCGTGCATGCGGTGGTGGTGATCGGGGCCGGCGACGCGGGGCAGGCGATCGCCCGTGAGGCGCAGGCGCGCGGCAAGCCGGCGTTGCGGGCGTCGCTGCGGCCGGATGCGGCCGTCGCCGCGCGGTTGACCGGGCGGCGGGTGCTGGCGCTGGCGGGCATTGGCCGGCCAGAAAAATTCGTCGCCACCTTGAGGGAAATTGGAGCCGAGGTGGTCGATCTCGCCGCTTTTGGCGATCACCACCCTTACCGGCCGGCCGATCTGGCGCCGCTGGCGGCCCGCGCCGCCCGGGAGGGCCTGACGCTGGTCACCACCGCCAAGGACGCGGCGCGCATGGCCGGCGACGCCAGCCTGGCGCCGGTGCTGGCGCAGATGACGGTTCTGCCGGTGACGCTGACTTTCGCGGATGATGGCGCGCTGGACGCCTTGCTCGCCAAGGTGCTGGCCAGATAAGCGCCGGCGATGCCTCGCCAGCTTGTGTTGCAGGTCCAGCCCCGCGCGTCAGACCTGCTCACGCGCCTCTGGTCCTGCACATTCTGGTTCTCCCACGTCAGGCCAGCTCGTGTTGCGGGCGCCCACGCACCGGCGCTGACGCGGCGCGCCGCTTTGCCAGCGCGCGGCTTTCGTGGAGGGTGGGGGCAAGCCAGGCCATGACGGGTGGGTGTGGGCGGCGCGGGAGGCTGGTTCTGGCGGGTTGTCGGCAGAAGGCCACCCGCCGCCGGGGCGTGTCCGCCCCGGAACGCAGGTCTGTTCTGGAACGCGCCTGTTCTGGAACGCGCCTCTCTCGTGGGGCAAGCGCCTTGCAGGAGGGGCGGTGCGCACGGGCGTGGCGGGCGCCCAGCCGTCGGGCAGCCGCCGGAGTGCTGGCTTTATTGCGGGCCGAGCTTGAGCTTGTGCGCTTTCAGCACCTCGGCCGGCGACAGATAGGCCTCCTGGCGCTCGGCGCTCCAGTAATGCAGTTCATCCAGCGGAATTGGCGCGCCGGTCACGGCGCAGCGGACGAAATCGCCCGGGCGGATCACGCGATAATCGCCGGATTCATAATGCAGCTTCGCTTCGTTCTGGCCGGCGTTCAACCTGTCCATGTCCTGCTCCGTGCGGCTGGCCGCGTGAGAAAACGTTTGCGCCTTTCTTACAGGTCCAGCAGCGGCGTGTCATCGTCCGCCGCCTTGCGGGCGCGGCGGCGGCGTCCGGCCGGCGGAGCCCCGCCGCCATCAGGAACTGTCGCCTGCACGGCGCCGTCAACGAACTGCACCTCCAGGCGCGCGCCGGGCGGGGCGCCGCTGACGCTGCGCACCGGGGCGCCCTCCAGGGTGCGCACAAGGGCGAAGCCGCGCGCCAGCACGCCCTTGTAGCTGAGGCTGCGCAGCATCTGCTCCAGGTTTTCCAGCCTGGCGCGGCGCTGGCGCTCCACCACGGTCCAGGCCGGGGTGAGCCGGCCGGCGAAGGCGTCAAACCGCGCCCGCCGCGCCCGCAGCTCCGCCCATGGCGAATGGCGGGCCAGAGCGGTGGCGGCGCGGCCGAGCCTGCGGCTGGCGGCGTCGATCTGGCGGGCGCTGGCGGAGGTCAGCCGGGTCGCGGCCAGATCGAGCCGTTGCCGGGGCCCTTCCAGCGCCGCCTGGGGGCGCGGCAGGGCGCGGGCGAGGGCGCGCAGGGCGTCGTGGCGATGGCGCGACAGCCGGCTGGCGGCGGCGTGATGACGGCGGGTGAGGTCGCCGAGTTGCGCCAGCAGCTCCATGCGCACCGGCACCACCTTTTCGGCGGCGGCGGTGGGGGTGGGGGCGCGCAGGTCGGCGGCGTGGTCGATCAGCGTCCAGTCGGTTTCGTGGCCGACGGCCGAGACCAGCGGAATCATGCTGTCAGCGGCGGCGCGCACCACCGCTTCATCGTTGAAGCCCCACAGATCTTCCAGCGAGCCGCCGCCGCGGGCGACGATCAGCACGTCCGGCCGCGGCAGCGTCGCGTCCGGCGGCCCTTCCGGCAGGGCGTTGAAGCCATGGATGGCGGCGGCGACCCCGGCGGCGCTGCCGTCGCCCTGCACCCGCACGGGCCAGACGATGACGCGGCGGGGAAAGCGATCTTCCAGCCGGTGCAGGATGTCGCGGATCACCGCCCCGGTGGGCGAGGTGATGACGCCGATCACCCGGGGCAGGAATGGCGGAATCTGTTTGCGCGCCTCATCGAACAGCCCCTCCGCCGCCAGCTTGCGCCGCCGCTCTTCCAGCAGGGCCATGAGCGCGCCGACGCCGGCCGGCTCCAGATGCTCCACGACGATCTGGTATTTGGACTGGCCGGGGAAGGTGGTGACGCGCCCGGTGGCGATCACCTCCATGCCTTCCTCAGGGCGCACGCGCAGCCGCCCGAACACGCCCTTCCAGATCACCGCGTCAATGCGGGCCCCATCGTCCTTCAGGCAGAAATAGCAATGGCCAGACGCATGCGGGCCGCGATAGCCGCTGACCTCGCCGCGCAGGCGCACATGACCGAACTGGTCCTCCAGCGTCCGCTTCATGGCGCCGGACAGGCTGGAGACGGTCCATTCGTGGGCGTTCGAGCCGCCATCCGCCGGGGGAGCAACGCTGAACAGGCTGTCGTCGGCCGACGGGCTGGAGCGGGGGGCGCGGGAGGAGGTTCTGGGGATGCGGGGCGGAGCCATGGCGGCCATTGTAGCTGGCCGGACGGCGCCCTGAACAGCCCGCAAACCGGGCTGGCGCCCGGCTATGGAAGGCGCCGGGCGCGCGCCGCGACAAAATTCCGGGAATTTTTGTCGCCAGGGTGCTATTCAGCCAACGCGCCCCCAATGGCGCGCCTTATTCTTGCGTCCCTCACGCATCGCCCAGGAGACGAGCCCATGTCCCGCCAGTTGTCCCTCGCCAAAGACAAGATTCGCGTCCTGTTGCTGGAGGGGATCAGCGACACGGCGGTCGATCTGATGCGCGCCGCCGGCTACACCAACCTGGAGCGGCTGACCACGGCGCTCGACGGCGAGGACCTGCGCAAGGCGCTGGAAGGCGTGCGCCTCGTCGGCGTCCGCTCACGCACCCAGCTCACCGCCGAGGTGATCGGCGCCGCCGACCGGCTCATCGCCATCGGCTGCTTCAGCGTCGGCACCAACCAGGTGAACCTGCCGGCCGCCGCGGCCCGGGGCGTGCCGGTGTTCAACGCGCCGTTCTCCAACACCCGCTCGGTGGCGGAACTGACCATCGGCGAGATCATCATGCTGATGCGCCGCATCCCGGAGCGCTCGACCGGCGCGCACGCCGGCAAATGGGACAAGTCGGCCACCGGCAGCTATGAGGTGCGCGGCAAGACCCTGGGCATCGTCGGTTACGGCAATATCGGCAGCCAGCTGTCGCACCTCGGCGAAGCGCTGGGCATGCGGGTGATCTACCACGACCAGACCGACCGCCTGCGCTACGGCAACACCGAGCCGGTGGAAACCCTGCAGGAACTGCTGGGGCAGAGCGACGTGGTTTCCCTGCACGTGCCCGACACGCCGGCCACCCGCAACATGATCGGCGAAGCGGAAATCCGCGCCATGAAGCCGGGCGCCTACCTCATCAACAACGCCCGCGGCAAGGTGGTGGACATCGACGCCCTGGCCGCCGCCCTCAGCGACGGGCATCTGGCCGGCGCAGCCATCGATGTGTTCCCGGTGGAGCCGGGCTCCAACAGGGAGGCGTTCGTCTCGCCATTGCAGGGGCTGCCCAACGTCATCCTGACGCCGCACATTGGCGGCTCGACCCAGGAGGCGCAGGAGCGCATTGGCGCCGAGGTGGCGCGCAAGTTGGTGGAGTATTCCGACGTGGGCTCGACGCTCGGCGCCGTGAACTTCCCCCAGGTGCAACTGCCGCCAACCCCGCGCGGCGCCCGCTTCATCCACGTGCACCGCAACGTTCCCGGCGTGATGCTGCGAATCAACGAGGTGTTCTCCAGCCACAAGCTGAATGTCTCGGCCCAGTATCTGCAGACCTCGGGCGATATCGGCTATGTGGTGCTCGACGCGGAAGGCGATGGCGATCACAAGACGGCGGCCTTGGGCGATCTGCGCGGCATCGACGGCACCATCCGGGCGCGGCTGCTGTACTGAGGTTGACGCGGAGCGTCTGGCCGCGAGCCGTCGCGACGTTGTGGTCGGCGCGCTCCGACTGGAGCAGGCTGACCTGCCGCGCGGCAGATGCGCGGCGTGAAAAGGCGTGGATGGCCGGGGCAAGCCCGGCCATGACGTTTTGGCGCGGCGCCCCATGGCGGCGGGCGACGCGCCGACGGCAGCGTGAATACGTCCCGCTTTATCCAGGTTCGCCCAGCATGGCGAACAGGGGCAGCGCTGACAGGGGTTCTCCCGCTTTTTTGTCGCCGCGTTTCGGTTTGTCGCTGAAGCCCGCGCCTTCGTGGGTCAACAGCCAGCGTTTGCGGGCGAGGCCGCCGGCGTAGCCGGTGAGTGAACCATCGGCGCCGATCACCCGGTGGCAGGGCACGACGACGCCGATGGGGTTGGCGCCGTTGGCGAGGCCCACCGCCCGCACCGCCGTGGGCGGGGCGCCGATCATCGCCGCCAGCTGGCCATAACTGCGGGTTTCTCCGGCGGGAATCAGCCGTAGGCCCGCCCACACCCGGCGCTGGAACGGCGTGCCGTTGGTGGCGACGCGGATGGCGTCGATGGCCGCGATGTCGCCGCCGAAATAGGCGTCGAGCGCATGGGCGAGGTCCGGCGGCGTCGCGCCGGTTTCGGGTTCGATGGGGCCGTAATGGCGCGCCAGCAGCCGGCGCATGCGCCCGTCATAGCCTTCCCAGTCGAACACCCGCAGGGCGCCGGTTTCATCGCAGATCAGCAGCGCCATGCCGGCGGGCGTTGGCCACTGCGACAGAACCAGGCGTTGCGGCGCCGGCGCTGCGGGCGGTGTTTCCACGACAGGCTGCATGGGACGTGTCTCCGGGTTGGCGCGGTCAGGCGGGGACACAACAACAGACGCAGATGGCGGGAGCAAGTCGCGTCATCGCGCGGTGGGGGGCTGCCGGCCGGGCCTGCGTCCCGCCGTTATGGGCGGCCGGCTTCCGGCAGTCGCTGGCGCCTCAGAATTTCGGCGCGCCAACATCCGGCGGGCCGCCAAAGCCGCCGAGTCCGCCAGGGGCGGCCGGAGCGCCGGGCGCGCCGGGAAGGCCGGGGGCGCCAGGGAGGCCCGGGGCGGGAGCGCCGCCGAGATTGCGGAACTGCTCCTCCACCGCCTTGTCGTCGATCTTCTTCACGTCCTCCAGCCAGTAGGTGACGGAATTGGGCCAGAAGATCACGATGGCCACCAGGATCAGCTGCATGATCACCCAGGGGATCGAGCCCCAGTAGATGTCGGAGCTTTTCACCGCCTTGGGCGCGATGCCGCGCAGGTAGAACAGGGCGAAGCCGAAGGGCGGGTGCATGAAGCTGGTTTGCATGTTGACGCAGATCAGCACGCCGAACCAGATCAGGTTGATGTCCAGCTTGGCCGCCACCGGCGCCAGCAGCGGAATGACGATGAAGGCGATCTCGAAGAAGTCGAGGAAGAACGCCAGAATGAAGATGAAGATGTTGACGAAGATCAGGAAGCCGATCTGACCGCCAGGCAGGTGCGACAGCATGTGCTCAATCCAGCGGCCGCCGTCCATGCCCTGGAAAACAAGGCTGAAGCAGGTGGAGCCGATCAGGATGAACACCACCATGGCGGTGAGGCGCATGGTGTTCTCCATGCCCTCCCAGCACAGTTTCCAGGTCAGCCGCCGGTGCAGCGCCGCCAGAACCAGCGCGCCGACCGCGCCCATGGCGCCGGCTTCCGTCGGCGTGGCGAGGCCGAGGAAAATGGTGCCCAGCACCAGGAAGATCAGCACGATCGAGGGGATCATGCCCCACAGCACCCGGAAGACCAGGGCGCGGTTCAGCTCGCCGCGCGCCTCCGGCGGCAGCGGCGGCATGGCGCCGGGACGCAGGAACGACAGCGCCACGATGTAGAGGATGAAAATCGCCACCTGGAGCAGCGAGGGGCCGATGGCGCCCAGATACATGTCGCCGACTGATTTGCCGAGCTGGTCGGCAAGGATCACCAGCACCAGCGACGGCGGGATCAACTGGGTGATGGTGCCGGAGGCGGCGATGACGCCGGTGGCCACGCGCATATCGTAGCCGTAGCGCATCATCACCGGCAGCGAGATGACGCCCATGGCGATCACCGAAGCGGCCACGGTGCCGGTGATGGCGCCGAGAATGGCGCCGACGACGATCACCGCATAGGCGAGGCCGCCAGGAATGGCCCCGAACAGCTTGCCGGTGCCCTCCAGCAAATCCTCCGCCAGGCCGCAGCGCTCCAGAATCGCGCCCATGAAGGTGAAGAACGGAATCGCCAGCAGCAGGTCGTTGGAGATGATGCCGAAGAAGCGCAGCGGCAGGGCGGTGAGGAAATCCGGCGTGAAATGCCCGGTGAAGATGCCCAGCACGCCAAACGCCAGCCCCACGGCCGACAACGAGAACGCCACCGGGAAACCAAGCAGCATGAAACAGATCATGCCGGCGAACATCAGCGGCGGCAGCACCCCGTATGCGAACATGGTTCGGACCTCCCTGACCCCGCCTTGCCGGCATCGGTTGCGCTGTTATTGCAGCGGTTTTTCGTAATTGGTGTCGATGTCCGTCAGGCCGCGCAGCGCCGCTGCGCGTTTGATCAGTTCGGAAACGCCCTGCAGCGTCAGCAGAAAGAAGCCGGCGGGCAAAACCAGCTTTGCCGGCCACAGGATCAGGCCGCCGGCGTTCAGCGAATATTCGCCCGAGAACCAGGAGGTGAGAAAAAAACGCCAGCAGATAATGGTGAGAAATATGGTGACCGGCAGCAGAAACACCGTCAGGCCGATGGCGTCGATCCACAGCCGCGCCCGCTGCGACACCGAGCCGTAAATCACGTCGACGCGCACATGCTCGTTGCAGGCGAGGGTCCATGATGCGCCAAACAGCACCATGGCGCCGAACATGTACCACTGGATTTCGAGCCAGCCGTTCGAGCTGTAGTGGAACAGGTAACGCACCGTGGCGTTGCCGGCGCTGATGAGCACGCTGAGCAGCACCAGCCAGCTCGCCACATAGCCCAGCCAGCGGCTGAGCTGATCGATGCCCCTGCTCAGAACCAACAGGCCCTGCATGGTCGCCTCCCTGAACGAGGCTCCGGGCGGTTGCGCCGGAGACGGGCGTCAAGTTACTGTATTTATATGTTTTTTTACGGCAGGCGGCTGCCCGCTGTGTCGGAATCACGACCACGACGCCCCAAAACGGGGGCTTGGCCGACGATTCTGGAGTAGCGGATTCCGTTGCGATCGCAACCAAGACTTTTGGCATAGGCGGCGCAGGCGGCAGGTATTGGGGTCGCGAATACGGAAAGGGGCGGCGGCGAATACCTGGGGGCTGACGGCCAGCCTTTCGCTCTGGCGGCGCCCCGCCTGACAGCCCCCCCTGACAGCCCCGGCTGGCGAAGCGCCTGGCGACACGTCCTGGCAAAGCGTCCTGGTAAAGCGTCTTGGCAACGCGGGGTGCGACGCGCCATGGTTGGGCAACCG
>Ga0182744_1000299_pt1 | contig 49781 bp, 47 predicted proteins | sample eDN3rd30CKraftMG_FD_128525 | JGI IMG/M metagenome (GOLD analysis project Ga0182744, IMG submission 128525) | Enriched Miracle-Growth compost microbial communities from Emeryville, California, USA - eDNA 3rd pass 30_C Kraft MG (version 2) (version 2) ... | reverse complement strand
CTCCTTCGCCCGCGCCTTCGGCCATGACGATCCGGACGTGGAGCAGTTCTTCTCGCAGGGCATGGTGGAAGTGTTCCGCGAGGATTTCGTCATCCTCGAAGCGCAGCAGCGCCGCATGACCCAGCTACCGAATGCGCCGCAGATCGACATCAAGACCGACAACGGCCCCAATCTGGCGCGGCGCATGCTGGCGCGGTTGATCGAGGCCGAGCGGGTGAGCGGCGGCACGGTCGCGGCGAAATAGTTTCGCAACGTTTCGTTAAGCATTGCTGCCGGTTTGAATGCGGGCGCAACGCTTCCATCAGTTTTTGTCCGTTACAATCCCGCTTAAAGTTTCTGGAATCGAGGCGGAATCGAGGATTGTATGGCTGAAGCACGCCGCGTGCCGCGCGTTCGCTCCATGCTGGGCGCGCAGATCATCTTCAACAACAAGCTCTCGTCGATCGAGTGCCACGTGCGCAACGTCTCGCCGCGCGGCGCCAAGCTGATTGTCGGCGAACTGCTGTCGCTGCCGCAGGAATTCGAGCTGAACGTGCCGGCCAAGGGCAAGACCTATCAGGCCCATGTGATCTGGCGCCGCGGCGACGAAGTCGGCGTCGAATTCGCGCTCGACAAGGCGCGCGCGTCCGTCGGCGATGCCGATGAGCGCATCCGTGCCCTTGAAAGCGAGAACGAGGCGCTGCGCCGCAAGGTCGTGGATCTGAAAGCGAAGCTCGAGCGCTTCAGCGAGCTGGGCGGTTAGGCCACCGCCTATGTCATTCCCCACGCGCGAAGCGCCTGCCTGCGCGGAGCCGCTTCGGCGAAGGCAGGCGAGTGGGAACCAGGCTTCTGCGAGTGGTGAAGCGCTGAATCATCAGGTCTGGATTCCCGCTCGCCTGCTGCGCAGGCGTTGGGAATGACAGAGGGTGCCGCTCCGCTTAAAAACCCGATAGACTCGATGAATTAGTCCAATCGGAAATCGGGGTAAAAGCCAGTGATGAAGATCGGAGAGTTGGTAAAAGCGCACTTGAAGGGGATCTTCGACTACTGCGAGACTTTGGATCACACAGAACTCGCAAGGCTGATGGAGCGGCGGTTCTCAAAGACGACTTTCAATATCAACTTTCCGTTCTGCGCCGAAGTCGATGCCATTCCACCGGAATTGTCCAAGCGATACTGGAGCATGATTTACTTGGTTCGCGGCAAAAGCGTTCGCGTTTCTAGCCAGTGGTTTGACAGTAGCCGATCCGCATTCATCCAATATTTGACCTCAAGGCAAATAAGCTTGCGGGAGCACTTGGATGCCGCTGAGGCAGCAAGTGCGATTACCGCGTCAATCGATACACGCAGAGTTACAAATCGGAGTGCAGCATCCAACAGTCGCCACCGAGGGTCGGCCATTGGAAACGCTCAGAATCTCATGATCCGAAATATCCTGAGCAACCTCGGGAGCGAATCCTTCACTGACCAGGACTGGCTCGCGACGAAGGAATATTTCGCTCACCAATGCGCTTACTGTGGTTCGAGCGATGAACTTTTGATCGAACACGCTGTCCCGATCAACAGGAGATCACTGGGAGAACATCGCCTGGGTAACCTTGTTCCCTCCTGCAAGAAATGCAATCAGTCGAAAGCCAGCCGGGATTACCGCGAGTTTTTGGGTAATGACACGTTGCGGATCGACAAAATCGAGATGTACATGGATAGCCGAAATTACGCCCCGCTTGGCGACAACTCCCAGGTGCGGATGATCCTGGACATGGCGTACGCGGAGGTACCGTTGATATCTCAGCGCTACATCACATTGATCAATGCCTTGCTATCGAAAACAGACACGTCGGCTTCCGGCAATCCACAAGAGCCCGATCGATTTGGCAGCGAGATTGGAGAGGTTGATCCTGACGAGTCAGGTCTGGATTCCCGCTCGCCTGCTGCGCAAGCGTCGGGAATGACAGAGGGTGCCGCTCCGCTTGAAAACCCGATAGACTCTGGCACGCCGCTGGAGGAGCCCCATGAACGCCCGTTTTCGTTATTCCGCCAATATTTCGATGCTGTTCGCGGAGCTGCCGTTTCTCGATCGCATCGAGGCGGCAGCTAAAGCCGGCTTTCCCGCCGTCGAATGTCATTTCCCCTATGATCTCGACATGGGCGAAATCCGCGCCCGACTTGAGGCCAACGGCCTCATCATGAACGGCGTCAACACGTTCGCGGGCAATCTTGGCACGTTCGGTCTTGCCGCGCAGCCGGGCCATGAAAGCGCATTCGCCGCCGCCGTCGACCAGGCGCTGACGTTCTGCACCAGGGTTGGCGTCGGCTCGATCCACTGCATGTCGGGCACGGTGCCGCCGGAGAACCGCGTCAAGGCGCGCCAGACCTTCCTCGCCAATATGGCGTGCGCCAGCGATGCGGCGCGCAGCGCCGGCGTGACTTTGCTGATCGAGCCGATCAACCGTTACGACCGGCCGAATTATTTCGTGTCGAAATCCGATGACGTCGTCGATCTGTTGAAAGAGCTCGATCGCGACAACGTCAAGATGATGTTCGATTTCTACCATGTGCAGATTTCGGAGGGCGATCTGCTGCGCCGCATGGAGGCGCACTGGCCGCATATCGGCCATTTCCAGTTCGCCTCGGTGCCGGCGCGCAATGAGCCCGATATCGGCGAAATCGCCTATGGCGCGATCTTCGCCGCCATCGCCGAGCGCGGTTGGCCGGGCTGGGTCGCCGCCGAATACCGCCCCCGCGCGGGCACCTTGGAAGGGCTCGGCTGGATGCGCACTTTGACGCCGGCTTCCGCGTGAGCGACGACAGGACGGCTTTCATTCGCGCCAATACCGAACTCATACCCGTGCCGCATGCGCCGGAGATCGAGCTGTATCTGGCGCATGAGGCGCTCGAGCTCTGGCAGAAGACGGAAGAAGAATTATCCGAAATGGGCCTGCCGCCGCCGTTCTGGGCTTTCGCCTGGGCCGGTGGCCAGGCGCTGGCGCGCTATATTCTCGATCATCCCGACATTGTCGCCGGAAAGCGGGTCTTCGATCTGGCGTCAGGCTCCGGCCTTGTGGCGATCGCGGCGGCGAAGAGCGGCGCGGCGGCGGTGACGGCGAGCGAGATCGACGATTTCGCGCTCGCATCCATCGCGCTGAACGCGGCGGCGAATGCCGTCCGCATCGAGGTGCGCGCCGGCGACATGGTGGGAAGGGACGAGGGCTGGGACGTGGTGCTGGCGGGCGATGTGTCCTACGAACGCGATATGGCCGGCCGTATCACCGACTGGCTCGAGGCGTTGCACCGGCGCGGCTGCAAGGTGCTGATCGGCGATCCAGGTCGCAGCTATCTTGCCCGCGACCGTTTGACGCCGATCGCCGACTATCAGGTTCCGGTGACGCGCACGCTAGAGGATGCCGATATCAAGCAGACCAGTGTCTGGTGTTTTCGCGACCCAGCATGACGCTGAAGATCCCTCTCGATCTTTCCGTGCGTCGCGCCAGGAAGATGCCCAGAAGGCCGCCGGCCGCAGCACCGAAGGGCATGAATTGACGCACGATTTCATCGGCGCAGGCCGGACCCGAGCAGGCATGGCGGCCGAACTCGACAAAGGCCAGACCTGAAATCACGCCAAGCAACACGCCCGCCACTGCGCCCAGCGCGGCCAGCAGCAGGATTTTCAACATACGCAACATGGTTCGCTCCGGCGCCAGAGATAGTGCCCGTACTACGCAACCACAATGCGTCTGGATAAAATGTATCGAAGCGCACAGGAGAGTGTTGTTGGTTTGCAACTCTTTTGCGCCACAGAAGCAAGCGCGCTACTGATAAGCCATACGTAGATCGAGCGTTCCCTCCTTGCCGATTTTTTCGTAATTCTCGTCGAGCCAGGCCTTGGTCACGGCGCGGCCGATGTCGCGCAGCTTGACGAGAAAGCTCCAGCGCGTGTCGAGCTTCGAGCCGGCGGAGAAGATCGCGGTCTCATCGGCGCCGTCGATGCGATGGACGAAGGGCCGCTTGTATTTCGCACCGGACAGGACGTTGGAATCGATCAGCCGGTTGACGAAATCGATGGCGCGCAATTCGCCCATCAGCGCGCCGTTGAAGGTGATTTCGTTGAGCCGGTTCTGGATGTCGCGCGCGGTCCTCGGCGTCACCAGACGTTCAATCGGGTTGATCTGGACGATGAGGATATCCGACGATTGCGTGCTGTAGAACAGCGGGAACAGCGCCGGATTGCCCATATAGCCGCCGTCCCAATAGGGCACGCCGTCGATCTCGATGGCCTGAAACATGGTGGGCAGGCAGGCGGAAGCCAGGACATGGTCGGCCGTCAGCTTGTTCTGGTCGAACACGGCGATCTTGCCCGAGTGCACGTTGGTGGCGGCGATGAAGAGCTTGATGTCCTCGCAGGCGCGGATCTTTTCGAAATCGACGATGTCGGCGAGATGATCGCGCAGCGGGTTGATGTTGAGCGGATTGAAATCATAGGGGCTGGAAAACGACGAGACGAAGTTGATCCACATCTGCACCGGCGATGAATCGAACGACCAGCCGCCGAACATGCGGTCGAAAATATCGCGCTGGCTGCTGGTGAGTCCGCTCTCCTCGCAGATTGACGACCAGAATTTCTCCAGCGACTTGCGTGCACCCTCGCGGCCGCCGTCGATATAGCCCTGCGCCAGTACGACGGCGTTCATCGCCCCGGCGCTGGTGCCGGTGATCGCCTCGATATCGACGCGCTTATCCTCGAGCAGGTAGTCCAGCACGCCCCAGGTGAAGGCGCCGTGCGAGCCGCCGCCCTGGAGGGCGAGATTGATTTTCTTCTCGCCGTCCCAATCGATTTTCGCGTCTGTCATGCTGGCTTGGCTTTCCGCTTCAGCCTCGGTGTCATTCCCGCCAAGCGAAGCGCAGAGCGGGAATCCAGAGGCAACGTGACGTCACTCGCTCCTGGCTTCCCGCTCGCGCCTGCGGCGCGTCGGGAATGACAGGCATGCGTGGTTCACTCCGCGGTCCAGCCGCCGTCGATGGAAAGGTTGGCGCCGGTGATCTGCGCCGCGTTGTCGGAGCACAGGAACACCGCCAGCGCCGCCACCTGTTCGGAGGTGACGAATTCCTTCGTCGGCTGGGCCGCGAGCAACACGTCGTGAATGACCTGTTCCTTGGTCATGTTGCGGGCCGCCATGGTCTCGGGGATCTGCTTCTCGACCAGCGGCGTCCACACATAGCCCGGCGAGATCGCATTGGCGGTGATGCCGAATTTCGCCACTTCGAGCGCCACGGTCTTGGTCAGGCCGGCGATGCCGTGCTTGGCCGAGACATAGGCGGCCTTGAACGGCGAGGCGACGAGCGAATGGGCGGACGCCGTATTGATGATGCGGCCCCATTTGCGCGCCTTCATGCCGGGCACCGCGGCGCGGATCGCGTGGAAGGCCGATGACAGGTTGATGGCGATGATCTGGTCCCATTTCTCGACGGGAAATTCCTCGATGGGAGAGACGAACTGGACGCCGGCATTGCTGATGAGGATGTCGACCGAGCCGAGGCGGGTTTCGGCGTCTTTCACCATGGCGGCGATTTCCGGCGGCTTGGTCATGTCGGCGCCGTCGTAGATGCACTTGACGCCAAAATCCTTTTCGATGCCGGCGCGGATCTTTTCGATTTCCGCGGCGTCGCCGAAGCCGTTGAGGCAGATGTTGGCGCCTTCCTTGGCGAGGGCATGGGCGTAAGCCAGACCGATGCCGCTGGTGGACCCGGTGATGACGGCGTTGCGAGACTTCAAGGACATTAAAGGCACTCCAGTTTCTCTACAGCCACGGTTGTATTGCAGCGCAATATCATATGCACCTTTTGTTTGCGGGGCTCGCGAAAACGTTAGAATCCCCCTATATTGGTCGTATGGCTCATAAAAGCGCGATGACAGTCCCGCACAATCACGCTTCTCACGATCATGACGATTGCGAGGGGCATGGCTCGAACCTGCGGGCGCATCCGGTCAAGCTGACGCCTGGCCGGAAGATTATCCTCGACCTGCTGTGCGAGGCGGCCAAGCCGATGGGCGCCTATGACATGATCGACAAAGTGGCGGAAACCACGGGCAAGCGGCCGGCGCCGATCTCGATCTACCGGGCGCTGGATTTTCTGCTCGAAAACGGCCTTGTGCACCGCCTGTCGTCACGCAACACCTTCGTCGTCTGCGGCCATCGCCATGATGCGGGCGAGCCTCTGGTGTTCCTGATCTGTGACGCCTGCGGCAGTGTGTCCGAGGACAGCGCGCCCGAACTCGACGCCTGTCTCGATCATGTCGCAAACGCGGCGCATTTTGCCCGCAAGTCGCAGGTCATCGAGGTCAGCGGCGTTTGTGCCAGATGCGCCGCCGCGTCGCTATGACGTCGGCGGTTTCGGGCATTGAACGTCAGGCCTTGCGGACCTTGGACCTTGACCCGGACGGCCATCCGGCGCACAGGCGATCTGCAATTCAAGGAATGATCGGACCATATTGATGTCGGCTCACGAAGACATTCTTGCCGGGCTGGATGCGCCGGAACCGGCGCAGCCCGCGGACCGGCACGCCAGTGTCGGCGTCCGGGTTGGCAGCGGGCGCGGCTCCGTCGTCGTTGGCGGCGGCGCGCCGATCGTCGTCCAGTCGATGACCAATACGGACACGGCCGATGTGGACAGTACGGTGAAGCAGATCGCCGATCTCGCCCGCGCCGGATCGGAGCTGGTGCGCATCACCGTCGATCGCGAAGAGGCGGCGGCGGCCGTGCCGCACATCAAGGAACGGCTGCTGAAGATGGGCGTCTACGCCCCCGTCGTCGGCGATTTCCATTACAACGGCCACACCTTGCTGGCCAACCATCCCGCCTGCGCCGAGGCGCTCGACAAGTACCGCATCAATCCCGGCAATGTCGGCTTCCGCGAGAAGAAGGACCGGCAGTTCGCGGCAATCGTCGAACAGGCGATCAAACACGGCAAGTCCGTGCGCATCGGCGCCAACTGGGGCTCGCTCGATCAGGAATTGCTGACCACGCTGATGGACGCCAATGCGAAATCGGCGAGGCCCGCCGACGCGCGCGCGGTGACGCGCGAAGCCCTGGTGCGCTCAGCGATCTGGTCAGCGCAGCGGGCCGAAGAGATCGGCCTCGGCAAGGACCGCATCATCCTCTCGGCGAAAGTCTCCGCCGTGCAGGATCTCATCGCCACCTATCGCATGCTGGCGAAGCGCTGCGATTACGCGCTGCATCTGGGCCTGACCGAAGCCGGCATGGGCTCGAAAGGCATTGTCGCGTCCTCGGCTGCCATGGGCATCCTGCTGCAGGAAGGCATCGGCGATACGATCCGCGTGTCGTTGACGCCCGAGCCGGGCGGCGACCGCACCTTGGAAGTGCAGGTGGCGCAGGAACTGCTGCAGACCATGGGCTTTCGCACCTTCGTGCCGCTGGTCGCGGCGTGCCCGGGCTGCGGGCGCACCACGTCGACGGTGTTCCAGGAGCTGGCGCAGAGCATCCAGGGCTATATCCGCGACGAGATGCCGGGCTGGAAGCAGAAATATCCCGGCGTCGAGGCGCTCAACGTCGCGGTGATGGGTTGCATCGTCAACGGCCCGGGCGAATCCAAGCACGCCGACATCGGCATCTCCCTGCCGGGCACGGGCGAAGCGCCGACCGCGCCGGTCTTCATCGACGGCAAGAAGGCGATGACATTGCGTGGGGCAGGCATCGCCGCCGAGTTCAAGCAGATCGTCACCGACTATATCGACAAGCGCTTCGGCGCGAAGGACGCGGCGGAGTAGAAGCTCACGCACCCTCATCCGACCCTTGCTGCGCAAGGGCCACCTTCTCCCGCCAGCGGGAGAAGGGTTCGCGCGTTCTTCCTTCTCCCGTTTACGGGAGAAGGTGGCCTCTGCGCAGCAGAGGTCGGATGAGGGCGCGCCACTAGATGATGTTGCTCACTTCTTCTCCACCACCGTCTCGCACACCGGCGCGACGTGCTCGCCGTTGCTGCGGCTCCAGCAGCGGCAGACGTAGTTGAAGACGTTCTGGTAGAGATCCTGGCGGCGGTTGCGCTGGCCCTTGATCTTGCTGTCGCCGGCGTCGCCGACTTTTTTCGGGCCGCCGGCCCATTCGGCGTAAAGCTGCACCTTGCAGGCCTTGTCGAGCTTCAGCGCGTAATAAACCGCTTCCTCGACCGTCTCGCCGCAGGTGACGATGCCGTGATTGCGCAGGATCAGCGCATTGTTCTTGCCGAGGCATTTCGCCACCGCCGCGCCACGCTTCGCATCGACGATGAGATCGGTGGTCTCTTCGAAGATCGGCAGTTCATCGAAGATGGTGGCGTCCGACACCACGGGGAGGAACGGCTTGCCGAGGCTGGAGAAGGCCACGACGTGAGAGGGATGCGTGTGCACCACGGCGTTCACGTCCGGACGCGCGCGCAGAACTTCCGAATGGATGAAGACCTCGTTGTGGCGCGGCATCGTGCCGCCAATCCTGGCGCCCGATGCATCGCAGGTGATGACATTGTCCTCGTTCATCTCCTCGAGGCCGATGCCGGCGGGCTTCATCAGGAAATGTCCGGAGCCGCCGGGCAGGCGCGCGGTGACATGGCCGGCGACATAATCGCCCTGGCCTTCGTGCGCCAGCACGCGGCCGGCTTCGATGAGCTTCTTCTTCAGTGCGAGGGTCATGTCGGCGATACCTTGCTTTGTTTTTTGCTTCAGCCTCAGGTGTCATTCCCGCCAAGCGAAGCGCAGAGCGGGAATCCAGAAGCAACGTGACGTCACTTGCTCCTGGTTTCCCGCTCACCCGCCTGCCTTCGCGCAGCCAGGCTGCGCGGGTGTCGGGAATGACACTTCGGCTACTTCACCATCTCGGTGGCGGCCTTGATGATATCCGGCGGGGTCGAATAGATCTGCCGCAGCACCTCCTCCACGGCTTTGCCATCGATGGCGCTGACGTCGAGGCCTGACTGCTTCGCCTCGGCGAGAAAGTCAGGATCGGATGTGGTGCGCATGAATGCATCCTGAAGGACCTTCAGGCGCTCGGCCGGAATCCCCGGCGGGGCAATGAAAGGCCGGCCGGCTGTGAGGGAGATGAACAGGAAGCGGACGATCGCCCTGTTGCGCTCGCTATCTGCGAGTTCGACCACCGTGGGTACGTCAGGCAGTTCGGGAGACCGCGTCAATCCGTATTGCGCGATCGGAATGATGGTCTTGTCGGCAATCCAGTTGGGCCGTGTGCTCATGACACTGCTCATGCTCCAGGCGCAGCGGCCCTCGACCTCGCCGCGTTCCATCGCCAGCGAGATGTCGTTGCCGCCGGGATAGCCGGAGATGAATTTGATCTTGGCGCCGAACATGTTCTGCAGCAGCGCCACAGCGGTGTAGCTGATGTCGCCGCGGGTGATGCCGCCGGCGATGAACTCATGGGTTTTCAGATCGTCAAACTTCTTGATCTTGGATGTGCTCAACGCCACGCAGATCATGTTGTCTTCGGTGACGCTGCCGATCCAGCTCATCTTGCTGAAGTCGATCTTGGGACTGTTCGGATCGACGAGGGGCATGATGAAAAGGCCGCGATCGATGATGCCGAAGGCGGTGCCGTCCTTGGGCGCGACATCGCGCAGATAGAGCGCCAGCTTCATGCTGCCGGCGCCAGGCATGTTCTGGGGAACGAGATCGGGCTTGCCGGGAAGCTGCTTTCCCATGTGGCGCGCGATGATGCGGCCATAGTTGTCATAGCCGCCGGCGTTGAAGCCGATGTAGACATTGACGGTCTTGCCCTTGAACATGGCCTCAGCATTTTCCTGCGCGCGGGCAGGCGCGCACAGGGCAAACAGGGATAGGGCAGCAGCCAGCATTCGCCGCATGGTTTCCTCCGATTTTTTGTCAACCGAGGTTAGCGCAAAAAAGCTATAAGCTGGCCAATGTAATCTTATGCGCGGCGCTATCGGCTTTCATGGTCCTTTCGCGGGCTATATTTCGGTGGGCACGCATCCAGATATCGATCAAGCGAGCGTACCGCTCAGACGCTGATGAAAATCGGTACTGCGCTGGTCGAGGCCCGTGAAGCTGATCGCAGATCCCCGCGCCCGATATTTGGTCTCGATGGAATCGAGCGCCGCCACGGTCGAGGCATCCCAGATTTGGGCATGCGTCAGATCGACGGTCACATGGCCGGGATCATTGGCGTAAAGAAACCGTTCGACGAGATCATTGCTGCTGCCGAAGAACAGTGGACCATGCACTTCGTAGCGGACGTGATCCCCGTCCTCGCTCAGGACGCGCTCTACGCTGATCACATAAGCGACGCGGCGCGCAAATAAGACCATCGCCAGCAAGACGCCGCCGGCGATGCCCACGGCGAGATTGCCTGTCGCAACAGTGATCACTGTCGTGATCAACAAAACCAGCGTCTCCGGGGCCGGCATACGTCGCAGCGTGGCCGGCATGACGCTGTGCCAGTCGAACGTCTTGATGGCGACGATCATCATCACCGCCGCCAGGGCGACGAGCGGAATTTGCGCCATGAAATCGCTGAGCACGGTGACCAAGGCCAGGAGAGCAAGCGCCGCTGCGGCGGTCGATATCCGGGAGCGTCCGCCGCCGATCTTCACGTTGACCACGGTCTGGCCGATCATGGCGCATCCGGCGATGCCGCCGTAGAACCCGGCGGCGATATTGGCGATGCCAAGCGCCCAGGATTCCTTGCCCTTCTTCGACCGGGTGTCGGTCAGTTCATCGACGAGTTTCGCCGTCAACAAGGTCTCGAGCAGTCCGACGAAGGCGACACTGAGCGCCGTTGGCCAGATGATCCGCAGGGTATCGAGCGAGAGTGGAACGACGAAGGCCGTGATGCCCGGCAATCCCTGTGCCATCGAGCCTTCGCCTCCGACGTTGGGAACGGACAATCCGCCGTATATGACGATCGCCGTGACAACGAGGACGGCAATCAGCGGCGCGGGAACCGCCGTCGTCAGCCGCGGCATCAGCAGAACGATCGCAACGGTGAGCGCAAACAGCGGATAGACGACTAAAGGCACATGAAGCAGGTGCGGCACCTGCGCGACGAAAATCAATATGCCGAGAGAATTGACGAAGCCGATCATGACGGAACGCGGAATGAAGCGGGTCAGCCGCGAGAGGCCAAGCAGCCCGAAACCGATCTGCACCAAGCCCGCCATTATGATCGTCGGCAGGATGTAACCCGTGCCGTGTTCCCTCACCATGGGACCGATCACGAGCGCGATGGATCCGGCCGCCGCCGTCACCATGCCGGGACGTCCGCCGAGCGCCGACATCACCAGCCCCAGGACGATGGATGCAACCAAGGCGACCTTGGCATCGACGCCGGAAATGAAGGAAAAGGAGATGACTTCCGGAATGAGAGCCAAGGCGGTGACCGTGCCTGCCAGTATTTCTCTCGTCAAATCTTTGCGCGAGCGCAGCACGGCTGCGACGGACGGCGTGTCTTCGGCGGCGATTTGTTGTTCGGCCCGATCGATGGTCGTCATGAATCAGCTTTCAAGTTTCCGTGCGGATCAGGTCTCGCGCGAGATGCAGCGAAAGCCGATGTGGCAGGTTGATGTATCGACGCTCTCGCCTTGCCGCGCCGCCGGGCGAAAGCGAAGGCAGTAGTTCGGCGCGCACAGGTGCGAACCGCCCTTGACGACCATGAGCGCGTCGGGCATGTGCGCTTGCGCGGGTTGGCAACAGGACTTTTCAGCGGAGGCCCTGCCGAACGGGCTCGCCGTCCACTCCCAGACGTTGCCGACGACGTCATAGAGGCCATAGCCGTTGGCAGGAAAGGCCCCGGCTGGGGATGTATCCTCATAACCGTCCTCGGCGAGATTTTCATAGGGAAAGCGACCCTGCCAGGTGTTGGCGAGGAACAGTCCTTCCGGATGCGCCGCATCGCCCCAGGGATAGGCCGCGCCGTCGAGCCCGCCGCGCGCCGCAAATTCCCATTCCGCCTCGGTCGGCAATTCCTTACCCGTCCAGGCGGCATAGGCGCGGGCATCCTCGTAGGCGACATGCACGACCGGATGGTCATTCTTGTGAGCGACGGAACTGCCGGGGCCATAAGGATGACGCCAGTTCGCGCCCGGCATGTACGTCCACCACGCGCGGGGATCGCGCAGGCCGACCGGGGCTTCCGGCTTGACGAAAACCAGCGAGCCGGGAACCAGGCAATCCGGGCTCGCATCGGGATACATGTCGCGCGTGGGCGTTTTTTCGGCAAAGGTGACATAGCCGGTGTCGGCGACGAAGCGGCTGAATTGCGCATTCGTCACCGGCGCGATGTCCATCCAGAAGGCGCCGACGGTCGCAGGACGGGCCGGCCGCTCCTCCCGGTAGAACGCATTGGAGCCCATGAGAAAGGACCCGCCCGGGATCCATGTCATGCCTTCCCGTTCTGCAGGAAGGACGGAGGCCGCGCGACGGCCGGGCATCAAGCGGTCGAAGCGGCGGTGCGCGGCCTTTTCCATGGCGTCCTCCCGTCAGCCTGCGGCGCGCTGCTTCGGTACGAAGTCGAGCGGCGATCCCGGCGGAATCAACTCCTCCGTCTTCACGCTGTTCTCGAAGTCGCGCACGATGCGATGGGCGTGTTGCATGACCCACCAGCGGACATAGCGCTGATTGACCGCCTCGCGTTCCTTCGGATCCTCTTTCAGATGGGTGATGCGGGCGAAGCCCAGCGGCAGTTCCGGGTCGTGGAAATGCTGCTGACGCTTGAAATTGATTTTGAAGTCCTTCCATTTCACCGCATGCAGTTCGTCCTTCAGCCAGACGATGCAGGATTCGCGATTGGAGGTCGGTTGCAGACCGAGGAAAAACGCACTCTGATCGACACCGTCGATCAGGCGGTCTTCCGGCGGCTCGCAGCCGACGAACTTCAGCAGCGTCGTGAACATGTCGGTGACGTGTACCATTTCGTTGCTCTCGGTGCCGGCCTTGATGTGGTTGGGCCAGCGGATCAGCAGCGGCGTGCGGATGCCGCCTTCAGCCGAGCTGAAATAGGAGCCGTCGAAGAAACCGCCCGTTCCGCGGCCGGCGAGATGGTCCTCGGCGCCGTTGTCGCCGCACATCACGACGATCGTATTGTCGCGCACGCCGAGTTCGTCGAGTTTGTCGAGCAGAACCCCGAAGTCATGATCGAGCATCAGGAGGCAGTCGCCCCAGTCGCCATTGTCGCTCTTGCCGACGAACTCGTCGCGTGGGCTCATCGGAAAATGCATGAGCGAATGGTTGAAGTAGCAGTAGAACGGCTTGTCGTCTGCGACGGCCTTTTCCATGAACTTGATGGCGCGCTTCTGATATTCGAGATCGCAGGTCTTCTTGGTTTCCATGGTCAGCTGCTGGTCGAGCAGCGGCCAGGCGCCCTTGTCTTTCATGCCTTCGTGCATATGGGAAAAGCCGTCCCGCTCGGGAACGTAGTGGGGATCTTCAGGCCACATGCATTCGTCATAGGTGCGCAGCGGGCCGTACCATTCATCGAAGCCGTGATCTGTCGGGAAACGGCCGTCCTCGGCGCCGATATGCCACTTGCCGTAGATCGACGAGGTGTAGCCGGCCTCGGCCAGGATGGTTGCGATGGTGCGCTCCCAGGCGACGATGCCGCCGCCGTTACCGCCCAGGGCGATGGTGTGATTGCCGGATCGGATCGGGAAGCGGCCGGTCATGAGAGCCGAGCGCGTCGGCGTGCATTGCGGCTCGACGACGTAGTGGGTCAGCTTGGCGCCTTCCTTGGCGAACTGGTCCATGCGCTTCGTATCGGCGCCGCGAAGAATGCCGCCGCCGTAGCAGCCGAGTTCGCCCATGCCGAGGTTGTCGACGTGAAAGAACAGAATGTTGGGTTTTTTAGCCATAATATTACTCCGATATCGGACGCCTCGGGCGCCGCGTCATGTGTTGGTCGTGCGGTCGCCGCTTGGCGCCGCGGTCTCGAGTTTCAGAAAAGGTCGCCCACTCCTTTCGGTCCTACTTTCATTCCGAAGCCGCTCAGGCCTCGCACCTTGATCTCCGAACCCATGGCGGCGAGCGATTCCTCGCGGATCAGCCGTTTGAGCTCGTGCATCAGCCCGACGAATTCCGGCATGCTGGTCATGTCCGGCGTGCGCGGTCGCGGCAGCGGCACTTTGATCTCCGCCTTGATCCGCCCCGGCCGCGCCGTCATCACGTAGATGCGATCGGACAAGAAGATCGATTCCTCGATGTCGTGGGTGACGAACAGCACCGAGATGCGGAACTGCTGCCAGATGTTGGTCAGAATTTCCTGCATCACCACGCGGGTCTGCGTGTCTAGCGCGCCGAACGGCTCGTCCATCAGCAGAACCTGCGGGCTTGTCGCCAGCGCGCGGACAATGCCGATCCGCTGCTTCATGCCGCCGGACAACTGGTCCGGATAATGGTTCTCGAACGACAGCAGGCCGGCGAGATCGAGAAGCGCGCGGGCCATGCCGAAGCGCCGGTCCCGGTCGATGCCGGACATTTTGAGGCCGAATTCCACGTTCTTGCGTACCGTCAGCCAGGGGAACAACGAATATTGCTGAAAGACGACGCCGCGCTGCGAGCTGGGCTTGATGATCGTCTTTCCGTCACAGAGCGCCTCGCCGGTCGTTGGATGCATGAAGCCGGCGACGATGCTCAGGATTGTCGATTTTCCGCAGCCGGAGGGGCCGATCAGGGATACGAACTCACCCGGATCGACCTGCAAACTCACGTCGCTGACAGCGACCATTCTGTTGGCATCGGTGCCGAAGACGACGCCCATGTTGCGGACGTCTATGTGTCCCGCTTGAATCTCGGTCATTTCTTGCTCCCAGGGGCAAAGGCAAGCCACGGCATCAGGAGGGTGCCGACGAAGCGGATGATTCCGCTGCATGCCAGGCCGAGTACGCCGATCGTGATCATGCCGAGAACGATGGCTGGGTAGTTGACGAGCGAATAAGCTTCCCAGGTGAAGTAGCCGACGCCGAATTGTCCGGAGATCATTTCCGCGGCAATCAGGGAAACCCACGCCACGCCCATCCCGACGGCAAAGCCGGTGAAGATATGGGGAAGAGAACCAGGAAGAACGACGTTCCAAAGCAGCTTGAGTTCGTCCGCGCCCAGAACCCGCCCCGCCATGATCAACACCCCGTCGAGCGAGCGCACGCCATGGACCGTGTTCAAAAGAATCGGGAAGAAGGCGCCGATGAAGGTGATGTAAACGATGCTCGCCTCGTTGTTCGGCCACAGCATGATCGACATCGGCACCCAGGCGATCGCCGGGATCGGCCGCAGGATCTCGATCGCAGGCATGAACAGATCGGAGATTCGCTTGTACCGGCCGATCAGCAATCCGAGCGGAACGCCGAAGGCGACGGCAAAAAAGAAGCCCAGCAGAATGCGTTTGACGCTGTAGAGAATATTCACGAGGAATTTCGTCGACAGGCCGACATCGATCGCCTGCTGCAGAACCTCGTAAGGCGTAGGTACATTCCTGAAGCGGATATAAAATTCCAGCCGATACTTCGTGCCCACATACCAGATCGCGAAGATAGCCAGGATGGACAGGCATCCGAGGAATGCCGAGAGAACCTGATCACGTGTGATCGCCTCCAGGAGACGACGCATTTTTGGTCTGGCGTCGGCTTCAATGTCCGCCTGTTCGATTACCGGCTCTGCCGGAACGTCGAACTGCTGGACATTCTGTTCGCTTGTCCGTGCGGGTGCGTCCGCCGGTTCGATCAGTGAGAGAGTGAAGGCTTTTGCCCGTTTCAAGTTGGCCATATCGCGCTCTCCAGGGTTATTTGGTGACATCGATGGGGCCGATCAGTTCGGTATAGGTGGCAAGCCTGCCTCCATTCTTCGAGGCAAATGCCTCGGCATCCTTCTTCAACAGGAAGGGCGTGATCTCGCGCTGTTTCGGATTGTCGCCGCGCACGGAATAGAAGGCAGCGTCGGCGAAGACCTTGATGCCCAGTTCATGGTCGATGAGATAGACAGCGTCGAGTTTCTTGCCTTGCTGCAGATAGGTTTTAGCACCGGCGATGGTTTGAAGCGGGGAACCGAAAGTGAGAATGTCGCCGCCATTGATCCAGATCTGTCCCGATGCATCCGGCTTGTCGCCGTCGTAGCCGGCCACGAAAGCCCGCTGCTTCTCGTAGTCGAGACCGAGATTCTTGTAGGCCTGGCGCACGAAGCTGTCGTTGACCCAGGCCTTGATATCGAGGTCCTTGATCATGTTGAGCTTCTTCAGCACCGCATAGTCTGCGCCGATGGCATCGACCCATTGCGGCTTGATCGTCGGATCGAGCGTGTGGACTCCGCCGGGGCCCAGGAAGATGTAGACCACTTCCTTGCTGATCTTGGTCCATTCCTCGATTTTCTCAGCCGCCTGCTTGGGGTTCTTGCGCACCCAGTCGTTGGCCTCCATCAAAGCCTCGATATAGGCAGTGATGATTTCGGGATATTTGGCTGCAAAGTCCTTGCGGGCGACGACGCCATGGAAGGTGGGGGTCCTGGTCTCGGCGCCATCGAAGATCTTGCGGGCGAAGCCGCGAAACGGCAGCAGCTCGGCGAAAGGCACGAAATCGCCGTGGGCGTCGATGCGCTTTTCCTGAAGATTGGTGGTGCCGATTTCCGGCGACTGCGATACGAGTGACCAGAAGTCGTTGGGGAGGCCGCGTTTCTGCAAAGCGGCCAGCATCATGCCATGGGCGGCCGAACCAAAGGGCACGGAGACGTTCTTGCCCTTGAGATCGGTAAGATCGAAGTAGGGTGAATCCTTATGAACGACGATGCCGTTGCCGCCGCCGAAGGCGTTGTAGGCGATGATGGCGACGAGTTGCGTTTCATTGCCGGTTGCCTGCCCTGTCGCTCCGTTCACCATCAACGGATAGTCGCCCATCATGCCGATCTGGATGTTATCGGCCATCATGCCGTTGGTAATCGGGGGGCCCGACGTCGCATTCTGCCAGGACAGGGAATACCGAACGTCCTTGTACTTTCCCGTCTTCGGCAGGTGTTTTTCCAGTAGGCCCATCTCCTTGAGAACGACGCCGCCGGTCACCGTGTTGGTTGTGGTGTTCTGCGTTCCAATTCCGATGGTTATTGTTTCGCCCCGTGCGGCGGGGGCGAGCAGCCCCGCCGCCAGAACAGCCATCGCGACGCGCGGCATCCAAGAAGAAGTCTTCATCGCCCATCCTTTCGAACGCAAATCTCGAAGAGCCACGAATAGGAACGCCATCAGGGATCGTGTGCGGCGATGACGGCGAGCCATCTCGAATTGCTCGAAGGGTTCGGCGGGCAAGGGCTGTGCCGCAAGATATCCGGACAGTCCCGCGGGCGAGCCGCTTCGACAGGGGGACTTTGAATGCAACCCCGGGCGGGCGGAACGAACAACTGTCCGTTTCGGCAAATCCTTGCGCAAAAAATCTGAATGCTCAGAAATTGGATAGCCGACAGTGAATTGTGACTGCCTTATAGGCAGATGGCGTCGGCATAATCAGGAGGTGGTCGTGCCGATGGTATACACGGCAAGGACCGTGGCATTTTCTGCTATGGTCAGGCTTACGAGGCGATGACCCCTCTGGCCGGCTTCTCGTCCCGGGTCTTCTGCAGTGCCTCGACATCGCGAACGACGATATTGGTGCCGTGCATATGCACGATTCCCAGCTCGGCATAGCGTTTGAGAGCGTTGGTGACCCATTGGCGGGTGACACCGATCATGTGCGCGAGGTCGGCATGGGTGAAGGAGGCGGCGATAAGGATGCCCTGCGGCTCCTCGACGCCGTACAGATCCGAAAGATGCAGCAGCAGGTGCGTCAGCCTCTCGGTGGGGGAATGGGTTCCCAGCATTTGGGCGAGCGCCGAATAGCAGCGGCCTTTGAAGCTCAATCCCTTGATGACATTGATCGCCAGCGTCGGCATCCGCATCACCATGTCGCGCAGGATGTGGCCAGGCAGATGCAGAACGCTGCTGTTGATCGCGGCGACGCCGGACCAGATGTGTATGGCCTTGCTGAACACCTCCGGGCCGCCGACAAAATTGCCCGGATGCCAGTATGCCAGGGTCAGTTCGCGGCCCGACGGTCCGACATAGAAGACCTGGATGCGCCCGGTCTCGACCAGGTAGACCCCGTCCTGAACGGTCCCCTGGCGGAAAAGAGTGGCGCCCCTGTGAACGACCTTGCGCCTGCCGACGCTGATGACCTCGTCGATTTCGGTATCTGTGAGATCCGCGAACAGGGTCGGGGGACCGCTCGCCTTGGCCCATTGGGGGGCTATGAGCATCGCGCCGAAACGTCCCGCGTCCAGCCCGGATTTGGAATCGGCGGCCGCCCAGTGTGAAGTTTGCCTACGCATGAACGCATTCCTTTGCCAGCGATAGGCAACTCTGGTGCCAGCAATGTGGGCGGGCCTTCCTTATAGTCGCATGGGACTTTCCTGGTGCGGCCGCCCCGCGGTGCTTGCCGCTCAACTCCCCGACAGCAGGCTCGCGGCGATGTTGATCATCAGCGCGAGAATGGTCGTGTTGAAGAAGAACGCCAGGATGGCGTGGATCAGGTTGAGTTTGCGCATCGGCCGTGACGTGATCGATATGTCCGCCGTCTGGCAGGCAACGCCGATAATGAATGAGAAATATACGAAATCGAGAAACACCGGCCGCTGGCCGCCGGGGAATTTCAGTCCGCCGCGGTCTTCCTTCTTGAGCTCCGCCTCGCTGTCGCGCTCGATGTAAAACTCGTGGGCATAATGATGGGCAAAGACCAGATGGATGAAAGCCCAGGAGGTGATGATGGTCAGGGCGGCGAAGGCCAGATGCAGGCCCTTCTCAAGCCCGGCCGCATCGCGCGCCGCGCTCAACTGGCCGATGATGGCGGCGATGGCGGCGCAGGCGCCGAGGATCGCCAATGTCAGCGCGACGAAACGGCCTTCGTCGACCTGCTCGGCGCGCCGGCGGATCGAGGCTTCGCTCGCATGGCTCATGGCGCGGACCACAAGAGCGATATAACACCACGCCGCGGCGTTCCAGGCCGTCAGCAAAGGCGGTGCGACGCTCCAGTCCGGTGGCGTCAGGAAATAACAGGCCGTGCCGACGACAAGCGAGATGATGAGATGCAGGCGCGCTTCGAGATGGCGCAGCCACCGGTTGCGGAACACCATCGTCTCTTCGCCCATGGTGTTCCCTTATCTCGTCTGGTACTTCGTTAACGATCCCGGTTGGCGACGAAGCGCGCCGCCTCGATCAGGATCGAAGCGCGCGCGCCGAACGGCCGCAAGGCATTTTCGGCGTCCTGCACAAGCTCGTCGCGCAGGGTGATCGCCGCGGGGATGCCGAGCAGGGAGACCAGGGTCGCCTTGTTGCGGCCGGCGTCCTTGGCGATGCGCTTGCCCAGCGCCGCTTCGTCGCCCTGCTCGTCGAGAATATCGTCGGCGATCTGGAAGGCGGCGCCGAGCGCCGTGCCATAGGCGCTGAGCGCCGCGAACTGGGCCGCATCGGCAGCGCCTAGCATGGCGCCGGCCTCGGCGGCATAGCGCAACAGCGCGCCGGTCTTCATCGCCTGCAGGGTTTCGATCTCGTGGCGCGAGAGCGGGTCGCGCGCGCGTTCGGCCATCAGGTCGAGCATCTGGCCGCCGGCCATGCCGCCAGGGCCGGCGGCGCGCGCCAGGCCGGCGACGAGCCTGATGCGCACGGCGGGGTCGGGATGGGTCGCCTCATGCGCCATCACGTCGAAGGCATAGGTGAGCAGTGCGTCGCCGGCGAGAATGGCCGTCGCCTCGTCGAAGGCCTTGTGGACGGTCGGCCGGCCACGGCGCAGGTCGTCGTCGTCCATCGCCGGCAGGTCGTCATGCGCCAGCGAATAGCAATGCACCAGTTCGAGCGCGCAGGCTGCGCGTAGGGCTCCCGAGTAGATGCCACCAAACAACCTGGCGCTTTCGACCACCAGGAACGGCCGCAGGCGCTTGCCGCCGTCGAGCGAGGCATAGCGCATGGCCTCGATCAGCCGGCCAGGGCGGACGGTCTCGCCCTCGCGCGCCTGCGGCGACAGCAGGTCGTCCAGCAGGGCTTCGACCTCATCCGCCACCTGCGCGAGCCTATGGGCGAAATCGTGCTGCACGTTGGGAACTCCGGCGGTTTCGTATTGGCAGGCGGCTTAGCGCGGCTTGCCTGATCCGCCAGGACGGGTCAAGATCGGGCGCCGCCGGTGGTGGATCTCAGATCCACCACCGGCTGGCATCGTTATTGCGTTTTGGTTTCCAGGTCATCCTTGTGGCAATGGAAGACGGCCAATGACAATTGCATGGCGAGGAATTTCGGGCTCGATCATCACGACCCTGGCGCTGGGGCTCCTGGGTCCAGGCGCGGCTGCGGCGGAGCCGAAGCCGTTCTACGGGGGTAAGCAGGTCACGGTCATCGTAGGCAATCCTGCAGGCGGCGGTTACGACGCCTATGCGCGCCTCGTTTCACGCCATTTCGGCAAACATCTGCCTGGAAATCCAGGTTTTATCGTCCAGAACATGCCGGGCGCCGGCAGCATCACGGCGGCGCAGTTCCTGTCCAATACGGCGGTAAAGGACGGCACGACCATCGGCATTCTGGTGCCGGGCGCGTTTTTCGAACCTCTGCTCGAGGACGAATCGAAGTTCCACTATACGCCCGGCAAGTTCGAATTCATCGGCTCGGCCGACAGCGGCACGCGCCTGTGCTTCACGACCAGGGAATCCGGGATCAAGACCGTCGCGGACGCCAGCAGGGCCAAGGTGATCGTGGCATCGACCGCGCCCCAGAGTTCGGCCACCGATTACGCGAATTTCATGAATGTGCTCGCGGGCACCAAATTCGAGATCGTCATGGGCTACAAGGGTCCTGCCGATCTGCTGCTGGCCATGGAACGCGGCGAGGCAGCCGGCGTCTGCGCGCTCGACTCGGCGACCGTGGCCTCTATTCGTCCCGATTGGATTCAGGCCGGCAAGGTCAACCTGCTGGTGCAGGCAGGGCTGGAGGTCGATCCGGCGATCAAGGCGCCGCCGATCTGGGATTACATCAAGGGCGACAACCGGCCGGTCGCCGAGTTGATCGTCGGTCAGCAGGAGTTCGGACGCCCCTTCGTGGCGCCTCCGGGAACGCCCAGGGAACAGGTCGGAACGCTTCAGACCGCCTTCATGGCCACCATGAAGGATCCTGAACTTGTCGCCGAGGCCGGGAAAATGCGGATCGGGGTCAACGCGAAGAGCGGCCCGGAAATCGCCGCCATTGTCCGCAAAATGTACGATTCGCCGCCCGAACTGATCGCTCGCGTGAAAAAGACGCTCAGGCCCTGATCGTCCGCCGGCGTTTCGCGCGCCCGCGGGCAGAATGCCCTAGCCAGGCCCGGCTTTTCCGTGTATGGACCCCGCAGAATTTGACAAGACGCCACCCCGGCGTCGGGCGGATCATGCCTGATGCGGTGGTATTGGAGTTTAAAATGGCAGTCCCCAGGCGTAAAACCTCTCCGTCTCGTCGCGGCATGCGCCGTTCGCATGACGCGCTCAAGGCGCCGACCTATATCGAAGACAAGGATTCCGGCGAGCTGCGCCGCCCGCATCATGTCGATCTGAAGACCGGCATGTACAAGGGCCGCCAGATTCTCAAGGTCAAGTCCCGCGAGGACTGATCCTCGACGTCGCGCAGATCGGTACAGGCCGGCTTCGTGCCGGCCTTTTGCTTTGGGCCGCCGATCCTTGATCTGGCGTGATATTTTTGTCACCCGACGCATGCATCGTTCGCCGCTGCTTCCGTCGCCGCGCTTTTGCGTGCTAGACGGGAAACAGTTGCGTCGAGAGTGCATTGATGGTCGTTGGGGCAAAATTCGGGCTGGCCGCGTGTATTGTCGCCGCGTCGTTGGCGTTGGCTGGATGCGGCGGGCGGCCTGACGGAGTTCTCATTCCTGTCGCCCAGACGGCCCCTGGCACGTCGAGCGTCGACATGCTGGTCGCCACCACGCGCCGCGGCGTCGCCGATCCCGGCCGGATGTTCTCGGGCGAGCGCGACGATGCGCTCAACTATGCCGACATCAAGGTTTCGATTCCCCCCGACAGCATCAGGCAGATCGGCGACGTGCAATGGCCGTCTGGCCCCGGCGATCCGGCCCGCGAGTTCGTGGCGCTGAAGGCTGACCGTCTGGGCGAGAAGCAGGCGCTGGGCGCCTTGCACGAACGTCTGCGGCGCACGTCGCACCGGCGCGTGCTGGTGTTTGTGCATGGCTTTAACACGCGCTTCGGCGAGGCGGTGTTCCGCCTGGCGCAGATCGTCCACGATTCGAATCTCCAGGCCCTGCCGGTGCTGTTCACCTGGCCGTCGCGCGGGCAATTGCTCGCCTATACCTATGATCGCGAGAGCGCGAACTATTCGCGCGATGCGCTTGAACTTCTGCTGCAGAACCTCGTCAAGGATCCCGCCGTCGGCGAGATCGACGTGCTGGCGCATTCGATGGGCAACTGGGTGGCGCTGGAAGCGCTGCGGCAGATGGCGATCCGCAATGGCGCCATCCCCGCGAAGGTGAAGCAGGTCATGCTGGCCGCGCCCGACGTCGATGTCGACGTGTTCCGCCGGCAGATCATCGAGATCGGCGCGAAGCGTCCGCCGTTCACGCTGTTCGTCGCGCAGGATGACAATGCGCTGGCCGTGTCGAGACGGGTCTGGGGCGGCGTGTCGCGTGTCGGCGCGGTCGATCCCAATGTCGAGCCCTATCGGGACATGTTCGCGCAGCAGAAAATCAATGTGGTCGATCTGACTGACGTGAAGACATCGGACCGGCTCGGCCATACGAAATTCGCCGAAAGCCCGGAAGTTGTGCGCATGATCGGCATGCGGCTTGCCGGCGGCCAGGCGTTGAACGACGGCCAGGCGGGCCTCGGCGACAAGCTGGCGCGCATCACTACGGGCGCCGCGGCGACCATCGGCACGACCGCGGGCATCGCATTGTCCGCCCCGCTTGCCATCGTCGACGGGCGCACGCGCGAGAACCTCGGCGAACATATTCAGGAACTCGGCTCGCAGGTGCAGGATACGGCGGGCTCCGCCGTGCGGTTTCCGACCGACAAGTATTGAGAGGTTGCGTCCGCCCTCATCCGACCCTTGCTGCGCGAGGGCCACCTTCCGCGCTCTTCCTTCTCCCGTTCACGGGAGAAGGTGCCCCTCGCATCGCGAGGGGCGGATGAGGGCAAGTGCGCTTCAGCGCTTTCGCTCCGGCGCCTCGCCGCAGTCGCCGGCCTTCACCATGTGAAAATCCTTCAGCGCGATGGCGTCGCCGCGCCACGTAAGATTGATGGCGGCGCGGCCGCCTTCGGCGCAGGCATTGCTGTCGTTCCTGCGCCACAGCGCCGTGGCGGCGGTCATCGTCGCATAATCGGGGTAGATGCCCTTGTTGGCGGAGAGGCCTTTCGGCAGGCGCTTGCCGAGCTCGTCGCGCCAGCTTGTGGTGTCGACGCTGCGCCAGTTCTTGCCGCTCCACACATACAGGCTTTCGCGGTTGAAATTGCCGGTGCCTGATTCATAGCCCGGCACATGGAGCAGGGTGCGCGTGCCGCTGTGGATCAACACGGGTTTGTAGAGCACGTAAGCGGGATCGCTGTCGGGCGCGAGCGTCGGGCGCAGGCCGGTCGGCACCCGCTCGAAGATGATCACACGCGGCGTGTGCAAGGTCGGATAGGCTTTCTCGACGATCTTGTACTTGGCGTAAGCGAAGCGCCGGCCATCGATCGTGCCGATCTCGCCGAACTCATCGGGCGTGCAGGTGTCGTCCGGTTCGGCAAGGCCGCGCACGCATTGCGCGCGCACCTGGTCCTCGGCGAGGATCGCCGCGAAGTCGATCCCGGCCGTGGTCTCGGCGCGCAGCGGTGCTGCGATGGTGAGCAGGGCAACGAGTGCGAGTGCGCGCATCATCTTCGGTCCGCTCCGGTCGCTGGTGGTCAACTGGCTGGTGCGTGGATCGCAGGAGATTACAGCAAACGGGGCCACCACAAGGATGGCCCCGTTGTTTTGGTTTCAAACTGTCGCGTGTCAGTTCGCGGCGGTCTTGTTGAGCAGCGGCGTGACGCGGCGCACGGTGACGCGCCGGTTCTCGCGCACGTCGCCCTCGCGCTGGATCTTCAGGTATTGCTCGCCGTAGCCCTGCGAGAACAGGTTTTCGGGCGGCACGTTGAAGCTCTGCGTCAACGCGGCCGCGACAGCTTGCGCGCGCCTGTCCGACAAGGTCAGGTTGTCGACATCGTTGCCGACGCTGTCGGTATAGCCCTCGACGAGGAACACTTCGTTCGGCGCCGCCTTGATGGCCCGGTTGAGGCCATCGGCGATGGCGGCGAGACGATTGACCTGATCGGGCGCGATCGTCCAGGTGCCGGTATCGAAGGTCACCGTATCGATATTCACGCTGGGCATGCGATTGCGCAGATCGACGCTGGCGCGCACCTGGTCGAGCGAATACTGGCGCGGCAGCGGCGCGACGGGCGGCGCCATCAAGGTGTCGTAGATCTGCCGCTCGTTGGCGCGGTCCGCGTCGAGGATGTAACGGTCGCGCTCGTAGCCTTGCGGCGGCGGCAGGACCACCACGTCCTCTCTCATGTCGTAACGGTCGCCACGGCGGCCGTTGTCGACCAGGTAGACCTCGCGGCCGTCGCGATAGCGGCGCTGGCGGCTGATCAGGCGTCCGTTGACGTCCGTCACGGTGACGATCTGGCTGCCATCGGGCCGGTCGAAGATCGTCACGGTGTCGCTGCCTTGCTGCTGCTGGCGGATCGGCGCGCCGAGTTCGCGGAAGCGCTCGTTCTCGTCATGGCGGATGAAGGCGCGGCCGCCCTCGCGATAGATGGTGCTGCCCGGCTCGCGGATGATGGTGACGTCACCCTCCTGCACCTCGTGGCGCTGCTGGCGGACATCTTCAAGCCGGCGCAATCCCTGCGCGGCGATGAAGCCGCCCGCCAGGCCGGCGGCAGCGCCGACGCCGACGGCAGCGCCCGTGGACATGCCGCCGCCCCGCGGCGGCTCTCCGGGCCGGCCGGGGAAAGGTTGACCCGGAGCCTGTCCAGGGACCTGGCCCTGCTGCGCGCCCGGCGGAAATTGGCCGGGCCGGCCATCGCGGCCTTCCCGGCCGCGTTCGCCCGGCGCGCCGGGAGGCACGTTCGGCAAAGCCTGGTTGGGCGCGGCCTGGTTCGGCAGGGTCTGGTTGGGGCCACCGCGATTGGGACCGCCCGGTCCTGCCTGGTTTGGCGCGGTCTGACCGGGGATGGCCTGCGCCGGAGCGCCTTGGCCCGGCGTTGCCTGAGCGGGCACGCGCTGGCCCGGAACACTCTGTGCCGGCGGTGAACCGGCACTGGCCGGCGGCCGTGCGCCGAGCGGCCGTTCGCCGGGCCGCGCCGTTTCGGGCTGGCTGCCGGGCTGCGGCCGGCTACCGGGTGCCCCGCGTTGCGGCGCGTTCGCGCCGGCTGCGGCGGGTGGCGTTGCCGGCGTGCGGGCTGGCGGCGCGTGTTCCGCATTGGCGGGCGCCGCGGGCCGGGTCGCCGGATTGGCGGGTGCTGTCGCGGCTGGCGCCGCGTTGCCGGGCGCATTGCCGAGACCGGGGCGGGCCGGCGCGGGCGCGCCCGAACGACCGGCCCCTTGCGGCGGTTCGTTTCTCTGTGCGGCCGGCGGCTGGGCCGCGGGCCGCTGGCCAAGGCCGGGCTGTGCCTGAGGCGGTGCGGCGGAGCGGGGTTCAGCGCCCCGTGGCGCTGCCGGTTGTGCGGCGTTCGCGGGCGGCTCACGGCGTGGCTGCGCCACGGGGGCGGCCGGGGCAGCGGTGGGCGCGCGCGGCGCGGTTGCCGCCGGAGCGGCGGGCCGGGCGGGAGCTGTCGCCTCCGGACGGGCGGGCGCGGGCGGCCTTGCCGCGGGGGGATGGGCTGCCGGCGGCTGCGCGCCGGCCGGGGGTGCGCCCGGTGGACGCTCGCGCCGTCCCGGCGCTCCGGCTTCAGGCCCCGCCTGCGCCACCTGCCAGCCGGCATTGCTCTGCGCCGGCTGCAGCGCGGAATTCGCGAGGGCCGCATCGCTCAGCAGGAGCACCGGAAGGATGGTTCCAGCCAGAAGGCGAAGTTTGATGAATTTCATGTCTGTATCCCTGAACGAGAAAAGCCCCGGCTCTCACCGGGGCTTCAATGTGAGGTCGGCAAGTTGAACGTGGCATGAATTCGCAACACGCTCGCGATGTCGGGCGCCCGCCTGCGACGGAACGCACCTCAATGGTTAACGCGGCAGCCGGCGATCGGTTCCATGGCGACCAGCCGCTGCGGTAGTGCAGTTTTGAATGTGAATTCAGTCAGTTGATGCCTGAAGAAGGGCAGTGCCTCTAGAGCATGATCCGGAAAAGTGGAAGCCGGTTTTCCGAAAAGATCATGCTCAAACAAAAAGATGAGATCATGATGCGATCCTTGTAATCGCATCATGATCTAGCCGACAGCTTTCACTGCGGCTCGATGTCCGCCAGCTTGACGTTCTCGCCCCAGGTCCTGATGTCCTGCAGGAAGAAGGCCTGGGCGTCTTCCGGCGTGCTGATCCAGACATCGCTGCCGAAGTTGTTGAGGAACTCCCGGCTCTCGTCGGTCGCAAGAATCTCGTTGAACCAGGCATTGATCTGCCGGACGACCGGCTCGGGCGTGCCGGATGAGACGGTGGCGGCAAACCAGCCGACGAGGTTGAACTGCGGGAAGCCCGACTCAGCCAAGGTCCCGAGATCCGGCGCCATCTTCATGCGCGTGCCGGAGGCGACGGCGAGCAGGCGCAGCCGGCCCTGCTTCGCCTGCACCGAAGCAAGCTGCGGATCATGGAAGGCATAATCGATGGCGCCGCCCTGCTGCTCGCGCAATGTGTCGGGGCCGCTCTTGTACTGAACCTCCACCGCCTGAAGGCCCGCCGCCTTCCTGAAGAGCGCGCCGGCGATCTTGCTCTGCACCGAATTGCTGCCGTAGCTCGCCTTGTCGCCCTTCGCCTTCATCGCGGCGACAAGCTCGGCCACGCTCTTATAGGGCTGGTCCGGCGTGACGGTGAGCATGAACGCCTGACGATTGATCGTCGCCGCCACCCGCAACTGCTTCGCCGCATCGACCGGCGGCTTCCTGAACAGATGCTGGTTGCCGGCAATGCCGCTGCCGGCATGCACCAGGATGGTATAGCCATCGGGCTTCGAGCGCGCCGTATATTCAATGGCGATATTGCCATTGGCCCCCGGCTTGTTTTCGACCACCGTGGTGCGCCCGGTGATGAGGCGCAGCTTCTCGGCGAAATAGCGCACCATGACGTCGGCGCCGCTGCCGGGCGCGAAGCCGGAGATGAGGTGGATGTCGGAGGAGGGATAAGGTTGGGCGTGGGCGCATGCCGTCGCCAGCGCGATGGCGATCGCGCTCAAGAAAATTCTCCCTGATGTCATGCATCCTCTGCGTGTCGTTCTTGTTTGTGGCGCGCAGTATCGCGGCCAGGACGATTGATTGCAACCGACGCGTGACGGACCGTGAGGCCCATTCCCGCGGGCTCTTTCACAGCTTTCTACCAGAAGCCCTCATCCTGAAGGAGCAACGCGCAAGCGTTGCGTCTCGAAGGACGAGGGCGACAGGCCGGAGCGTCAATAAACGTGGGTTTTGCGTGAGTCACAAATCAGAAAGCCCCGAAAAGTCCGGCCGAGTGTTGTAACCGTGGCGGCCGGGCTACGCCGAGGGCGGTGTCAGCCTATCGACATCTCCCGCTGGCATCGACGTTACCATCAATACTTGAAAGACAGCACTTTGCCCTGGTCGGAGCCGCCGCCACTGACGCAAATCGGCGAGCGGTACAGCGGCGCGAGGAATGCGGCTTTCGGCATTTCCCTGCGGACCTTGTCGAACAGAGGCTCGACGCCGAGATCGACCCACGCCGGAGGCGCCGAATCGTGATGTGCCGGCAGCAACAGCTTGGGCTTGAACAATTCAACAAAGGGCCATGTGTAATCTATTTGCGTGTCGGCAACCGCGTGGACCTGATAGGCGACAATCAAAAGATCGACAGGCCCAAGCTTTTCGGCGAGCGCGCGGACGCCTGGCGTGATCGGGCCGGTGCTGCCAATCAATACGGCCTTGAATCCTGATGGCAACACGAGCCCGTATGCCAAGGTCCCTTCGGTGATGACCTTGGGGTCGAAAGTGCCCAGCGCCTGCACCTGTTTCAGGCGTTCCTTCTCTTCATCGGAAAACGGCGGTGAATCGTTCTTGTAAAGGTCCGCATAGATTTGCAACAGGCCGGGCTGGATTGTCGAGTGTTGCGCGAGCGCGACTTCGACCGTGGCGTCACCGTAATGCAATGTTTCGCCGCCTCTGGCCACGACGATCTGCTTCTCCGGCACGCCAAGTTTTTTTGCCACATCCGCGGTGATTGGTGCGCCGATGACGGGGGCGCCGGTTTGTCTGGCGACGGGACCCACATCGGAGATGTGGTCGAAATGGGCATGCGAAATAAATACCGCTTCGGCCTTTGAAATGTCCGCGACCTTGAATCCAAGATCGTGACTTCTCGGTGTTCGATCGAAGTAGGCATCGAACAGATAAACCTTACCCTTGTAAGCGAATTCAAAGTTGGCGTTGCCAAGCCAGCGGACGACAACGATATCCGATTGCGGCGGCGGCATGGGACCGCCCGCGATCGCGGGCGTGTAGCTCGCGCAACTCTCCGGCAGCTCGGCGGCAAGGCCACTGCTTGCAAGAGCCAGCATGCCCGCAACGATTGTGCCTACGATAGATGACCGCATCAACTCCTCCCGTTCATGTCTACATCGCCAGTTAGAGCGTTTTCGAGCGAAGTGGACGCCGGTTCGCGTGAAGAAAACGCGTCAAAACAAAATGCGCTAGCCTTCGCGCTACCCTTGCGGCTTGATCTTTGCGATCCGCACATAGTCCTTCCAATCGGCAATGTCCTTCAGGAAGCGCGCCTGCGCTTCATCGATGCCCGCGAGCCACGGGTCGCCACCGAAGCGATTGAGGAAGACCTTTGCCTCATCTGTCGCGACAACTGTCCGGAACCAGCCGTTGATTGTTTCGAGGATCGGACGCGGCGTCGCGACAGGCACCATCGCTCCGAACCATCCCGTCAGATCCATCGGCACGCCGAGTTCCGCCATCGTCGGAACATCGGCCGCCGCCTGCAGGCGCTGGCCGGTCGACGCGGCCATGATGCGCAAGCGTCCTTCCCGCGCCTGGGCCATGGCAAAGACCGGATCGTACATGCCGTAGTCCAGCGCACCCGTGGAAAGGTCATTCAGCGTGTCTTGCCCGACACGGTACACAACCTCGACAGCCTTGGTTCCCGTGGCCTGCTTGTAGAGCTCGCCCATGACGGTCGCCGTGCTGGCGTAGCTCGCGTAGGTCGCCTTGTCGCCCTTGTCCTTGAGATAAGCGGTGACCTCCGCGAGGGTCTTCCACGGGCGCTTGGCGTCGATCGCCATCATGAAGGCCTGCCGGTGAATGGCCGCGGCCACCTGCACTTCCTTCGCCGCGTCGATGGGCGGCTTCTTGAACACATGCATGTTGGCGGCGATCCCGCTGGGTCCATGGACAAAGATCGTGTGACCGTCCGGCCTCGACCGCATCACATATTCCACGGCGACATTGCCGGAGGCGCCGAAGCGATTTTCAACAAGGATGGTGCGCCTGGCGAGAGGCTTGATCTTCTCGGCCATGAAGCGGACGATGGCGTCCGAACTGCTGCCGGGTGGAAAGGCACACACAAAGTGAAGATCCTGCGACGGATATTGCTGCGCCAAAGCCGGCCGCGCCAGACCGGCCACAGCAAGCCCTCCGATGAATCTGCGGCGGCTCAGCCCGGTTGCGCGCGCGCTCATATGCCCCTCCCCGAAAATTTGGTCTTATCGTCGTGACCGATGAAATCACACAAGAGAGCAGAGGACAATGGCGCAGTCTTCGCAGTGATCAAGGCGTTCCAAATTCTCGTGATAGGCTCTCACGCCATCGACCACGTCGGCCACTACATAACGGCGGAAATCCGCACCGGAAAGCGGATGTTCTCGCGCGCGCCGTTGGAATTATCAATCCGCTCTGGTTGTGCGATTCTGACATGTTATCGGATTGTCCGATGGCGGCGACACCAGGTGCCGCCGCCCGATGCCGTGTCCCGGCGTATCTAAAAAGATCATCCCCTCCGGCTGCTACTTATAGTAATATTTGAACAGCTCGGTCTTCTCGGCCTCAGTCAACGGCTTGCTAAGAAATTTCAATGTCAGTGCGTCTCCCATCGCCTGATCTATCCCGCCGAGGCGCCTCAAGTTCAGCGACTCTTTTGTCTGGTACTGATCGCGCGTGATGCGCACTTCATTCACCGGCAGATTATAGAGTTTACTGAAGGCTGCAGCGGCATCGTCGCCCTTGTACATCCATTCGAGGGTTTCAGCGTAGGCCGCGAGGAAGCGCTTCAGCACATCGGGCCGCTTTTCGATGAAGGTCATATTGGCGGCATGCATACGCACCGTCATATCGCGATATTCGGGGATTTCGTCGATGCGGGCGAGGCGACGAATCTTTTTATCTTCGAGCAGGCCGATGCCGAAGGGAACGGCGCCCCAGCCGACATCGATCTGACCCGACATGACCTGCGCATAGGTTGCCTGCGAAGTCCCCGTGGCGATTGGCTTCATCGTCACGCCAGACTGCTTGACGATTTTCAATGTAGCAAGGTTCGACGAGGAGCCGACGGCCGAAAAGGCGATCGTCTTGCCGCCGGCATCTTTCAGTGACTGGATCGGCGAATTGGCATTGACGTACCAGTAGATATCGCGCGCGCCTGTCATTGATGATGCGATTGGACGGATCGGCGCGTTCTTGGCGTAAGCGGACATGATCGCCGTGGTGCCGGTCGCCAACGCGACGTCGACGCTACCAGAGATAAGAGCCTGCATAGTCTCGCCGCCGCCGGATGTGTAAAGCGCCTCGGCCTTGATGCCGTGTTTGGCGAAGATACCGGCCTGCTGGCCAAGATCGACCGGCGAAGTCTCCCAAAGTCCACGTTGCGGCACCGCGACCTTGACCGCATCCTGCGCACTGGCCAGCGCCTGCATGGATGTTACTGCGATAATGCTCATTAGTGCCCGCACAGCCGTTCGACGATAGGCCATGATCCCTCCCCTGATTTGGCGCTCGCGATTCTTGGCGCGGGGCACCGATGTCTTTCCCAAAGTACTGTCTTCAGCAGTGTGCCTCGCTTCGGCCGGCCCGTCCAGAGTGCCGGATCGATCTTTTAGCAGTTCTTTCGGGGGTTACGCGACACGCTGTCCGACAGCGACGTTCTGCCGTAGCTGCTCAAAGCAAGGTAAGCGAGAATGACCTCCTCGCTGGCGCCGCGCGACTTCGCCAATGCCGCGCTCTGCAGAAGGTGGGTCGCCGGCGGCAGACGATAATGGAAAAAGTCAAGCAGGCCATCACGGCGGCGCGTGCCGAGGGAGGCCGGCGCGCTGCAAACGTGATGATCTGGAAATGCGCGGGCCTTGCGCGTAGTGTTGCGCTTGCTCCTACCAAGAAAATGAGTTGGGCGGGAATGCCAAAGAAGATCGAACGAAAGAAGCCGCAACACGGATTGGTTGAAGTGGCGGGACGCCGACGCAATCCTTACCGCTTCAATCTCGTGACGCTTACCCTCATCGCGGCGGTGGCGCGCTCGGGCAGCATTTCCGCCGGTGCCAAGGCATTGAACATGGCCATCGCAGCAGCGAGCAAGCGGCTCGCCGATTTCGAGGACGAGTGTGGCGTGGCGATCTTCGTCCGGCACCGCGACGGCGTCACCGTCTCGCAAGAGGGGCCCCCGATCATTCGCAGAATCGAGGCGCTGCTGATCGAGGTCGAAAATCTTGCTCTTGATGTCTCGGAGCAGTCCTCGGGCGCCGTCGGACAAGTTCGCATCTGGGTCAATTCCGGTGCGATGGACCTGTCTTTTCCCGAAGACATCGCCGCTTTCATGCGCTCAAATCCTTCCGTTCGCGTCGATTTGCAGGAAGCGAGTAGCGCCGAAATCATGAGGGCGGTAACTGCCGGTCAAGCCGATATCGGTGTCTTTGCCGACACGCATAAAGCGCATGAGCTGCAGGCCTATGTCTACCAGATCGAAGAGCTTGTTCTGGTGACGCCAAAAGCGCATGCGCTCGCCGATCTGCGCCAGACGACGCTCAAGGCTGCGCTCGATTATGATTTTGTTGGGCCCTTGCAGGGAACGCCGCTCGATTCTCGCGTCATCGCGTCGATGCATCTGCTGCGCAGGGTGAAGAAGACGCGCCTGCAAGTCCGCGGCGCCGAGAGAATATGCCGGATGATTGCGGCAGGGATCGGCATCGGCATTCTGCCGCGCGCTGCGGCGCAGAGACATCTCGCCCGGCTGGACCTGCGCGCGGTTCGCCTGGATGAAGCCTGGGCGCGGCGCAATCTTCTCCTTGGGGTTCGCGACATGGGCTCGCTGCAACCGGCGGCGCGCATGCTCGTCAGCCATCTTTGTCCAGATCTGCGGTGATGGATCGCATGAGGTGCGAAGGCTGCTATCATGAAGGACGAAAGCTCGGTGTCCGCTCGATATGTCAAAGAAGTCGCCATCTTTGAACGAGGGGACTAGCACAGGAATCGCAAAGGCGTCGAAGATCGCCGCGACGGGTGAGATCGCTCTGCGAAAGACCCTGCTGCATTTTGATGGGAGAATGCTGGTGCAATCTAGTGAGAGGCAAATTCTGACAAGCCATTGCGGGAGCCTGCCGCGGCCGCGCGAACTTATCGGACCCCTTCGGGACAAGGATGCCGGCACCTTGCAAGATGGCAGGCAGCTCGCTGAAGCCGTGCAGAAATCGGTGGCGGACGTGGTCAAAAAGCAGATCGATCTTGGAATCGATATCGTCGATGATGGCGAACATTCCAAATCCAGTTTTGCCACTTACGCGCGTGGCCGCATTGGCGGCCTGTCGTTCGTCGAGGGCATCGCCAAGCGTAGCGTGGCGCCTTCGCGCGATGAGCTCGCCTTCCCGGCCGTCTATGAGGAAATGCGCGTCATGTACGGCGCGCGCGGGTCGCAGGGCGGCAAATCCCGAGGGATGACGACCCTCGCCTGCACCGGGCCGATCAACTACACCGGCCACGAGGAAGTTAAGGCCGATATCGACAACCTTAAGCGCGCCATCGGTGATAGGCCGATCGAAGGATTCATCACGGCGATCTCGCCGACCAATCTCGAATCCTATTTCGAGAACCAGTATTACAAAACGCAGGAAGACTATCTCGAAGCCCTTTCCCATGCGATGAACGAGGAATATCGGGCGATTGTCGATGCCGGTTTCATCGTGCAGGTCGACGATCCCCGCCTCATCACGCATTACAACCGTTCGCCCGGCTCGACACTTGAGGAGAATCGCAAGTTCATGGCGCTGCGCGTCGAGGCGGTGAACCTGTCGCTGCGCGGCATTCCCGAAGATCGCGTCCGCTTCCACACCTGCTACAGCGTCAATGTCGCGCCGCGCGTGCATGATCTGGAATTAAAGGATTACGTCGATCTGATGCTGCGCATCAAGGCGCAGGCCTATTCGATCGAGGCCGCAAACCCGCGCCATGAGCATGAGTGGCAGGTCTGGGAAAACGTCAAGTTGCCAGCCGGCAAGCTGCTGCTGCCCGGTGTCGTCTCACATTGCGTCTATCAGGTGGAGCATCCCGAGCTTGTGGCGCAGCGAATCTCGCGCTTTGCTGGGGTGGTCGGCCGTGAGAACGTCATCGCAAGCAACGATTGCGGCTTCGCGACGTCCGCTGCCGGCGATGAAGTCCATGCCGAGGTCGCGTGGGCGAAGCTCGCCGCCTTGATCGAGGGCGCTCGGCTGGCCAGCCAGCGGCTTTGGAGTTGAAGAGGGGGGACATATGCAGACGATGAAACTGGCTCTTGTCGTCGCTGCGTTCGGGGCTCTCGGCACGACATTTTCCAATGCGCAGAGTGTCGAGGAATTCTACCGCGGCAAGCAGGTACGGTTTGTGATTCACAGCGCGCCAGGCGGTCCTTACGACAGTTGGGCGCGGTTGCTCGGCCAGTACTTCAGCAAATATGTACCCGGACAGCCGATTTTTGTTCCGCAGAACATGCCGGGCGCCGGCGGGCTTGTCGCGACCAATTATCTCTATACCAAGGCGCCGCAAGACGGTTCGGTCATCGGGATGGTCGGGCGCAACATTCCGTCAGATGCAGTGATCAGGGGCGCCGCCACGTTCGACCCGCGCCGCTTCAACTGGATCGGCAATCCCGAGCGCGGGGCGACCGTCGCCATCGTCAGCGACAAGTCGCCGGCGAAAACGGCCAAAGACCTGTTCGCCCGCGAAGTGCTTTTTGGCGGGGCGGGGGCGGGCAGCGCCGTCAGCCAGATGCCTTTAGTGATCGGCGGCGCCCTTGGCATGAAGCTGAAACTCGTCGAGGGGTATGGCTCGCAGTCGGCGATCACCCTGGCGCTTGAACGAGGCGAAGTGCATGGCGCCTTCACCACCCTGACGTCCGTTCGAGGATTCTTTCCCGGACAAGTGGAAAGCGGCAAGCTGCACATTCTGTTCAATCTCGAGGACAAGCCGGTGCCTGGCTTGAATGCGCCGTCAATCTTCGAATTCGCCAAGACCGATGAGCAGAAGCAACTGCTGAATCTTCTTGCCGTTTCCAGCGAGGTAGGGCGCCCCGTGCTGGCACCGCCGGGCACTCCGGCTGATCGTGTCGCGGCACTGCGCAGCGCATTCGACCATTCCGTTCAGGACGCGCAGTTCCGGGCGGATGCCGCCAAGATGAACCTGCCGGTCGATGTCGTCAGCGGACCGGAACTGCAGGTCATCATCGAGAAGCTGATGGCCACTCCATCGGCGACAGTCGAACGGATGAAAGCGCTGACCCAGCAATAGGCTGTAGCGGTTTGGCGGCTCCTCGCGATCACTTTGCCAGGACCCAGAAGACCTTCATTCAAGAACCCTAGCCTTAGAACCGGTACAGCCGATACTGCAGCTCGCTAACCTTGCGCGGGGCTGCGGCTGCTTCCGGACGTTTGTGGACGCTTGGGGAATGCCCAACCTGAGACATAGGTGACATTTCGTACCGGACGCATGGGTTACATTTTCCGCCTTTTTGCTCTGCGGGAGGTGTCAATGCCGTGGAAAGCGAGTTCGGTGATGGAAGAACGCCTGCGCTTTGTCGCCCGTCTGCTGGATGGGGAAGCCATGACGGAGGTCTGCCGGGATTCGCCCGAGTTGTTACCCATGCCTCAGGTACGTTCCGTCACCCGTGTTTCCAGGCCGGATCGCGTGGTAGCCCTCCTTCGCTGCCGCCTGCGCTAAAGCTCCTCCGCAAGCCAGGAAGGCTTCAGACGGCTTCGCCCACAGCGGGGCGTCGTTCTGCTTATGCTGGCCGCAATATTTGCGATCTTCCATATGGAACATTTTCTGTCCAGACGACTTGCTCTTGTAACCGGTCGCGCACTGTCCACGGCGCTTGGCCGCTTCGCTGCGATAGCCCCGCGGGCGTTCATCGCCAAATCAGCACCTGACCGGCGGTGACTTGTTACAAAGGACTTTCAAATGAAAAAGACGATGTTTCTTCTTGTCCTCGCGGGCGCATGTTTCATCGGACAGGCACAAGCGCAGGAACGGCTGCGCGATGGGGCGGTTGGCGCTGTCGGTGGCGCCATCGTCGGTGGACCAGCCGGTGCCGCCGTCGGCGGAGTCGGCGGCTATGTGGCAGGGCCGGCCATCACGCGTGGGGTGAGGCGCGCCACAGCGCCGCGCCGTTACCACTATTACCGCCGTCACCATCGGCGCTGACGGTCGGCTGTGCCGCACATCTGAACCATCGCAAGCCGGGGCGGAGCATTCGCCTCGGTTTTTCAATGTGTGGAAGGCGTGCCGCCAAGCGAAGATACGGGTTGGGGCAGCCCTTCCAGATGTCGTCGTTGCTGAGTTTAAGAAAATAGACATACCACACAGTATGAGTCTCCCTGCGCTCCTTCGGAGCTTCGGGAGACACCCTACGCCCTGTCGGGCTCCAGGTGGCCTGCCACCCGAAGCCCGACAGGGCGTAGGGTGGTGCCGCAAGAGGGATTCGAACCCCCGACCCCGTCATTACGAATGACGTGCTCTACCAACTGAGCTATTGCGGCCCTCTTCGCTGCCTCCTACGCTAAAGCTTCGGAGGCCGAGAAAGCTATGAGAGGCTTTGCCCTGCGAAGCGCAGAGCGCGAAGCAGGACGGCGTCTCAATAGCCATTCGATGGCGGCATTGCAACCCGTCGCACGCGGGCTTCCGGCAAATCCTCTGGATGCCTCTTTTTTGGTAGGTCCGACTGAAATCAGCAGAAAAAAGTAGTGTCCGACTAAAATTCGGACCGAAAAATAGTACCAAAAATAGTACCAGAATAGTCCTAGAACCAGCCCTTGCGTTTTTGCGGTTCCGGCTCCCGGGCGGGGTCCGGCTCCAGGCCCGGGTCGTCGGGGGCGGCGATGAACGGCAGGGGTTTCGGTTCCGGCGCGGCCGGCTCGGCCGCAGGTTCTGTCGCCGGGGCGACCGCGGCGGGCGGAGCCTCTTCGGCGATGGCCGCATCCGCCTCGATGGCGGCGGTCTGGGCCGTGCTTTCGATGAGTTTCGGGTCGTCGGCCGCGGGCAGGTCGAAGATCGAGGGGTCCGGGCCGGTGAGGGTGGAGAGCGGGGCTTCTTCCGGCGGGTGCAGGCGTTCGGCCGGGGTTTCCCAGCGGAAGGCGTCGATGCGGCCGGTGACGGGGGAGGCGGGCGCCCAGGTGTCGGAGATGACGCCGTCGGCCACCCAGGCCGGATCGCGCGGCGCACGCGCCGCTCTGGCGAGCCATTCGCGCATGCGGCCGGTGGGGCCGTTTTCGGTCTCTTCCAGGTCGGCCATCAGCAGGCAGACTCTTGCCGTGGGGCGCGGCGCGCTGTCGGCGACGAGCGGGGCCATCGTCGTGCGGGCAAGCGTGAAATCCTTGGCGTCGATGGCGGCGCGGCCGAGCAGCAGGCGGCTTTCGCGATCATCGGGCGCAAGCTTCGACAGGGTCTGGGCGCGGCCCAGACGGTCGGTGGCGGAATCGCCGGGGCGCAGGTCGAGATAGACGGCGGCGAGGTCGGGGTGCGGCATCACCTTCCAGCCGCTCTCGATGACTTTCGCGGCGCGGCGGATGTCGCCCTTGCGGGCGAGCATGCGGCCGGCGAGCACATAGGCGGGGATGAGATCGGGCGCCAGCTTGATGGATTCGCGGGCGATCTGCAGCGCTTCGTCGGGCGCGCGGTCCTGGCGGTCCATGCCGATGCCGACTTTCAGCACGGCGCGCTGGCGGTCGGCGGTCTTGCGGTCGATGGTCTTGCGGGCAAAGCTGCGCTCAACGATGTCCAGCGCGCTCTGCCAGTCGTCCGTCATCGTATGGCGTTCGATGATCGCCTGGCCGGCCCAGGGCAGGGCCGCCGCGTCGTGCGCCTGCACGGCGAAGGCATAGGCGGAGGCATCGTCGCCGCGCCGGCGCGCTTCGGCATAAAGGCCGCGCAGGCCGAAGAGCTTTGTTGCGGGCAGTTCGGCCATGCGGCGGAAGGTGAGTTCGGCGGTGGCGTTGTCGCCGGAGATCTGCGCCGCCTGCGCCTTCAGCAGCAGGGCCATCGGATCGTCGCCGAGCGCCTTCTCGGCCTGGCGCGCGGCGCGGGTGGCGGTGGAGACATCGCCGGCGCCCGCCGCGATCATGCCTTGCGAGAGGGCTTCATAGCCCTTGTTGCGGCGGCGCAGGCGCATGGCGATGGTGGCGAGCGTGGGAATGCGCAGGAAGAAGCGCAGCAGGCTCCACAGCACCATCAGCGCCAGCGTCGCCGCCAGCAGAAGGCCCAGCGCCACGATGGGGCGCGGCTCATAAATATGGCTGCCCCAGTGGATGGTGATGTCGCCCGGCTGGTCGGCGAACCAGGTCGCGACAAAAGCAATGGCCGCGAGGATCGCGATGTAGATCAGGGACCGGATCATGGAAGGCACCGCGCAAAGGGTTTTATTGAAATTCAGGTTTTCGAACGGCTGACGCCGGCGAGCGCGTCGGCAAGAATGGCTTGCGCGGCGGCGTCTGCCGCCTGCCGCTGCCTGGCGGCGGCGACCCAGTCGGCGGAAATGTCTTTCGCTGATGGCGGCAGCAATTCCCAGGCCGCGATGGCGCGCGGCAGGTTGGCGCTGCCAAGCGAGGCTTGGATGCGGGCGACGAGATCGGGCGTCGTGGTGCCGTTGCTGTCGCCGGCGGGCCGCGCGCGCAACAGCTTCTGCGTCGCCTGGGAGAGGCGATCCATCAGGCCGGTGTCGGCTGCGGGTTGCTGCGTGTCGATGAGCCGGCGTTCCAGCGCTGTGAACTGGCGGGAGAGATCGTGCAGCGAGACCGCGCCTTTGGCTGCGAAGGGTTCGAGCGCGGCGGTCTTGTCCCGGGAGACGCCGAGGCGGGCCAGCGAGTCGATCTGCGGCTGCAGCGGCGCGCCACGGTCGATCGCCTGCGTCAGCGCCTGGGCGGCGACGGCCAGCGCCGCCGCATTGGCGCGCGCCGCGTCGGTCTCGGCGCGGGCGGAGGTGTTCCTCAAGGCATCGGACGTGCTGGCGACAGTCGCCTGCAAGGCCTGCAGCGGTTGCAGGCGCTGCTCGACGGCGGCGACCCGCGCTTCCAGCGGCTTGATATCGACCGGCGGCGTGGCGGCGATCGCCTCGATGCGGGTCTCGGTGGCCCGTTCGGTGGATTTCTGCGCGGTGAGGGCTGCTTCCAGCGCGGCGAGGCGCTTGTCGAGATCGGGCGGGACGGCGGCCGTGGCTGGCTGGCTGGCGGGGCGCGGCGCTGAGACCGGGGCCGAGGTCGCGGCGGGGGTCTTTTCCAGCGCGGTCAGCCGTTGTTCGAGACGGGCGATGGCGGCGGGGTCGACGGAGGGAGCGGATTGCGGGGCGCTCGCGGCCGATTTCGCGACAGCGTCCCTGGTCGCCGCTTCGGCGGCGGCGATGCGTTTTTCCAGCGCGCCGAGGCTGGCTGAGGTCGGCGTCTCGTTCAGTCTTGCCTGCGCGGCGTTCAGCTTGGTTTCCGCCGCGCTGAGGCGGCTTTCCAGCGCCGTCAGCGGCTGGGTGTCGGGCTCGGCCGGCGCGTTCATCTTCTGAATGCCGGCCGCGGCGCCGAGCGCAACGGCGGCGCCGACGACCGAGGCCGCGGCGAGACGGAAAAAGCCGCTGCCGCCGCCGGGCGGCAGGGTATTGGCGGGCGGGCCTTCCAGCGTGTGCGGCGGCTCCGGATCGACATGCGCCGAAGCCGGGATTTCGCTTTCGTTCGCAGTGGCTTGCTCCGCAGTCTGGGCAACGGCAGCTTCAACGTCGGCGGGCGTTTCCTGCGGTGCCGGATCGGGTGCGACCGGCGTTGCCGGTTCGGCTTTCGGCGTCACGTCGTCGGCCTTGGCGTCGATGGTCGCGGGCTCGCGCCGCGCGCCGCGATTGGCGGGTCTGGCCGACGGGAAGGGGCCACGCACATTGTCGTCGTTCATAGTTACCCTCGAATTTGCAGCGTGGTCCAAGTCCGCGAAACGCCGCCTCAGGCCGATGAGATATAGGCGATGGCAGACGTGTGAGAAACCTTAAAGACTACGATGACGAACGGTTTAACCCAGGCGCGCGATGGCGGCGGCCATCGCCAGGGTGCGCCGGGCGATGTCGGCATGCAGGCGCTCGACCATGCGACCATCGAGCGAAATCGCGCCTTTGCCGGCGTTTTCGGGCAGGTCGAAGGCGGCGATGATGGCCTGCGCCTGGGCCACGTCGGCCGCCGCCGGCGCGAAAATCTCGTTGGCTGCGGCGATCTGGCTCGGGTGGATCAAGGTCTTGCCGTCGAAGCCGAGATCGCGGGCGAGCGCGCATTCGGCGCGCAGGCCGTCGAGATCGGCGAAATCGTTGTAGACGCCGTCGAGGATGTCCAGGTCGAAGGCGCGTGCGGCCAAAAGACACTGGAGCAGTACGGGCTGCAGCAAAGTCTGTAGACCTCCCCGGCCGATGGTCGCGCGGGTCGCTTTGGCGATGTCGTTGATGCCCATGACCATGACCGCCAGCCGCGAGGCGGGATCGACTGCCGTCATGGCGATATTGCGGATGTCGAGCACCGCCAGCGGCGTCTCGACCATGATCCAGACTTTCGTTTCCGGCGGCGCGCCGGCCTCGCTGAGCGCCTGGCCGGCGCGCATCACCTGGCCCGGCGCATCCACCTTGGGCACCAGAATGGCGTGCGGCCCGGCCGGGGCGATGGCGGCGATATCGTCCTGCGCCCAGGGCGTGTCGAGGCCGTTGATGCGGACGACGAGTTCGCGCCCGCCATAGCCGCCGCCTTCGAGCGCGGCGCGGATCTGCGCCCGGGCATGGTCCTTCTGCTCCGGCGCCACCGCGTCCTCGAGGTCGAAGACCACGGCGTCGGCGGGCAGGGTTTTCGCTTTCTCCATCGCCCTGGCGTTGGAACCGGGCATATAAAGTACGCTGCGGCGCGGGCGCAGGGTTGGTTCCGGGGGCGGTACTGTCGAACTCATAATCCCTTATGGCATATTTTGGCGGCGTCCGCCGCAGTGCAAAATTGGCTTCGCTTCCGGCGCGGAGGGGCGTATCAAGCCCGCAGATGACGCGTGGGCGGGGGCCTGCCTGAGGTAAAACGTTCCATGACAGACAAGTCTCCTGCAGATCCAACGCCGCCGGCGGTGGAGAGCGGTTTTCCGGCCAACCTCGAAAGCGGATACCGGGCGTTTCTCAGCGGCCGCTTTCCAGCCGAGCAGAGGCGGTTCCGCGAACTGGCGGAAGGCGGGCAGAACCCGAAGGTCATGCTGGTCGGCTGCTGCGATTCGCGCGTTTCGCCGGAGGTCATCTTCGACGCGCGGCCGGGGGAGATTTTCGTCGTGCGTAACATCGCGGCCCTGGTGCCGCCCTTCGTGCCCAACGACGACTATCATGGCACCTCAGCGGCGCTGGAATTCGGCATCATGGCCCTGCGGGTCGAGCATATCGTCGTCATGGGGCACGCCCAGTGCGGCGGCATCAAGGCCTATGTGGATAATGAGCTCGATCCCTATACGCGGCCGCTGTCGCCGGGCGATTTCATCGGCAAATGGGTCAGGCTCATCGCGCCGGCATATGAGGCGGCCGGGGCGCCACCGGCCGGTGCGGAACCGGGGCAGCTCGACGGATTTCTGGAAAAGCTGGGGCTGGAATCGATCAAGCGCTCGCTCGCCAACCTGCGCACCTTCCCCGGCGTGAAAACGCTGGAGGAGCGTGGCCTGTTGCACCTGCACGGCGCCTATTTCGGCGTCATGGACGGGCGGCTGCTGGCCTATGACGAGGCGCAAGACAGGTTTGTGCCGGTGGCGGCGGCCGAGCACGCGGCGGCATTGGCGGAGCCGCGATTCTAGCAGGTCTCGGTTTCCGGAAAGTCGGTTGCGGCGGGTTTCGCTTTTGCGGATCGTGCCTATGTGGTGATGATCAGCTTTTTGCATGATCATGCAGCATTGGAGCATCCGCGATGGCGCCGCTTTCCGTTCTCGACCTGTCCTTCGTGACGACGCAGACGCCGCCGTCGCAGGCTCTGGCGAATACGATCGACCTGGCGAAACTCGTCGACCGGCTCGGCTACAAGCGGTTCTGGCTCGCCGAACATCACAGTCTGGCGTCAGTGGCGTCCCCCGCGCCGGAAATCATGATCGGCCAGATTGCTGCTGTGACGCAGAACATCCGCGTCGGCTCCGGCGGTATCATGCTCACCAATCATGCGCCGCTGATGGTGGCCGAGCGCTTCAAGATGCTGGAGGCGCTGTTTCCCGGCAGGATCGATCTCGGCCTCGGCCGCGCGCCCGGCACTGACCAGGTGACGGCCTTCGCGCTTCGCCGCAAGATGGAAGAACGCCAGGGCGATGATTTCCTCGAGCGCCTACAGGAACTGATGCTGTGGGAAAATCGCGAATTCCCCGAGGGCCATCCGTTCAACAAGATCACCGTCATGCCCAATGACGTGCCGCTGCCGCCGCTCTGGCTGCTCGGCTCCAGCGATTACAGCGCGCAACTCGCGGCGCAAATCGGCGTGGGCTATTCCTTCGCCTCGCACTTCTCCGATTTCGACGCGGTGGGGCCGATGCGCGCCTATCGCGAATTGTTCCGCCCGTCGGAGACGCTCGAGAAGCCTTATTCGATCATCGCGCTCGCCTCCGTCGTCGCCGAGACCGACGAGGAAGCGGACTATCTTGCCGGCACCTACGATCTCAACTGGATCCGCCGCGCGCGCGGCGAGATGCATCCGCTGCCAAGCCCGGAAGAAGCGAAGGCCTATCCGTGGACCGATGCCGAGCGTGCTTATGTGGCGCGCAAGCGGGCGCGGCTGTTCTTCGGCTCGGCGAAGACGGTGGCGCGGCGCATCGCCGGCTTCGTCGAGGAGACGCAGGCTGACGAGGTGATGGTGACGTCATCGATCTTCGATCACGCCAAGCGCAAGCGGTCTTATGAATTGCTGATGGCGGAGTGGGGGAAGTTGTCAGGGAAGGCGGTTGACGTAAGCTGCGGCGGTGTGATGTGCCGCAGTTGACGTGTCATTCCCGCCAAGCGAAGCGCAGAGCGGGAATCCAGGGGCAACGCGACGAGCCCATGTTGCGGCCCTGAACTTCTGGATTCCCGCTCGCGCTTTCAGCGCGTCGGGAATGACACTGTACGTAAGTCTGCGCTGCTCTACTTCTTCACACCCAAATCCGGCCGCCGCTCTTTCGTCAGCTTCTCCGCTGCTTCCCGCCGCCACTTCGCGATCTTCGCGTGATCGCCGTTCAGAAGCACATCGGGAATGGAGTGCCCTTCCCAGTCGCGCGGGCGCGTGTATTGCGGATATTCCAGCAGGCCGTTCTCGAAACTTTCCTCGCTGCCTGAATCGAGCTTGCCCATGACGCCGGGGATGAGACGCACGCAGGCATCGATGAGCACCATGGCGGCCACTTCGCCGCCCGAGAGCACGTAATCGCCGATCGAGACTTCCTCGAGATGGCGCGCGGCGATGACGCGCTCGTCGACGCCTTCGAAGCGGCCGCAGACGATAATAGCGCCGTCACCTGCAGCAAGGTGGCGCACGCGCTCCTGCGTCAATGGCCGGCCGCGTGGCGACATCAGCAAACGCGGGCGTGTGTCATCCGCTGCAATGTTGGCATCGAGCGAAGCGGCGAGCACATCGGCGCGGATGACCATGCCGGGGCCACCGCCGGCCGGCGTGTCGTCGACGGCGCGATGCCGGCCGAGGCCGTGATCGCGGATGTTATGCGTTTCCAGTGCCCACAGGCCGCGCGTCAGCGCGTCGCCGGCAAGCGAGATGCCCAAGGGGCCTGGAAACATGTCCGGCATGAGGGTGAAGATGGTGGCGCGAAACATGCGAGTCCTAAATAAGGTTTTGCTCTACCACGATCTCCGCGTGCGCCGCTATTCCAGCTTCGTCTCTTTGGTTTTCAGGGCGTCGGCGAGGCGCATTTTGGCGCTGCCCGGCTGCAGCGGCTTCTGCTGGCTCTCATGCGGCGCCCAGCCCGACAGCCAGACCAGCTCAAAGCTGGCGCGGATGCGGCCGTCCGCATCGGCGAAACGTTCCTGATAGATTTCGGCGGCGCGGATGAAGACGGCGCGGCGGGTCGGGCGTTTCAGGCGCTGGGTCAGGGCGTTGGTGGCGCCCATGGCGCGCAGGTCGTGCATCAGCGCGAACATGTGGGGATAGCGGACGGTCACCAGGTCGGTGTCGGTGACGGGCAGGGCGAAGCCGGCGCGCTGCAGCAGTGCGCCAAGATCGCGGATGTCGGCGAAGGGCGCCACGCGGGGGCTCGTTCCGCCGGAGATTTCCTCCTCCGCCTCCGCCAGGGCGGCGCGCAGTTCGGTCAAGGTCTGGCCACCAGCCATGCAGGCGAGAAACAGGCCGTCGGACGCGAGCGCGCGGCGGATCTGGATGAGCGTGCCCGGCAGGTCATTGACCCATTGCAAGGCGAGCGCCGAGACGGCGAGATCGAAGCTGGCCGGCGCGAAGGGCAGTGTCTCGGCGTCGCAGACAAGGCTTTCAAAGCGGCCGGTTCCAAGGCTTTCGGGGATCGGCGCGGCGCGCACCACCCGGCGATCGGGATTTTGCGCCAGCAGGCGGGCGAGCTGCGGGCCGGGGGTGGCGAGATCGAGCGCGCGGGGAAACGGCCGCAGAATCGTATCGAGCCGGTCTGAAAAATCCTCAACGGCGCGTTCGAGCAGGAAGGCGGCCGGACCTTGCCGTAATGTCCGGCGCAGTCGCGCCGCGACCAGCGGGCGATCGAAAATCTGCGGGGGCTGCTGGGCCGTGGTCATGCCGCCTTATCGCGCCGCGCGGTTGTTAAGTCACGCAGCAAAAGGGATTCGCGTCGCTGGCTGCCGCCGGTTACGCTGGCCCCATGTGGACACCGGAAATCGCAGACACCCATCCGGAGAATACCCGGCCTGCCGAGCCGCCGAAAATTGGCGGCCCCCGGCGCGGCGGGGCCACTTTGCTGCATGCCATGCTGCAAAATGCTGCGCAGCAAATGATTGATGTTGTTTACCCGCCGTCCTGCATCGCCTGTCTTGCTGCGGTGCAGCAAAGCGCCGCCTTGTGCACTGCCTGCTGGGCGACCATGCCATTCATCGAGCGGCCGTTCTGCGAACGGCTTGGCACGCCTTTCGAGCACGATCTCGGGCCGGGACTGATTTCGCCCGAAGCTATCGCCCATCCGCCTGTTTACGGCCGGGCGCGGGCGGTGGCGCGGTTCGAGGACGGCCCGGCGCGGCAGCTCGTGCATCGGCTGAAATACGGCGACCGGACCGAGCTGGCGGCGCCGATGGGGCGCTGGATGGCGCGCGCGGCGGCGGAATTGCTGCCGGGCGCCGACCTGCTCGTGCCGGTGCCGCTGCACCGCCGTCGGCTTTTCCAGCGGCGATTCAACCAGGCGGCGGTGCTGGCGCGGGCCATCTCGGCCCTGAGCGGCGTGCCGAGCGATCCGCTGGTGTTGCGCCGGGTGCGGCCCACCTCGCCGCAGGTCGGGCTCACCCGCGCGCAGCGGGCGGATAACGTGCAGGGCGCATTTCGCGTCCCGCCGGAAGACCGGCCGAAGATCGACGGTCGGAAGATCGTTCTCGTCGACGATGTGATGACCTCGGGCGCCACCGCCAATGCGGCCTCACGCGTGCTCATGCGCTCGGGCGCGGCCAGTGTCGATGTGGTGGTGTTTGCGCGGGTCGTCTGAAGGCGTCCAACAAGGCTTGTGACAGGACGATGAAGCGCCATATATAAGGTTGCGAAAGGGTTCAGGAAAAATGCCCGAGATCACGATCTATACGAAATCGACCTGTGGTTACTGCCAGGCGGCGAAGCGGTTGCTGAATGCCAAGCATGCGCCGTTCAACGAAATCTCCGTCGACGGCGATCCGGCGGGTCAGCAGAAGATGTCCGAACGTGCCGGCGGCGCGTGGACCGTGCCGCAGATTTTCATCGGGGAGACCCATGTCGGCGGTTGCGACGATCTGCACGCCCTGGAGCGGGCGGGCAAGCTGGATGCGCTGCTGGCCGCCTGAGTAAATGAAATGATCAAATATTCGCTCGTCTGCGATAACGCGCACGCGTTCGATAGCTGGTTTCCGAATTCGGACGCTTTCGACAAGCAGGCCAAGCGCGGCCTCGTCGAATGCCCGCAGTGCGGCTCGCAGAAAGTGTCGAAGGCGCTGATGGCGCCGTCAGTGTCGACATCGAAGCGGCGCGCCCGCAACACGCTCATCGAACATATGCCGCAGCCGGCCCCGGCCAGCGCACCGGCGGCGCCTGCGCCAACGGCGCAACAGCCCGTTGCGCTGCTCGACGAACAGCAGCAGCAGATGCGCGCCGCCATTCGCGAATTGCATCAGAAGATCGCAGAGAACACCGTGGATGTGGGCAAGTCGTTTTCCGACGAGGCGCGCAAGATGCACGACGGCGAGACGCCGCAGCGCGCCATTCGCGGCGAGGCGACCTTCGCCGAGGCGAAGGAACTGTGGGAAGACGGCATTCCCGTGCTGCCGGTGCCGAGTTTGCCGGAAGATAGGAACTAGAATCCTTCTCCCGTTCCTTAACGGGAGAAGGTGGCCCTTGCGTAGCAAGGGTCGGATGAGGGCGGACAGCCGCAGTCATCAGATTAAGCGACAGAATGAGATGCGGCTCGGGGCAGGCTCGCTGTCAGGAATTTTCAATTTTAAAGGCTCCCTCATCCGACCTCTGCTGCGCAGAGGCCACCTTCTCCCGCGGGGCGCTGTCATCGCATCGACATTCGCTTGACCTAGAGACCCGTCGAATCCGGTTGCTGCCGGTGTGGCGAATCAGGTGCGATGAATTTCAGCTACCTCTTTCTGGCCCTGGCCATCATCAGCGAAGTGGTGGCGACGACCTCGCTGTCGGCCTCGAACGGGCTGACGCGGCTGTGGCCGAGCGTGATGATGATCGCGGGCTACGGCGTCGCGTTCGTCTGCCTCGCCTTCAGCCTGAAGACGATCCCCATCGGCATCGCCTATGCCATCTGGTCGGGCGCCGGCATCATCCTGATCGCTGCGACGGGCTGGTATCTCTATCGCCAGTCGCTCGACTGGCCGGCGATCATCGGCCTGAGCCTGATCATTGCCGGCATCTCTATCATGCAGGTGTTCTCCGCCAACGCGCGCTTATAGATCTCTGCAACCGCCTCGCCGTCATGCCCGCACTTGTTGCGGGCACCCACGCGGTGACGCTGCCTCTGTCTTACATCATCATGCGCGCACCACGGCGTGGGTGCCCGGCACGAGGCCGGGCATGACGTGGTACAGGTTGCAGCGTTGCACCTGTCAATTATCTACACAAATACGCTCTTCATCTGGCCTTCCGGATAGCGCAGGCCCGCGGCCGCACCCGCCGGGATGTTCTTCGCGATCGTCTCGAGATCGGCCGCGCTCAGCGTCACATTCAGTGCGCCGAGGTTTTCCTGCAGGCGTTCGACGCGCTTGGTGCCGGGGATGGCGATGACGTCATTGCCTTGCGCGAGCAGCCAGGCGAGCGCGAGCTGGCCGATGGTGCATTTCTTCTCCTGCGCCATCTTCTCCAGGCTGCGGACGAGATCGACGTTGCGCGAGATGTTCTCGGCGGCGAAGCGGGGATGGCGGCGGCGGGCGTCGCCTTCGGGCATCGTCGTCGTGGCGTCGACCTTCGCGGTCAGAAGTCCGCGGCCGAGCGGCGAATAGGCGACGAAGGAGATGCCGAGCCCCTGCGTGGTGCGGCGGGTCTCTTCGGCCTCGGTGCGGTAGAGCAGCGAGAATTCGTTCTGCACGGCGGCGATCGGATGTGTCTTGTGGGCGCGGCGGATGGTTTCCGGGCTTGCTTCGCTTAAGCCCAGCGAACGCACCTTGCCGGCTTCAACCAGCTTCGCCATGGCGCCGACGGTCTCCTCGATCGGCACGTCCGGATCGATGCGGTGCTGGTAATAAAGATCGATGACGTCGATGCCGAGGCGGCGCAGGCTGGCGTCGCAGGATTTCGCCACGGTCTCCGGCCGGCCGTCGGCGAACTTGCCGTCCTTGCCACCGAGATTGCCGAATTTCGTCGCCACGACCACGCCCTTGCGGCGCGTCTTGAGGACCTTGGCGATCAGTTCCTCGTTATGGCCCATGCCGTACATGTCGGAGGTGTCGAGCAGGGTGACGCCCTTGTCGAGGGCCGCCTCGATGACGGCGATGCCCTGGGCGTCGTCGCTCGGCCCGTAGGTGCCGGAAAGCGACATGCAGCCCAGACCGATGGCCGTAACGTCAATGCCGGAGGCGCCCAGCGGGCGCTTTGCCAGTTCTGTCATGCTCATATTCCGCTGTTGGGGTGAAAACGATCGGTCGTTGTTCCTGCCGAGATATAGCGCGCGGGGGACGCGAGGTCACGTCGGGCCGGCGTGCCGATATTCTCCGGGCCGCTCCGCCATCATCATGTAGTTCACGTCCATGTCGCGGCTTTCGCGCCAGTCGCCACGCAGCGGATTGTAGATGACGCCGGTGCGCTCGGTAACGTCGAGGCCGGCGTCGAAAATCCAGTCTTCCAGCTCCTTGGGCGTGATGAATTTTTCCCATTGATGGGTGCCTTTGGCGACCCAGCGCAGCACATATTCGGCGCCGACGATGGCGAGCGCGAAACTCTTCAGGGTGCGGTTGAGGGTCGCGGCGAACAGCAGCCCGCCCGGTTTCACCAGGGATCCGGCGGTGGCGATGAACCTCGCCGGATCGACCACATGTTCGATCACTTCCATGGCGCAGACCACGTCGAACTGCGCACCCGAGGCGGCCAGGCTCTCGGCGGTGACGGCGCGGTAGTCGATCTCAAGCCCGGTTTCGCGGGCATGGGCCTTGGCGATCTCCACATTGCCGGGGGCGGGATCGATGCCCGTGACCCTGGCGCCGAGCCGCGCCAGGGGCTCGCTCAAAATGCCGCCGCCACAGCCGATGTCGAGAATTGTCAGCCCGGACAGCACCTGGATGGGGTTGGCGGCGTTTTCCGTGCCGAACCTGGCGCTGATCCGGTCGCGCATCCAGCGGACACGGACGGGATTGAACTTGTGCAGGGCGCCCATGGGGCCGTCCGGCCGCCACCAGTCGGCGCCAAGGCGCTCGAACTGGTCGATTTCGCGCGGATCGACCGAGGCGGGTGCGGCTTCAGGGCCGGAAACCATGGTTTTTCTCCAGATTGGCACGCGCGGGTCAAACGTTGACACATCCGACCGCGCGTCGGATATACCCGGCTTCTTCGGCATATAGGCAATCATGGCCCGTCTGGTAATGAAATTCGGCGGCACGTCCGTCGCAAATATCGAACGCATCCGCAACGTCGCCCAGCATGTCGCGCGCGAGGCAGCCGCCGGCTATCAGGTGGCCGTCGTCGTCTCCGCCATGTCCGGCAAGACCAACGAACTCGTCGGCTGGTGCCGCGAGGCGGCGGAATCCGTGTCGAGCGATCCGGTCTACGACCAGGCGGAATATGACGCCGTCGTCGCCTCGGGCGAACAGGTCACCGCGGGCCTGCTGGCGCTGCTGCTCAACAAGATGGGCCTGAAGGCGCGCTCCTGGCAGGGCTGGCAGATCCCGATGGAGACGTCCGACGCCCATGGCTCGGCGCGTATCTCCGCCGTGCCGCCGGAAAATCTCGATGCCGGTTTCGCCCGTGGCGAGATCGCCGTGATCGCCGGCTTCCAGGGCATTCACAAGGAGAGCGGCCGCATCACCACGCTGGGGCGCGGCGGCTCCGACACGTCGGCGGTGGCGATCGCCGCCGCGATCAAGGCCGAGCGCTGCGACATTTATACGGATGTCGACGGCGTCTACACGACCGATCCGCGCGTTGTCGCCAAGGCGCGCAAGCTCGAGAAGGTGTCGTTCGAGGAAATGCTCGAGATGGCGTCGCTGGGCTCGAAAGTGCTGCAGGTGCGCTCGGTTGAAATCGCCATGGTGCATGGCGTGCGCACGTTCGTGCGCTCTTCATTTGATGATCCGGCCAATCCGACGCCGGGTACGCTTATTTGTGACGAGGAGGAAATCGTGGAACAGCAGGTCGTCACAGGCATCGCGTTCTCGCGCGATGAAGCCCAGATCACCCTGCGCCGGGTGGCCGACAAGCCCGGCGTCGCAGCAGCGATCTTCGGCCCGCTCGCCGATGCCAATATCAATGTCGACATGATCATCCAGGTCGTCTCGGATGATTCGACCACGGATATGACCTTCACCGTGCCGGCCGCCGAATATGAG
>Ga0182744_1000297_pt1 | contig 49856 bp, 42 predicted proteins | sample eDN3rd30CKraftMG_FD_128525 | JGI IMG/M metagenome (GOLD analysis project Ga0182744, IMG submission 128525) | Enriched Miracle-Growth compost microbial communities from Emeryville, California, USA - eDNA 3rd pass 30_C Kraft MG (version 2) (version 2) ... | reverse complement strand
GATCCAGCTCGAGGACCAGACCTTTCCGAAGCGCTGCGGGCATCTGTCCGACAAGACGGTGGTGCCCGCCGGCGAGATGGTCGGCAAGATCAAGGCGGCCGTCGATGCCCGCGCCTCCGAGCGCACCCTGATCATCGCCCGCACCGATGCGGTTGCCATCGAGGGGCTGGATGCAGCGCTGGACCGCGCCGCCCGCTATTCGGAGGCGGGCGCCGACGTGTTGTTCATCGAGGCGCCGCAGTCGCGCAGCGAGCTTGCGGCGATCCGCAGCCGGTTCGGCGACAGCCGGCCGCTCATGGCCAATATGGTCGAGGGCGGCCGCACGCCGCCGTTGAGTGCGGACGATCTTCAGGGGCTTGGATTTCGCCTGGTGATTTTCCCCGGCGGCATCGTTCGCGCCTTCGCGCGGATCGCGCAGAATTACTATAACAGCCTGCATCAGCACGGCACCAATGAGGTCTTCCGCGCCAACATGCTGGATTTCGACCAGTTGAACCAGTTGCTGGGCACCAAAGCCATTTTGGAGAATGCGGCGCAATACGAGGATCAGACGCGCAACAGCCGCGGCAGCGACGAGAAGATCGCTTAATCGCTGCTGATCATCTGCGCGCTTCGAGTTCGCTTTCATGCCAATGGCTCAATGCCATGCGCGTGAAGACCAGCATCATGGTGAACATGGCGATACCGGCGGCGCTGATCAGGGCCAGCGCCGCGAACATCAGCGGGATATCGAGCTGAATGCCGGCTTGCAGGATCTGATAGGCGAGACCGGAGCCACGGCCGCCGGTGCCGGCGACGAATTCACCGACCACCGCGCCGATCAGGGCGAGGCCGATGGAAATCCGCAGCCCCGCGAAAATGTAGGGCAGGGCGCTGGGGATGCGCAGGCGCAGCAGAATCTGCAGGCGCGAGGCCCGGCGCGCGCGAAACAGGTTCAACAGCCCCGGATCGACACTGCGCAATCCCAACGTCGTGTTGGAAATGATCGGGAACAGGGCGACGATGGTCGACACCACGATCAGCGCGCCGGTGGTGTTCTTGACGAGAATGACGATCAGCGGCGAGACGGCGGCGATGGGCGTCACCTGCAGCAGGACGGCGTAGGGAAAGAACGCCAGTTCGATCACCTTGCTCTGCACGAAGATGATCGCGATCAGGATGCCGATCACGCTGGCGGCGATGAAGCCCGACAAGGTGATCTTCATCGTGGTTGCCAATGCGGCAAACAGACTGTGCCACTCGCGGCCAAAACTGTCTGAAATGTCGCTCGGCTTGGGAAACAGATAGGAGGGCACGGCATAGGCCGTGCAGAGAGTCTGCCAGAGCAGCAGCAGGACCAGGCCGACGGCGAACGGTGCGCCGACGCGCATGGCATTTTCAGCGTTGTTGATGTTCTTCGGGCTCATGATGGACCAAGAGTTGGCTTTTGAGCATGCGACAGTGCGTTCAGCACGTCGGCGCAGAGATTGGCGAAGCGGGTGCTGACACGAAAGGATTCATCGCGCGGGAAAGGTTCATCGACGACGATTTCGTGGATGATCCGACCCGGGCTTGCCGCCATCACGACGATGCGGGTTGAGAGAAACACGGCTTCGTAGATGGAATGGGTGACGAAGACCGCGGTCAGCGAACGCTCCCGCCACATGTCGAGAATGTCGGAGTCGAGCTTGTGGCGGGTGAATTCGTCGAGCGCGCCGAAGGGCTCGTCCATGAGAAGGACGTCGGGATCGGTGGCGAGCGCCCTGGCGATGGCCACGCGCATGCGCATGCCGCCGGAGAGCTGGCGCGGATAATGTCTGGCGAACTTGGAGAGGCCGACCCGCGCCAAAGCATCGTGCACGCGCGGCGTCGATTCCGCGGCCGGGATGCCGTCAAGGTCGAACAGCAGGCGCACGTTCTTTTCGACGGTCGCCCACGGCATCAAGGTCGGGTCCTGGAAGACAATGCCGATCTGGCGTCCCCTGGCGCCGATCTTTTCAGGTCCGCCGCGCCACCAGCTCAGGCGCCCTTCGGAGGGTTGCAGGAGATTGGACATCATGCCGAGCAGGGTGCTCTTGCCGCATCCCGACGGCCCGATCAGGGTCATGAAATCGCCGGCCCGCAGGGTCAGATCGACCGGTTGCAGGGCGCGCGTGCCGTCGGCGAACACTTTTTCGGCTGAAAGGACTTCGATCACCGGCGCGGCCGCCAGCCTTGCGGGGGCAATCGCCGCCGGCTCGTCGAGTGTTAAAGGGGCGGGGGACATCCACTATCCATCCAATGCGTCTGTTCCCCGAACCCCAAGCAAGCCTTGGGCCGGTTCAGACCGCTTCGCTGGATGTCGCCTCAGGGAGCAGCACCGGAATCGGCTGGAATGTGCGCACGTCGACGAGGCCGATGTCGGAAATGCGCAGTTCGGGAATGACGACGAGCGCCAGCAGCGAGTGTTGCATGAACGCATTGTTGAGCGTGCAGCCGCAGTCCCGCATGGCCTGCATCACCCGCTCCGCCTTGACCGCGACAATCTCCGCGCGCTCATCCGACATCAGGCCGGCAATCGGCAGTTCGACAAGCGCCAGTTCGCGGCCTTCGCTGACCATGCAGATGCCGCCGCCGACCTCCGCCAGCCTGTTGACCGCCTGGGCCATGTCGTCGCGCGATGTGCCGACGACGATGACGTGATGGCTGTCGTGCGCCACCGTGCTGGCGATGGCGCAGGGCTTTTCGTAGCCGAAGCCGGAGACGAAGGCATTGGAGATCCTGCCGGTTGCGCGATGGCGCTCGACGACGGCGATGTGGCAGACATCGAGCGAGACATCGGCTTCAACCCTGCCGTTGGCGCAGGGCAGGCGGCGGATCAGCGCCTGGGTCGGCGCCTGGTTTTCGATGACGCCGATGACATTGGCCTCGACGCTCGCTGTGTTTCCCGGCGCCTGGATGACAAAGTCATCGCCGGTCGCCACGCGTCCCAGATGCACGGTGTCACGGCTGTTCCCCGGATAGGCGTAAGGCGGAATGTCGACGGCGAGCTTGCCGTTCTCGGCAAGCACTTGGCCGCGCGCCATGACCAGTTCGATCGGCAGGGTGACGAGGTCGGAGGTCAGAATGAGATCGGCGCGCCGGCCTGGTGCGATGGCGCCGAGTTCGCGCTCCATGCCGAAGTGCTGGGCCGTGTTCAGGGTCGCCATCTGGATGGCGGTGATGGGCTTCAGGCCCTGCGCGATGGCGTGGCGGACGACGCGGTTCATGTGGCCATCGTTGACCAGCGTGCCGGAATGGCAGTCGTCGGTGCAGAGGATGAAGTTGCGCGGGTCGAGGCCACGCTCGGTGACGGCCTTGATCTGCGAGGCGACGTCATACCAGGCGGAGCCGAGGCGCAGCATGGCGCGCATGCCCTGACGCACGCGGGCGATGGCGTCCTCGATGCGGGTGCCTTCGTGATCGTCCGCCGGGCCGCCCGCCACATAGGCATGGAAGGGCAGGCCGAGATCGGGCGAGGCGTAATGGCCGCCGACGGTCTTGCCGGCGCGCTGCGTCGCGGCGATCTCGCCGAGCATATTGGGATCGGACGCCGCGACGCCGGGGAAATTCATCATCTCGCCAAGGCCGACGATATTGGGCCAGCGCATCGCCTCGGCCACATCGGCCGGGCCGATGCTGGCGCCGGCATTCTCCAGCCCGGGTGCGCTGGGAACACAGCCCGGCATCTGCACGAACATGTTGACCGGCAGCCCCGCCGCTTCGTCATGCATCAGGCGCACGCCATCAAGCCCCAGCACATTGGCGATTTCGTGTGGGTCGACGAACATGCTCGTCGTGCCGTGGGGAATGACGGCACGGGCGAATTCGGTTGCCGTCACCATGCCGCTTTCCACATGCATATGCGCATCGCAGAGGCCTGGCACGAGATAGCGGCCGTTCGCCTCGATGATCTTTGTGTCGGGGCCGATGGCATGCTGGGCCGAAGGCCCGACATAGGCGAAACGTCCGGCGACGATCGCGATATCCGTTCCGGCGATGATCTCGCCGGAATAGACGTTCACCCAGCGGCCGTTGCGGACCACGACATCGGCCGGTTTGCGGCCGCTGGCGACATCGACCAGGGTTGCCGCAGATTCATCCCAGCTTGCGATGTGGACCGGCGTCGTCATCGTGATCTCCAGTATGTGCTCATCCCGTCCGCCACGACATCCCCATACGAGGGGTACCCCTTGAGAATGCCGGCGTCGCGTGAGAATTGCGTCATCGCGGTTACGAATTCAGGCGTGATCACCGTATCATAGTAGGGAAGATCGCGGCGGACGAGATCGACGATTAATTCTGCTTCCATGGCGGGGAACAGGGCGCGGCCGACCTTGCCGGCAAGCGAGATGTCGGCTTTTAACGCACGATGGGTTTGCGCCATGGCGCGCACGGCGGCCCCGGCGGCGTCGCCATGGTTCTTGAGAAAGGTGTCGGTCACGGCGATCGAGGCCATCGTATAATCGAAACAGGGTTTTGGCCCGTCGCCACGGCGGGCGTCGAGCAGCAGGGTGCCGATGCCGTTGCGGATGGCGATTTCGGCGCCCATGCCGTTGGCCCAGAAGCCATCGATCCTCTTTTCCTCAAGCGTCTTCGCCGCGGTGACGCCGAAATTGATTCCGGCCCCGTGGGCGCCGGGGATCGGCTCGATCGTGATGTTGTTCTCGGCGGCATCGAAACCGGCTTCGATCAGAAGGCGGCGCAGCCCCATGGCGACCCAGGGTGCGGCGCCGATGCGCAGGCCGCGCAGGCCCGCCAGATCGCCATGGCGCAGGCCGAGATCGGCGCGGACAACCAGAAACCAGTACATGCCTTGCGACTGGGCACAGATAAGCTTGACGCCGTTCCATTCCGGAAAGCCGCCAACCATCAGATGGGCCGAACCGCCGACGAAATGCACCGTGTCGTTACGCATGCCTTCGAAAGCGGTTTCGATCGGAACCATCAGTTCGAGGGTGACATCAAGCCCTTCGCGGGCGAAGAAACCCAGTTCGACAGCGGCGATGGCGGGGAAATACGAGTTGGAAATAAAATCCGGAATGGCCAGTTTCATTGGTGTTTTCGGGCTCGGTGGCGGTCTCCCAAGGGACAGCACGCCGTCCGGTCTGTCGAGCTTATAGAGAAAGCAGCATCGCGCGTTTTTTAAGCGAACTGCCTTGTTCCCGCTCATCTGGCGGCTGAAAGCTATTATGATTCAATGCGGCTGCATGGCACGTCCATTGCTCGCTCCCGGCCGGCACAGGCAGGAGCAGCGCATGAGCGAAACGATTCCGACGATTGATCTGACGCCGGTCGTGGCCGGCGAAGCCGACGGCGACAGCGCCGTGGCGAAGGTGCTGGACGGCGTGCTGCGGACCTGGGGCGCTTTCGAACTCGTCGGCCATGGCGTGCCGGCGTCCTCGACGCAGAAGGCGTTCGCCGCGGCGCAGCGGTTTTTCGCACAGCCTCTGGATGCACGTCTGGCTTTGAAAATCGACAAGAGCAATCGCGGCTACGCGCCGATGCACCAGACTGTCTATGAGGGCAACCTGCCGGACCTCAAGGAGAGCTTCAACCTCGGCCTGCCGCTGACAGCGGATGATGCGGACATTCTCGCCGGCAAGCCGTTGCATGGCGTCAATCGTTGGCCTGACCTTCCGGGCTATCGCGAGGACGTCGAGGATTATTTCGCGGAGATGATGAAGCTGGGCGACCGGCTGCTGGGGCCGCTGGCGCTCTGTCTCGGCATGCAGCCGGCCGATCTGCGCGCACGCTACCGCAAGCCGATCGCCTTCATGCGGCTGTTCCACTATCCGCCCAACAGCCGCATCGGAGAGCGCGAACATGGTGCGGCCGAACATCAGGACTATGGGTTCCTGACCATTCTCGCGCAGGACGCGGCCGGCGGCCTGGAAGTGCGCACACCGGGCAATGACATCGTCGGCGTGCCGCCGCGCGCCGATGCCTTTGTCATCAACCTCGGAGACATGGTGGAGAAGATGACAGGGGGGACGTTCCGCTCGGCGCCGCATCTCGTCATCAACCGGGCCGGGATCGGGCGTTATTCGATCCCGTTCTTCTACGATCCGGATTTCGACTCTGTATTCGACGGCATGCCCGACATGAGCGCTGGACAATTCCTGCTGTCGAAGTTCAACAAGTTCTATACCTATCGCAAGGAAATTGCTGCGACAGAGACGTGAGTGAACGGTAGATCCCACCCTCATCCGACCCTCGCGTTGCGAGGGCCACCTTCTCCCGCCCTGCGGGAGAAGGGCCGCGCTTGATCACGTCGGCATGACGTGCACGTCGTCGATGAACTCGGTGGTGAAAGCCTGCTTCCAGTCCGTCTCGGGCTTGAGCAGGTTGACCTCGACCATGAAGTCGCGTGTTTTGCGCCAGCGATCCTGCGTCATGCAGCCGAGCCCCAACTTCGCGGCATCGCCGCTTTCCAAGGTCTTGATCTCGCGCATGCGCGCCAGGCTGAAATCGATCTGGCCATCATCCATCTTCGGGTTCATCTGCTTGATGAGATTATTGCCCGGCGTCGGATCGGCCATGTAGGACTTCCAGCCTTCCATCGAAGCCGTCAGGAAGGGACGGATGAGATCCTTGTGTCTGGCCAGATAGTCGTTGCTTGCGACGATGGGATTCGTATAGGTCGGCCAGCCGTCGTTCGAAAACAGGAGAAAGTTGACGTCTTCATTGCGCTGCTTGGCGTAATACGGCTCGGCGGTGATGTAGCCTGCCGCGGCCGATGTCGGGTCGGCGAAAAAGGTCTGCAGGCCGACGCCTTTCGGCGCCGCCATCTCATCGGTGAAGTTGAATTTCTTCTTGAGCCAGGGCCAATAGGTCGTGTAGCCGCTGTTGGCGATGTAGACCTTGCGGCCTTTCAACTCGGCAAAGGACTTCACGTTCGGGCGCGTCATCAGGCCTTGCAGATCGGTCTGGAACGAGGCCGCGATGGCGCGCAGGGGCAGGGCTTTCTCGACGGCGCTGAGAAGCTGCAGATCGTAGCCGAGGATGACATCAGCCTCGCCGCCAAGCAGAAGCTGGACGGCGTTGAGCTGCGGGCCGCCCTGCATCAGCTCGACATCGAATCCGGCCTTTTCATAAAGCCCGGTCGCCTTCGCCTGATAGAACCCGCCGTGCTCGGCCTCGGCGAACCAGTTCATCAGAAAGCGCAGCTTGGTCGCGGCGCGCGCCGGCCGGGCGCGCAGGATGGGCGCAGCGACCGCGGCACTCGCCGCTCCGGCGAGCATCCGACGCCGCGAAAAAAGACCAGTCTTCATTGATGAACCTCCGTTTCTTTGGCGGAGGCAAAGCAAGTCGGGTGCCAGACAATAGTGCTGGCGAACGCTCCGCGTGAGACGGAGCGTTCAAGCTGCTACGGCTTTTTGTAATAGTCCTTGTAGAACTCGGTCAGCTTGTCCTTTTCCAGTGGCTTGGGGAGGAACTTCATCTCGACGGCGTCGGCCATGGTGTCGTCTATCCCTGAGAGACGTTCCAGCAGCAGGTTCTTCTTGGGGAAGAATTCGTCGCGCATGCCGGTCGCCACATCGAGCGGCGTCTGCGTCCACTCGGACCAGCGTTTCAGGGCATCAGGATCTGAGTACATCCAGTCGAGCGTCTCGGCATAGGCGGCGTAGAATTTTTCGAGCGCCGCCTTGCGGGTCTGGATCGTCTGCAGGTTCGAGATGTTGATGCGGACGGTCATGTTCTCGTATTTCGGCACCTGAGACTGGCGCACGAGAATGCGGATGCGTCCGCTCTTCACGTCCTGCAGGTTGAGCGGCGCCGACGACCAGCCAATATCGACCTGGCCGGACATGGTCTGGGCGAAGGACGAGGCGGGGCCGCCGACAGGCGTCGGCTTCATGTCGACCTTGAAGTAATTGATGAAGCCGAGAACGGCGATGTTTGTCGAAGAACCGCGCGTCGAATAGGAGATGGCTTTGCCGCCGGCATCCTGGATCGTCTTGATCGGTGAATTCGCCGGCACGTACCAGTAGAGATCGTCGGCGCCCGTCATCGAATTGCTGATCGGGCGGACCGGAGCGCCCTTCTCGAAGGCGGACATGACGCCGGTGTGCCCGGCCGCGAGGCCGACATCGGCGGAGCCGGAAATGACAGCCTGGATGGTTTCGCCGCTGCCCTGCGTATAGAGCATTTCAAGTTCGAGGCCGTGCTTCTTGAAAATGCCCTTCTGGGTGCCGAGTTCCGGTATTGACGTGTCCCAGTTGCCGCGCTGGCCGATCGCCAGTTTCAGCTTTTCCTGGGCCGCGGCGTGCTGAGCCGACAGGCCGGCGGCAAGCACGGCCGCAACGGCGATGATCCTGTAAAACATATGCTCTCCCTCACTCAGGCGAACACGCGTTGTTCCGGCACGGATGGGCCGGATTCCCAGGCGGTTCGCTTGAGCGGGCAAACTAGTCCGCAGCCTGCCGCGAAGCAAATGGCCGGCTGGTCTGCGACTTTCGTCCAGACATATACGCGCCTCCGGTTGCGCACATGAACAGGTAATAGTTCCAGATGATTGCGAGTAGTTCCTGTTGTGGTTCAGCTTTGGCGCGATCAATACTCGCAGGCATTCAAGTATTATCGAGCTAATCTTGCGGTTTCGTAGTAAGCTTCTCGTCCCGCTACCGAAGATGGCGGGAGGGAGGGCCTCATGGCTCAACTATCCGAAGCTGACAAGAAGCTATTGCTCGGCGCGAACTACCAGGAGAAAGAGCGGCTCGCGGAGACATCGGACCACAAGTCGGCGCAGCAACGGATCACCGAATCGTTGCGCGGCAACTGCGAGCAGATTCGCAACTATGGCCTGATGCTCGCGGGTATCGCGGCAATTATCGTGGTGACGAACTATCTGCAGGTGTCGGGACCGTATGAACGCTATCTCGGCATCGGCATGGCGGCGGTGGTTGTCGTCGGCATCATCTGCGCTTCGCTTGCCCATATGGCGATGCACAGAAAAAGCTGACCGCAGGTTCTGACCCCTCGTGATGCGAGGGCAGCTTCTTCCGTAAACGGGAGAAGAAAAATGAACTTGGCCTGCTTCCGCCTGAAAGCGAAGCTGTAACGCGCCTTCAGTGACGATTGCGCCATTGGCTCTCGCATCACTCCGCCGACGCGATCCGGCTCGGCAGAAGTTTGCCGCCGCGTTCCAGCACGGGATAGGCCGCCGCGGCGACGATGTGGGAGTTGATCAGTTTCATATCCCGCAAAAGATCCAGGTGCGGTCCGCTTGTCTCGACCATATCCCGCCCGCCTGCCTGAAGCCGCGTGAAATGGGCCGATGTAGCCTCGGATTCTGCTTCGCGGAAGGCGACTTTCTCGTCAGCAAGCAGACGCGCCGCGCGTGTATCCTGGGTCATGAACAAGGATGCGGCCGTTCTCAGATTGGCGAGCAGCCGGTCCATCATGGCTGTCAGGTCCGCCTGTTCTTCCTGCGAAAATGCAAGTCCGCGTTTCAGGCATTTCGACACATGAGGCAGCAGATTGCGGTCGATCACATCGCCCGCCTGTTCCATGTTGATGCTGAATGTCAGGATCTCGTTGAGACGGCGGAGATCGGCCTCGCTCAATTCGTCTGAATCGAGCGATGTGAGATAGGTTTTGATCGCCGTATTCAAGTGATCGAGGACATCGTCACGATGGCGGGTTGCGGCGATCAATTTCCGGTCGCCGGTTACGAGCACCTTGCGCGCATCGGTCAACATGTCGGCCAGGACGTCCGCCAGTCGAAGAGTCTCGCGTGCGGCACCGCCGAGTGCGACAATCGGCATCTCCCTGGCCGCCGTGTCGAGATAGAGCGGCCGCGAGGGATCATCGGGGTCGACGCGTTTTGGAAACCACTGGCAGAGCAGATTGGCATAGGGCGTCAGCAGCGGCAGGAATAGAACGGCGAGAGCCAGATTGAACAGCGTATGAAAATCAGCCACGGCACGCGCGTTGTGCGGCTCGACCGTCACCATGAAACGACTGACCGGATCAAGCACTAGCAGTGCCAGCGCGACACCGACCACTCGCGTCAGGAGATTGCCGATGGCCAGGCGTTTGCCCGTCGGGTCCGCATCGGTGGTGCCTTCGATGACCGGATTGATCGCAGTTCCCAGATTGGCGCCCAGCACGAGAGCAAAGGCGGCCATCGGCGGGACGACGCCTTTGGTCGCCAGCGACATGATGAGCAGAACGACGGCGACGCTCGAATGCGCGGCCCAGGTCAATCCCGCCGCGAGGATGACGGCAAGAATCGGCGTGGTCGTCACGGCGCCGAGCAGCATGCGCAGGTTTGGCCCGTCTTCGTACTGGGTCATGAGTTCGAGCAATTGGTGCAACGCCAGCAGCATCAATCCAAGCCCGATGAACACCCGGCCGAGATCATGGGTCTGCGTGCTCCAGTCGCGCCGGAACATCAAGACGCCGATGAGAATGAGTGCCGGAGAGACAGCGACGACATCGAACGACAGGAGCTGAACGATCAATGTGGTGCCGACATTGGCGCCGAGCATGACGGCAAGCGCCGGCACAAGTTCGACCAGCCCGCCGGCGGCAAAGCCGACCACCATCAGTCCTGTCGCAGTGCTGCTCTGGAGCACGGCGGTGACGCCCAGGCCGGCGAGAAAAGCGCGCAGACGCGTCCGCAATGCGCTGCCGAGCACGGAACGCAAGCTGGGACCGAAGGCGCGCTGTATCCCTGTTTGCACCATGTGCGTGCCCCAAAGGAGCAGCGCGATGGCGCCTGCAAGGTCGATCAATGTGACTGGAAAGATCATGTCATTGAGTTTCGCAATTCAAGGCCGCTTGTGACTGCCGGTTGAGCGACGGCAGTTTTGAGCAAAGGATCATCAGGATCAATGCGGAATGACGGAACAGGGAGAGAACATTCTTCCAAATGGCTGGCCGGCGACCACCCTGATGGTTCCTGCTGCGCAGCAACGCAGGTATGCGCATTTATTTTATCCTGATATCCTCTCCGTCAACTTCATAAATAACAGTAATCGTTGAAGTATCTTCGATTCTGGTGGATGGTTCACCGAACTGGCGTCGCATGACCCCCCTGAGGACATATTTTCCTCACAAAATGGAACTTCGGCGACTTTCAGATGTTAAAACAATGGCCGGTGAACAGGTCTCGTCGTGGCAATCGCTCAATCCATTCTTTCTGACCTGCTGCGTTGGGGCCGACTGTGTCCAGGTCACTCGCAATTGAACGTCAGCCACCCTTCCCAACCGCAATCAACATCATCGACGCGCCATATCGCCCTTTAGGGCGCTATCATAGCGTCGACTTCGACCTGAGAAGGAGACCTGATCGATGCACTCTCTCGACCTTGCTGTGATCGGCAATTGTTCCATTGCGACATTGATCGATCGGCAATGCCGGATGATATGGTCCTGCCTTCCGCGCCTCGATGGCAATCCGACATTCTGCAATCTGCTGATGGGTGAGGATGCCGAGAAGGCGGGTGGCATGTTCGAGATCGGGCTGGTGAATGTTCAGTCGTGCGAGCAGAAATACATCGAGAATACGGCGGTTCTGATCTCCGTTCTGTCGGACGGAGAAGGGAATGCGATCGAAGTCTGCGATTTCGCGCCGCGGTTCGTGCAGTTCGACCGCATCTACCGTCCGCCGATGATTGTACGTCGCATTCGGCCGCTCAAGGGCCGCCCAAGGGTCGCGATCCGGGTTTCGCCGAAATTCAATTGGGGCGCGGAAGATCCCGAGATCACCCGCGGCAACAGCCATATTCGCTTCGTGGGGTCGAGCGAGAGCCTGCGGCTGACGACGGATGCGCCTGTCGCCTACGTTCTCGACGCCACACCCTTCGTGATTGATCGTCCGATTGCTTTCTTCTTCGGCAGCGATGAGCCGCTCCGCGCCGGCATCGAGGCGACGGGGCAGGAATTTCAGGAGAAAACCGTCTCCCATTGGCAGGACTGGGTGCGCTCCCTGTCGATCCCTTTCGATTGGCAGGATGAGGTGATCCGCTCGGCCATTACTCTCAAGCTCTGTCATTTCGAAGAGACGGGAGCGATCGTCGCGGCGCTGACCACATCGATCCCCGAGGCGCCATCGAGCGGCCGCAACTGGGATTATCGGTTCTGCTGGATGCGCGATGCCTATTTCGTCATCCAGGCGCTCAACCGTCTGGGAACGACGAAAACGATGGAAACCTATATCGGCTACATTACCGATATCGTCGATGATGAAAGCTCGCGTGGCGCCAAGGACATCGCGCCGCTGTTCAGCGTGTCGCGCCTTGCAGACCGGGAAGAGCGGATCGCCGAGCATCTGCCGGGCTATCGCGGCATGGGCCCTGTTCGTACAGGCAACGGCGCCTATATCCAGATCCAGAACGACGTTTACGGCAGTATCGTGTTGGCCTCCATGCATGCCTTCTTCGATCAGCGGCTGGTCCGCCACGGCAATGACGCGCTGTTCGAGGGCCTGGAGAAACTCGGTAATCGCGCCAGTGAAATCTTCGACAAGCCGGATGCGGGGCCGTGGGAGCTGAGAACCATCGCGGAAGTCCACACATTTTCGAGTGTCATGTGCTGGGCGGCCTGCGACAGGCTTGCGCGCATCGCCAGACGTCTCGGCCGCCATGAGCGTGGCGAATACTGGCAAAGAAAGGCCGATGCGATCCATGCCGAGATCGAACGGCGTGCCTTCAATCGTGAACTGGGCGTCTTCGTCTCCACCTTCGAGGGAAGCGATCTTGACGCGACTTTGCTGTTGCTGGCCGAAATCGGCTTCGTGCCGCCGTCTGATCCCCGCTATGTCGCGACCGTCGAGGCCATCGGCAAGACGTTGAGCTTCGGCGATCTGCTGCTGCGCTATGCGGTGCGGGATGACTTCGGCCACATGACGAATGGCTTTCTTATCTGCGGTTTCTGGTACGTCGATGCACTTGCTGCCATTGGCAGAAGGGAACAGGCCATCGCCCGCTTCGAACGGTTGCTCGCCATGCGCAACTCGTTCGGCCTTCTGTCGGAGGATGCGGATGCGAAGACCGGAGAGCTGTGGGGAAATTTTCCGCAGACCTATTCGATGGTGGGTTTGATTAACTCCGCGGTCAGGCTCAGCCGGCCCTGGGAATGAGAAATGGCTGTCGTTTCATCCAGCCCGTATCAGGAGTGATGGTATCGTGAAGCCTTACATGCGTTACGGCGCGTTGATTGTGGGCGTGATAGCCTTACTTGTGATCGGCTTCATGCCGTTAACGTCGATTGTTATCGACCAATGGTCCCGCAGAGATGTGGAACTTCGGTCTCGGCTTGTGTTCAGTTCGATGCGCGATCAGGTTTCGAGCGCACTGGAGAGCAACGACGGGACCGCACTCGCAAATCTGTTCAACCGGCTCGCCGAAGATGAGCGCCTCCTCGCCGTCACCTATTGCGACGAAAACGGTGCGATGCGCTTTCCCTCAAAGAACTTTCCGCCCAACATTTCCTGCAATGATATCTCTCGCAGCGACCGGCCGAATTTTTCGACGATCACCAATGACGGCCGGCAGATCTATGTCGCCGCCTTTCCGCTTTCGAGCGAGGCCAAGAAAGGCCACCTGGCCATCCTGCATGATCTCAGCTTCATCGACAGGCGGGCAAGGGAAGTCCGCTTCTACTGGGTGCTTGCCATCTTCGTCGTCGGTATCGGCATCAGCCTTCTCGCCGCGGCCTTTATGTTCCTGCTGCTGCGGCAATGGCTGACGTCCGTTCGGCAGACGCTTCTCGATGCCCGCAAAGGCACCTTGCCACCCGACAGCAATGGCGCGCCGCCGATTCTGGGCGCGGAAATCCAGAAGCTCGTCCGCGACCTGAAGGCCAACCGGCAGTCGGGCGATACCTCGATCCAGATCGATTGGTCGCCGGAAACGCTGCAGAAGCTGATCGCTGAAGAATTGCCCGGGACGCAGGTGATCGCCGTTTCAAACCGCGAGCCCTATATCCACAACAAGACCGACGATGGCGCCGTTCTTCAGATTCCGGCCAGCGGCCTGGTCACGGCGCTGGAGCCCGTGATGCGGGCCTGCGGTGGAACCTGGATCGCGCACGGCAGCGGAACGGCCGATAGGGAGACGGTCGACCGCGACGACCGTATTGCGGTGCCGCCGGATGAGCCGAGCTATACGCTGCGCCGAGTCTGGCTGACCGAAGAAGAGCAGGATGGGTATTATTACGGCATGGCCAACGAGGGTTTGTGGCCGCTTTGCCACATCTCATTCGTGCGCCCGTCATTTCGCGAGAGCAATTGGGCGATCTACCAGCAGGTCAACGAACGCTTCGCCGATGCCGTGGCTGCCGAAGCAAGAGCGCCGGACCCGATCGTGCTCGTGCAGGATTATCATTTCGCCACCCTGCCGGCGATGATCCGCAAGCGCCTGCCGCGCGCCACCATCATCACGTTCTGGCATATTCCCTGGCCGAATTCCGAAACATTCGGCATCTGTCCCTGGCGCGAGGAGATCATTCGCGGTCTTCTCGGCAGCTCCATTCTTGGCTTTCATACAAGGTTTCATTGCAACAATTTCCTGGAAACCGTCGACCGCTTCATCGAAAGCAGGATCGATCGCGAAAATGCTTCCGTGACGCTTGAGGAACATGAATCTCTCATCCGGCCGTATCCGATCTCGATCGACTGGCCGCCGGTGGCCATGAAAGGCCAGAAGCCTGTCGAGGAGTGCCGAAGGATCGTGCGTGAACGGCTGGGGATCGATCAGGATGTGCGGATTGCCATCGGCGTCGAGCGCTTCGATTATACCAAGGGTGTTCTCGACCGCATGCATGCGGTCGACGATTTTCTGACCCGCCATCCCGAATGGGTTGGGAAATTTGTGCTGGTTCAGGTCGCAGCGCCGACACGCACAAAGCTCGAGTCCTATCGCCGCTTGCAGGAAGAGGCGGTCGAACTGGGCAATCTTATCAATGAAAAGCATGGAAGTGGCTCCTATAAGCCGATCATGCTGATCATCCGCCATCATGAACCACGGGAGGTCTTCGAACTTTTCCGGGCGGCGGACATCTGCGTGGTTTCAAGTCTTCATGACGGCATGAATCTGGTCGCCAAGGAATTCGTCGCGGCGCGTGACGATGAGCAGGGCGTGCTGATCCTGTCGCAATTTGCCGGGGCATCGCGCGAGCTTGCCGCGGCCTTGCTGATCAATCCCTATGACGCATACGGAACCGCTGAAATATTTCAACAGGCGCTGACAATGCCGGAGGAGCAGCAGAGCGAGCGCATGCAACTGATGCGTGCGCAGGTGCGGGAGAAAAACGTCTATCGCTGGGCAGCGCAGATGCTGGTCGACGCCTCGCGGTTACGCAATCATCAGCGTATCCTCGATCTGGCTCAGGAAAGCAGATCCGGAGGCGGTCGGTGACAGCGCAGAAATGGTCATTATTCCTCGATTTTGACGGCACACTGGTCGATATCGCTCCGCAGCCCGACGCTGTCGTGGTCGATGCCGGCCTCGTTCCAATGCTGCGTGTCCTGCAGGACGAGCTCGACGGCTGCCTGGCGATGGTCAGCGGGCGCTCGCTTGCAACCCTCGATCGCTTCCTCGCGCCGCTGGCTTTTGATGCCGCCGGCATGCACGGCCTAGAGTACCGGTTGGGAGGAACGACCGTTCGCTGCGATCCCGCGACGCGGCCTGAACTGGGGGTGGCGCTGGAAAAGGTCACCCGGACGCTCGGTGAGATCGGCGGCGTCGTCATCGAAGACAAGGGGTGCGCCTTTTCTGTTCATTGGCGTGAGGCGCCTTTGGCGGAGAAGGGCGCTTTGCTGACTCTAACGGAAACGCTGAAAGTTCTGGGTGGCGACTACAGGCTCCAGCTCGGAAAGTGCGTCGGCGAGATCATTCCGATGGAGGCGAGTAAAGGTCATGCGCTGGCCTCTTTCCTCAAACATGCGAAGTATGAGGGGCGGCGTCCTATCTTCATCGGCGACGATCTGACCGATGAGGATGGCTTTCGCGTCATAAACGATGCCGATGGTATCTCCATCCATGTGGGGCATCTGCAGACCGTAGCCCAGCATCGCATTGCTTCGCCGACCAAGGTTCGCAGTCTTCTGGCCAGGTGGAGCAGTGGCGGCGATATGGGCGCGTTGGAGGGGAGCGGCCTTTCAGATACGGCGGTTGCCGCGATCAGCCACCCAAAAAAATGATATGATCCTCGGTCTTGTCTTGAGGAGACTAATGCATGGGTGATTCGTCGGTGTTGCAGCAGGCTTTCGGTGGGTTTCGCGATGAATTGCGCGAGGAAAGCGATCTGCGCGCCCGAATTTCGGCTGCCTATCGAAGCCCGGAACCGGACTGCGTTCCGCCTCTGATTGCAGCAGCAGAGGTTGCCGCGCCGGTCAAATCCGCGGCGCGCGAGACAGCGCGCCATCTAGTAAAGATGCTGCGTTCGAAGCAGGGCGAGGATGGCGTCGAAGGCCTGATCCAGGAATACGAGCTTTCCAGCGACGAGGGCGTTGCCCTGATGTGTCTGGCCGAAGCGCTGCTGCGGATCCCCGATGCGGCGACCCGCGACGCGCTGATCCGCGACAAGATCGGCGGCGGCGACTGGCAATCCCATCTCGGTCACAGTCCCTCGCTGTTCGTCAATGCCGCGACCTGGGGGCTTGTGGTGGCGCGCCGCCTCGTCACCACGACACAGGAAGGCCGTCTGTCGGCGGCGCTTGTGCGTCTGCTGGCAAGAGGCGGCGAACCGATCATCCGCAAGGCCGTCGATGTCGCCATGCGGATGATCGGCGAACAGTTCGTCTTTGCCGAGACGATCGACGACGCACTGGTGCGGGCGCGCAAGCTGGAAGCGCAGGGGTTTTGCTATTCCTATGACATGCTCGGCGAAGCCGCGGTCACCTCGCAGGATGCGGCGCGTTATTTCGCCGCCTACGAACACGCGATCGCGGCGATTGGCGCGAGCGCCAATGGGGCTGGGCCATATGAAGGGCCGGGCATCTCCATCAAGCTCTCGGCCCTGCATCCGCGTTATGCGCGCTCCCAGCGCGGCCGCGTGGTCTGCGAGCTCTTGCCGCGCGTGAAAGCCCTGGCCAGTCTTGCCCGCAGCCATGACATCGGTCTCAACATCGATGCGGAGGAGGCAGACCGTCTCGATCTCTCGCTCGATATTCTGGAGGCGCTTTGTTTCGATCCTGAGCTGCGCGGCTGGAACGGCCTGGGGTTCGTCGTGCAGGCCTATCAGAAGCGCGCGCCCTTGGTGCTCGATTTCATTATCGACCTTGCCCGCCGCAGCAGCCGCCGGCTGATGGTCCGGCTGGTCAAGGGCGCCTATTGGGACAGCGAGATCAAGCGCGCGCAGGTCGATGGACTGCAAGGGTTTCCCGTCTTCACCCGCAAGATCTACACGGACGTCTGCTACATTGCCTGCGCCCGCAAGATGCTGGCCGCTCCCACCGCCGTCTATCCGCAGTTTGCGACCCACAATGCCTATACGGCGGCGATGATCCACGCGCTGACCGCGGAGAGCTATCGTCGGGGCCAATATGAATTCCAATGTCTGCACGGCATGGGCGAACCGCTTTACGAAGAGGTCGTCGGCGCCGACAGGCTCGATCGGCCATGCCGTATCTACGCGCCGGTTGGCACCCATGAGACGCTGCTCGCCTACCTTGTCCGACGCCTGCTCGAGAACGGCGCCAATTCGTCCTTCGTCAACCGGATTGCCGACGAGAACATCCCAATCGATGCGCTTCTCGCCGATCCGGTCGATCTGGCGCAGGCAATCCAGCCGCCGGGCGCGGCGCATCCGGCGATTGCCTTGCCGGCCGATCTTTATCGCCCCGAACGAAAGAACTCGGCCGGCTTCGATTTTTCCAACGAGCTGGCATTGAAGCAGCTTGGCGACGCGCTCACTGAAAGTGCGATCGTGCCGTATCGCGCCGTTCCCTTGCTCGGTGATGGCGCCGTTGAAGGGCAGGCGCGACAGATGCGCAATCCCGCCGATCTTCGTGACACTGTCGGCGAGGTGGAGGATGCCGCCGCCGGCGCGATCGCTCGTGGTCTGCATCTGGCGGCGGGCGCGGCGGCCGCCTGGGCGGCACTGTCGCCGTCGCTGCGCGCGGACTGTCTCGACCGCGCCGCCGACCTGATGGAGGAGCGCCAACTGCATCTCCTCGGACTGATCGTGCGCGAAGCCGGCAAGTCATTGCCGGACGCCGTCGGCGAGGTGCGGGAAGCTGTCGACTTTCTCCGCTATTATGGCGCGCAGGCGCGGCGGACGATTTCAGCAGAGACCGACAGGCCGCTGGGGCCTGTGGTGTGCATCAGCCCGTGGAATTTCCCGCTCTCGATTTTCACGGGACAGGTGGCTGGCGCGCTGGCTGCCGGTAATCCCGTGCTGGCAAAGCCCGCGGAAGAGACGCCTCTGATCGCCAGCGCCGCCGTCGAGCTTCTGCGCGAGGCCGGCATTCCGCCTGACGTGCTGCAGTTTCTGCCGGGCTTCGGTGAGGTCGGCGCCGCGCTTGTGGGCGATCCGCGCGTTTGCGGTGTCGTCTTTACCGGGTCGACCGCCGTGGCGCGCCTCATCCAGAAGCAGTTGGCTGATCGCGTCGACGGCAACGGCAGGCCTATTCCCTTGATCGCCGAGACCGGCGGGCAGAATGCGCTGATCGTCGATTCATCCGCGCTCGCCGAACAGGTGGTTGCCGATGCGCTGCAATCCGCCTTCAATTCGGCCGGGCAACGATGTTCGGCCCTGCGCGTGCTCTGCCTGCAGGACGATATTGCCGAGCGCATGTTGGCGATGCTGAAGGGCGGGCTTGCGGAAATCTGCGTCGGCAATCCGGACCGGCTGTCGACCGATGTGGGGCCGGTCATCACCGCCGAGGCGCGACAGACGATCCTCGATCATATCGAGGCCATGCGCGCCGCTGGGCACGCGGTCCATCAATATGATCTGCCGGCGGCGTGTGCGAACGGCACCTTCGTTGCGCCGACCTTGATCGAGATCAACAGCGTCAGAGATCTCAGGCAGGAGGTGTTCGGACCGGTTCTGCATGTGGTGCGCTTCAAGCGCGAGGCGCTCGACCGGCTGATCGAGGATATCAATGCGACCGGCTATGCGCTGACGTTCGGTTTGCACACGCGCATCGACGAAACCATCGCGCATGTCACGTCGCGCATCGAGGCCGGCAATATCTATGTGAACCGCAATCTCATTGGCGCGGTCGTCGGTGTCCAGCCCTTCGGCGGCCATGGGCTTTCAGGTACGGGACCAAAAGCCGGCGGCCCGCTGTATCTGCGCCGCCTTGTCCATTCAACGCGGCCACCGTCGCTGCTGCACACGCGCGGCGAACCGGAGCCGGCGGCTCTCGCCTGGCTGGAATGGCTCCGCGCTTTAGGTTCGCCAGTTGCGGGGCAGGGCGCTGCGATCGCTGCGATGTCGCTGGCCGGCCTGCAGCTGGTGCTGCCGGGGCCTGTGGGTGAACGCAATGTCTATCGGCTCAAGCCGGCGGGAACCGTGTTGTGCATGCCGCAGACGGCATTGGGCCGCGACATGCAAATTCTGGCTGCCCTGGCCACCGGCAATCGGGCGCTGTTGCAAGCCGCGCCGCTGGCGCCGGATATTATGAAGCTTCCGGCTTCGCTGCGCTCCTGGATCAGGATCGCGCGAAATCCGGAAGCTGAAAGTTTTGCCTCTGTCCTGCTGGAGGGTGACGGCGCCGCCGCGAGCGTCGTCAATCGCCGGATGGCGGCGAGGCCGGGCCCCATTGTCAATGTCCATGCCGCTTCCAGCGCGTATCTGTCATCCATCTGCGACATCTATCCGCTTGAATGGTTGTTGCGCGAGCAGGTGGTCAGTACGAATACGGCGGCGGCCGGCGGTAACGCGAGCCTCATGTCACTCGACCTGTGAGACGCGCCAGCCCATCTCCCAGAACGCTGCTTCCAGCCGCGTTGCTTCCCTGAAGATGCGGACGAGCTCGGCGTCGCGCGATGGTGTTGCATAGCGTGCATGCAGTTTTTCGAGGCGGGTGCGGGCTTTGGCTGCGATGTCCTGATAGGCGGCGCCCGCATATTCGTCGATCCAGACCGAATACGGGTTGGCGGATCCAGCCTTGTTCACGGTCGCCAGGCGTTTGCCGATCTCGGCATAGCCGATGACGCAAGGCGCCAGGGCCACATGCAGCGCCAGAAGATCGCCGCGCATGCCGGTGTCGAGCACATAGCGGGTGTAGGCCAGTGTTTCCGGAGCGGCCTGGCTCTGCTCGAGATCGGCAGGCGTCAGGCCCCAGCTTGCGCACAGAGTGACGTGCAGTTTCATTTCGACGTCGAGAATGGCCGACATCCCGGCCGCCGCTTCGCGCATGTCGGCAAGGTCATGGGACTTGTAGACGGCCAGCGCATAGGCGCGGGCGAATTCGATGAGGAACAGGTAGTCCTGAACGAGATAATGGCTGAAAGCGGCTTGAGGTAAAGAGGCATCAGCCATCGCGTCAGTGAATGGATGATGCGTATAGGTTTGCCATTCCGCCGCGGCTGTCGATTTCAGATGTTCGAAGAAGCTCATCATGCCTGCCGATTGTGTGTCGAAGCGGGAATTTGGACCAATCGGCATTGATTGGAAAGCAGGCCTTCTAAGCCTGCTGCAAGCCTCGATCGGCGTCGATGAGAACAGACAAGGAAGCCACGGCGCTCCCCTGATTCGGACAGGTTTTGTACCGCCCCTGTGCTTTTGGTCCCGGTTTCGGACAGTGCGGTGGCAGGCTCGCGGAAGGATTTGTGAACCAGATGAAACGGATTCTACATAACGAAAAACCCCGAGCCTAAGGCCCGGGGTCTTACGTGCAACCAGATCAGCAAAAACCGCCAGTACATCCGTGGTCGGCTTTTGCGATCCTTATGGATTAACCAACAACCGAGAGGTTGGTTGCAGATGACTTTCCGGTGCGGCGGTCAGCCGCGACTTCGAAAGACACCTTCTGACCCTCGTTCAGGCCACGCAGGCCAGCCTGCTCGACGGCGCTGACGTGAACGAACACGTCCTTGCTGCCGTCTTCCGGCTGAATGAAGCCGTAGCCTTTTTGAGAGTCAAACCACTTAACTGTTCCCGTCGTCATGGGAATATCCTTTGTAACAAGTATAAGAACGGGCGCGCGCACGCACCCGCGGGGCATATCGAAGTTTTGATAAGAGGAAGTCAGTTTGCATTGCGCTGCAATGCGGGACCAATATCGCCGGCCGAAACTCGATAAACGACATATAGGGCCATTTGGCAAAAATGCAAGGGCTAAGTATGATCTTTGCCGTTCGGACGATTCTCGCGCGCTTCAAGGGAGCCGCAAGAAAAAGTCGCATCTGCGGCGAAATTGCGGAACCATTGGGAGGAACCGTTCGTTAAGCCTGTGTATTTCGGACCATAGCGCGAAACGACAGAGCGTGTTTTCATCACGACTGATTTAAGCTAGCCGGGTATGGAACATCTGCCTTAAGTCCACCAATGAGGAAGAGGACGTGACATGAGAAGCATCTTGATTGTATCGGCTTTGGCTCTGAGTCTTGGCGCTTGTGCGACACCGCGTGAAAACCGGGCGCTTGGCGGTGCTGCACTCGGCGGTGCGGCTGGTGGGTTGATTGGCGCTGCGGCGACGGGAACCGGCGGCGGAGCGCTTGCTGGTGCCGCCATCGGTGCAGTTGGCGGCGCGGTGATCGCCGACGCGACGCGTCCGCGCTATCGTGGCGGATGCTATTTCAGCCGCCGCTGGGGCCGGACGGTTTGCCGCTAAGGACATAGTCGGTTCCGCCTTCGTCGCGGAACTTTCAACACATGATCCCGGCTTCGCAGCCGGGATTTTTTATGGGTTGAACAACCGATTGACCTTCCAGGCAGGTCTTCCCATGTTGGCTGCCTGATTGTCATCAATGCAGGGAGAGCCGCATGGCCAAACTCGAAGCCCGCAGTGCCGCAGGATATGCGGTTCGCATGACTGCGGGTGCTCACGCGTTGAGTTCCGACGAGCCGGTCAGCGCGGGCGGTGGAGATACCGGACCGGCGCCTTACGAACTGATCCTCGCGGGGCTTGCGGCTTGCACATCGATTACCCTGCGCATGTACGCGGATCGCAAAGGTTGGCCTCTGGGGCAGATCAACGTCGACGCCCGATTCCTGCGCGACGCCCATGGCGCGGAGAAAATCGAACGCCGTGTCAGTTTCAGCGAAACCCTTTCGGAAGAGCAGCGTGCGCGGCTGGCTGAAATCGCCGAGAAGACGCCGGTGACGAAGACGCTCAAGCAGGGCCTGACGATCGTCACCACGGTCGCGTGAACACGAGTTGGCAGCCGCCTTCTCGATATCGGCGAGGCCGGGTCAGGCCGACGCGCTCGGGTTTGTCCTTGCCCTAATATGAAACCCGTGTGACCATGGCCTAGGGCAGGCGGCAAAGAAATCCGCGCTCCGCGACGGCCGCAGGCCGGCCGCCGCCGGCGAGGAAACTCGCAGTGGAGGTCGGCACATGGGCAATCGCGCCGGAGGCAGGCGTACGGGACCGAAATGCATCGCCATCGTCGGTCCCTTCGCCAGCGGTAAGACGACACTTCTCGAAGCCATCCTCGCCCGCACGGGCGCTATTCCGCACCAGAGTCCGGTCTCGTCGGGCAACACCGTTTCCGATTATTCTCCCGAGGCACGCGCCCATGCTATGAGCGTCGAGGCAAGCTTCGCCACGGTCGATTTCATGGGCGACCAGCTCACCTTCGCCGATTGTCCCGGATCGATCGAATTCTCCTTCGAGGCCGAACCGGTGCTGGCAGCCTGCGACGTCGCCGTCGTGGTGGCGGAGGCCGACGAGAAGAAGATTCCGGCGCTGCAGCTCATCATGCGCAAGCTCGACGATCTCGGTATTCCGCGCATCCTGTTCCTCAATAAGATCGACCGCACCACCGCCGGCGTGCGCGACACGCTGAAGCTGCTGCAGCCGACCAGCGCGGTGCCGCTGCTGCTCAGGCAGATTCCACTGCGCAAGGGCGATCGTGTCGTCGGCTCGATCGACCTGGCGCTCGAGCGCGCTTACATCTGGCACGATTTCGCCGAGAGCGAGGTGACGGAGATTCCCGGAGACGAGAAGGCGCGCGAGCTGGAGGCGCGTTTCTCGATGCTGGAGACCCTGGCCGACCACGACGACCTGCTGATGGAGCAATTGCTGGAGGACAAAGCGCCGCCGCGCGACGAGGTGTTCGACGACCTGTCAGCCGATCTGCGCAACGGTGCCGTGACGCCGGTGCTGATCGGCACGGCGGAAAAGGGCAACGGTGTGCTGCGGCTTTTAAAGGCCATCCGCCATGACGCCCCCGATGTCGAGGCGACGCGTACGCGGCTCGGCGCGCCTGATGGTGGCGCAACGGTGGTGCAGGTGATGAAGACCATCCACACGCCGCACGGCGGCAAGCTGTCGGTGTCGCGCATCCTCTCCGGCCAGGTGAATGACGGCGCCGAATTGTGGATTTCGGCCGACGACACGGCCAAGGTGTCCGGCATCTATCGCATGTTCGGCAAGGACCAGGCGAAACTTGCTTCCGCCAAGGCCGGCGACACGGTGGCGCTGGGCAAGATGGACCCGGTCCGGACCGGGCAGACCCTGACCTCGGCCAAGGGGGGCGCCAAGCCGCTGATCAGCCTGACGCCGCCCGAACCGGTCTATGCCTTTGCCCTGCGCTCCAAGGAGCGCAAGGACGAGGTCAAGATGTCGGCGGCGATCCAGCGGCTGGCTGAGGAAGATCCCTCGCTCACACTGCGCCACCACCAGGACACGGCCGAAACCGTGCTGTCCGGTCACGGGGAAATGCATCTGCGCGTGGTGCGTGAACGGCTGGAGGGCAAGAACCAGATCGCCGTGGAGGGCCATGCTCCGGCTGTGCCTTACCGCGAGACCATCCGCAAAGCGGTGGAGCAGCGCGGCCGCCACAGGAAGCAATCCGGCGGCCATGGCCAGTTCGGCGATGTCGTTTTGCAGATCAAGCCGCTGCCGCGCGGCGCCGGTTTCCAGTTCACCGACACCATCACCGGCGGCGTGGTGCCCAAGACCTACATCCAGTCGGTCGAGACCGGCATCCGCGACTATCTCAGGAGCGGGCCGCTGGGGTTCCCGGTGGTCGACGTGGCGGTGAACCTCTCCGATGGCTCCTACCACTCGGTCGATTCCTCAGACATGGCGTTCCAGATGGCGGCCAAACTCGCCATGAAGGAAGGCATTGTGCAGTGCGCGCCCGTGCTGCTGGAACCGATCATGAAGGTTGAGATCGTCACGCCCTCGGACGCGACCGCCAGGATCATCGCGATCATCCCGCAGCGCCGCGGCCAGATCGTCGGCTACGACGCACGGCCGGGCTGGTCCGGCTGGGACATGGTGGAGGCGACGATGCCGCAATCCGAGATCGGCGACCTGATCATCGAATTGCGCTCGGCGACTGCCGGCGTGGCGAGCTATCGCGCCACCTTCGACCACATGGCCGAATTGATCGGGCGCCTGGCGGACGAGGCCATGCACGCCAGCGGCAAGGCGGCTTAGAGCATGATCCGGAAAAGTGGAAACCGGTTTTCCGAGAAGATCATGATCTAGTCCGGCAGCGGGATGAATTCGGTCTCGTCGGGCACGGGATCGAAGCGGCCACTCTTCCAGTCGGCCTTGGCCTGTTCGATCCGCTCCTTGCTGGAGGAGACGAAATTCCACCAGATGTAGCGCGGCCCTTTCATGGCCGCGCCGCCGAGCAGCATGATGCGTGCGGGCTTCGTGGCTTTGACGGTGATGCGGTCACCGGGACGGAAGACCAGCAGGCGCGGCGCCTCGAAGCGCTCGCCGGCAATTTCGACTTCACCCATGGCGACATAGATGGCGCGCTCTTCATGGTCGTTGTCGAGCGGTGCGGTGGCGCCTTCCGCCAAAGCGACATCGGCGTAGAACCAGTCGGATACGGTTTTGACCGGAGACGCTTTGCCGTACACGTTTCCCGCGATGATCTTTGCCTCGATGCCGCGATCGGAGACCGTCGGCAGAACATCGGCGGCGAAATGCTGGAAGGTGGGTGCGATTTCCTCGTTCCCTTCGGGCAGAGCGATCCAGCTCTGGATGCCGGACATGTTGTGGCCGCGGGCGCGCAGGTGATCGGGCGTCCGCTCGGAATGGGCGATGCCGCGTCCAGCGGTCATCAGGTTCATGGCGCCCGGCGTGATCTCAAGCTGGTTGCCTTCGCTGTCGCGATGCATGACCGCGCCATCGAAGAGATAGGTGACCGTGGCAAGCCCGATATGGGGATGCGGCCGCACGTCCATGCCGTGGCCGGCGAGAAACTGCGCCGGCCCCATCTGGTCGAAGAAGATGAAGGGGCCGACCATCTGGCGCTTGCCGTGCGGCAGCGCGCGGCGCACTTCGAAACCGCCGATGTCGCGGGCGCGCGGAACGATGACGAGTTCAAGCGCATCGCAGGATTGCGGGTCTCCCGCTACGGGGTCGTTTCCGGCATGCCAGCTCATGATATCCGCCTTTGGAATTGCGTGAAATCCTGGCCGGCAATCTAAAACATTTCCATTGTTGCAGCCACCCTCATCCGCCGCGTTCTTCCTTCTCCCATTTACGGGAGAAGGTGCCCCTCGCGTTGCGAGGGGCGGATGAGGGCGAGAGGCTCCCATCCTTCAATTCTCTTCTCCATGGCGTGGTGTACTTCATGGTATCCTGCACACCCACCCTCATCCGACCCTTGCTGCGCAAGGGCCACCTTCTCCCGCCCTGCGGGAGAAGGGATGCACTCGCTACACCAACGGTACGGTCAGCGGATTGTAGGAATAGAGCCATTTGTTGCGGTCGTCGCCTTCATCGCGCTTGGCGAAGGCGGCGCGCATGGCGTCCTGGGAGGGAAGATGGAACAGCTCGCGGTTGGCGGCCGACTGATGGACGATTTTGGCTGTGCGCTCGACGCGGTTGCGCTGATACAGCTGCAGAGCCTCGGCGATGTCGCTTTTCATCTCAAGCGCGCGCATCAGCACGGCGCCGTCCTCGATGGCCATGGCTGCACCCTGCGCCAGATAGGGAAGTGTGGGATGCGCGCTGTCGCCGAGCAGAGTGACGCGCTTCGTGCTCCAGTTCATCGCCGGCGGACGGCCGAAGAGAGACCAGCGATAGCACTGGTCCCGGTCGGCGGCGTCGATGATCGCCTGAATGATCGGATGCCAGCCTTCGAAAACCGCTTTCAGGTCTTCCCACGGATAACGCACGGTCCAGGACTCTTCGGAAATTTCGTCGGCCTCGATCAGGCCGACGAAATTCAACAGAGTGCCGGAGCGAAGATAGTAACAGACGGCGTGGCCGCGCGGTCCCATGAAGACCGACATCACCTGTTCGAGGAGATTGGGCGGCAGGCGGTCGGTCGGAACGAGAAGGCGCCATGCGGCGTCGCCGGTGTAGGTCGCGGGCGCGTGGCCGAACATCTGTCCGCCGACAACCGACTTGAGACCGTCGGCGCCGACCAGCAGATCGCCCTTGGCTGAGGTGCCGTCGGTGAAGTGCAGTTCCACGCCATCGGCGGTTTCGGTGAAGTGGGTCGCCCTCTTGTTCAGCCGGATGACATTGGGGTCCAGCGCCCGCGCGCAGTCCGCCAGGATTTCGTGAAGGTCGGCGCGGTGCAGTTGCGTATAGGGTGCGCCGTGCATGCGCTCGTGTTCTTCAGACAGGGAGAACTGCTGGATGATTTCCGCCGTGTCGTGCAGGCGGAAGACATAGCCGCCCGGCTTGACGCCGACCGCCGCAATCCTGTCGGCGGCGCCGATGTGACGCAGGACGTGCATGGGATTGGCGCTGATCTGGATGCCGGCGCCGATTTCGCCCAGGACGGGAGCCTGTTCGTAGACCTCGACCTTATGCCCGGCCTTCATCAGCACAGAGGCGGCGGCAAGTCCGCCGAGGCCTGCGCCTGCGATGATGATTTTTAGTTGAGGCAATGCTTGCTCCTGGAATCGTGAAGACTTGGAATTTTAGGGCTCGCAATGTCGGGGCGCGAGCGATTATCAGGGTCCTTTATGACAAACGGACGCCGCCAGCAAATGCGCGAATTGGCACGGTTACTTGGTTATACCTATGGGATCGAGCCCAGCTTAGCGGCCCGGGGTGCATTCCTTGAGGCCTGCGGCAAACCGCTTCCAGTTGGCGACATAGCCTCTCGCGGCCTTGCCGAGGCCTGCGACAGCGGCTTCGTCGAAGGTGCGGATGGCCTTGGCGGGAGAGCCGACGATCAGCGAATTGTCGGGAAATTCCTTGCCTTCGGTCACCAGCGCATTGGCCCCGACCAGGCAGTTTGCGCCGATTTTAGCGCCGTTGAGCACCGTCGCGCCCATACCGATGAGGGTGTTGGCGCCGATAGTGCAGCCATGGATGGTGGCGCGGTGGCCGATGGTGCAGCCCGGTCCGATGCTCAGTTGCAGGCCCGGATCGGTATGCAGCACCGCGCCGTCCTGCACGTTCGAGCCGTCGCCGATCTCGATCAGATCATTGTCGCCGCGCACCACGGCGCCGAACCAGATGCTGACATCGACACCCAGATGGACTCGTCCGATGACGACGGCGCCCGGTGCGACCCAATAGCGATCCGGATCGGTGACAGTGGGCGTGTGTTCATTGAGCGAATAAAGCGGCATGATCGTTCCGTTCATCAGCCGGAGGCGGCCGGCGCTGCCTCTTTTGCACCGATCACGCCGTTCCTGACAAGTTGCGCGATTTCTTCCCGCGTATAGCCGAGGCTTGCTGCGATCGACAGGCTATGTTCGCCCACTTTCGGAATGTCGAGCCGCAACCCCAGCCGCTTGCCGTTCATCTCCATGGGCAGCGCGGGCACAGGCGTGGTACGGCCGTCGGCCAGGGTTACATCAAGCATGGCGCCGGGCACGGCAAGCTGCGGATCGTCGAACAGGTCCTGCGGCCGCATGATCGGCGCGTGCGGCAGGCCGACCTTTTCGCAGATCGTGGTGATCTCGGCGCGGGTCAGTTTAGCCAGGGTAGCGCGCAGGCGCGGCATGGTCCGCTCGCGCGCCGCCACCCTGAGCGGATTGGTTGCCAGGGTTTCGTCACAACCGAAATCGGGCAGATCGAACACGTCGCAGAAAGCGCGCCATTGCGTGTCGGTGACGACGCCGACGAAAATCTGTTCGGCGTCGCTTGTTTCAAACACGTCATAGACGGCCCAGGCGGAGACGCGCTGCGGCATCGGCGCTGCCGGTTCGCCGGTGACGGCATATTGCAGCATGTGCTGGGCGACGAGCAGGATGTTGTTTTCGAAGAGCGCGCTTTTGACAAGCTGGCCCCTGGCGGTGCGGCTGCGCTCCTGCAAGGCCGCGAGGATGGCGATGGCGCCGAACATGCCGCCCATGATGTCGTTGACGGAAGAGCCAGCGCGCAAGGGCCTGCCTGGCGGTCCGGTCATATAGGCAAGGCCGCCCATCATCTGCACCACCTCGTCCAGCGCGGTGCGGTTTTCGTAAGGGCCAGCGAGAAAGCCTTTCAGCGAACAATAGATCAGGCTCGGATTGTCCCGGCTCAAGGCGTCGTAGCCGAGGCCCATTTTCTCCAGCGCTCCGGGCCGGAAGTTTTCTGTGATGACATCTGCCGTGCCGACAAGACGTTTCGCGAAGGCGATGCCGTCCGCCGATTTGAGGTCGAGGGCAAGGCTGCGCTTGTTGCGGTTGTAGGCGGGAAAGAAACCCGCACCGGAGCCCGGCAGGCGGCGGGTGTTGTCGCCCGTGCCGACAGGTTCGATCTTGATCACGTCGGCGCCGAGATCGGCGAGCACGAGGCCGCAGGCTGGACCCATGACCATGTGGGAGAATTCGATGACGCGGATGCCGGCGAGAGGAAGTTGATCGCTCATGCATCGTTCCTTGGCTTTGCCGGCACGAAGCCCTTCGGCAGGCCGGCGTCAGGCACGTGTCCGTAGAGTGGCTCTCCGGGCAAGGCGGCCTGGATGATGGCGCGCGCTGCAATCAGTTTGTCGATATCCACGCCGGTGCCCAGCCCCATGGATTCAAGCAGGAAGACCAGATCTTCGGTGACGATATTGCCGGTTGCGCCTGGGGCATAAGGGCAGCCGCCGAGGCCGCCTTGCGAGGAATCGAAAGTGGTGACGCCGGCGTCGAGCGCGGCGACCACATTGGCGAGACCCTGGCCCCGCGTGTTGTGCAAATGCGCGCCGCCCGCCAGCGCGCCGATCTCGGCGAAGAGGCGCTTGAACATGCGTTTCACCTGCGCCGGGTTGGCGTAGCCAGTGGTGTCGGACAGGCCGATGCTGTCGGCGCCGGCCTTTGCCAGAAGGCCAGCCATTTCGATGACCCGGTCTTCGGAGACCGGGCCTTCCATGGTGCAGCCGAACGCCGTGGAAATGCCGACTTCCAGTCCAGGGCGCGGTCCCGGCGGCAAGGCGTCGATGAAGGTCCTCACCCTCGCCACTTCCGCAACAGCCTCGTCCGGCGTCTTGCCGATGTTGGACAAGCTATGCTGACGCGACGCTGATACAGGCATGGTGAGCTTGTGGACACCGGCCATGACGGCGCGCTCGGCGCCTTTCAGATTGGGCACGAGCGCCAGGACGGTGAGACCGAAGATTTTAATTGCACCGGCAACAACCTCACCCGCATCGGCCATCTGCGGCAACAGTTTGGGCGAGACGAACGAGCCGACCTCGATCTCACGCAGGCCGGCATTGGCGAGCGCCGCGATCCAACGAAGTTTCGCATCCGTCGGCATGGCCTTGCTGATGCTCTGCAGGCCGTCGCGCGGGCCGACTTCGCTGACGAGAATATCCGGTTGCTGTGCTTTGGCGTTCATGGCCGCCTTTATATACCGGCTTTCAGCATACGTCTTGGCGCTCCGCTTGGCCGATCTTGCTCTTGCGGCCGATTGAGGCCAAAGTCGCCGAAAGGTCGGCGCGCCAGCGGTTGAAGAACCAATCCTTGGAGGGAAGGCGCAGCGGACCGGAACTCGTGCCGAATTCGAAACAGAGGGGGTAAACATGACGACCAAGGAACAAGTCGGGACGACGCGGCGCACCTTCATCCAGGGCACTGGATCTGCGGCTGTAGCCACGGCCATGTTGGGCGCCTTTCCCGCGGGCGCGCAGGACGCCTCCAAATATCCGGCGCGGGACGTGCATGTGATTGCCGCCTTTCCGGCGGGTAGCGGCGCCGATGTGTTCACGCGCTACTTCGCCGAAGGCATGCGGCAGTTTCTCGGCGGCACGGTGATCGTCGAGAACAGGGTTGGGGCGAGCGGCAATCTTGCCATCAACTATGTCGCGCGGGCCAAGCCCGATGGTTATACGATGCTGATCCATGCGCCGAGCGCCATCGCCGCCAACATGTCGCTGTTCAAGGACGCGGGCTATGACGGCGCCAAGGCGTTCGATGTTCTGGCCAGCGTCTGCCGCCTGCCGTTCACAGTCACGGTGGCCGCCAGCAGTCCGCACAAGACTTTGCAGGACCTGATCAAGGCGGTGCAGGCGAAGGGCGACAAGGCGAGCTATGGCACGACGGCGCCCACCGGCCAGGTCGCCGGCGCGCTGATGAAGGACATTCTCAAACTCAAGGCAGTCGAGGTGCCCTATCGCACAGCCGCCGATTCGGTGAACGACCTCGAGACCGGCAACATCGATTACATGATGTATGATCCGATCTTCGCCATGCCGTTCCATCGCAGCGGCAAGCTGCGCGTGCTGGCGTTCAGCTCCAAGGAGCGCATGACCACGGCGCCTGACATTCCGACCATGAATGAAAGCGGCGTACCGGGTGTCGATGTCGTCGGCTGGTGGGGCGTGGCGGTGCCGAAGGGCGTTCCGCAGCCGATCAAGGACAAGATCGGCAAGGCCTTCACCCAGATGGCCGAATTGCCAGCGACGCACAAATGGCTCGCGGAATTCGGTTCCGATCCTTTCGTCATCGGCGCCGAACAGGCGCAGAAACTGATGATCCAGGACATCGCGGATTGGGGCCGCTGGGTGAAAATCGCGAATATCGAGCCGAAAGGCTGATTTTCAGGCGAATTTTCGCTGGCGGTGGCACGGCGCGGATGCGACCTTATATTGAGTCGCATCGCCGCCGTGCAGACGGCGCGCCGCTGGAGCCTGTGATGAAGAAAATCGACGAGAAGACCCAGACCGAACTCGAAGCCGCCGCGTTCCGCCGGCTTGTCGCGCATCTGCGCGAGCGCACGGATGTGCAGAACATCGACCTGATGAACCTGGCGGGCTTCTGCCGCAATTGCCTGTCGAACTGGCTGAAGGACGCCGCCGACGAGCGTCATCTCGGCCTGAGCAAGGAAGAGCTGCGCGAGCATGTCTACGGCATGCCTTACGACGAATGGCGCGGGCGCTTCCAGCGCGAGGCCAATCCCGACCAGTTGCGCCAGTTCGCCGAGAAAGCCGGCGATCACAAGCACGGCTGACATTGCCGTCGATGCGCTGCGCTCATGCCATGAGGTTGCGACATGTTCCTGCGCTATCTCGCATTTGTGGTCGCCCTGGCAACCGGCGTGTTCACATCGCAGCTGCCGGAGTTCGCGCAGCAGTATCGTCAGCGCCTCGGCGGCGCGATCGACGAGCTCAACCGGATGCTCGCCGATTTTGACGCCGATGCCGCTCGCCTCAACCTGACGCGCGAGCAGGCCATCGCTCGCATGAAGACCAATACGGATGACCTGGTCCGCTGGCAGGGCCAGCGGATCCAGGAAAGCCGCGCGCGGGTGGTGCAACTGGAACAGCAGCTCAAGGATTTCGCCTCGGCCGGGTCGCTTGTGCGCATCGGCGTCTTGCTGCGCGATTTCGATCCGGATGTGGCGCGCCGCGCCACGCATAGCTATGAGCCCGGCGTGCCGGTGACTGGCGAAGGCGCGGTGACGACGGTGTTCGGCGCCATCGTCGGCTGGATTTTCGCCAGATTGCTTTTCTTGCCCGCCATGTTACGCAAGCGCCGTCCTGCGAGGGTTTCAGTGTGATACCGAATGTATTGTCGATCGCCGGTTCGGATCCGTCCGGCGGTGCGGGTGTTCAGGCCGACCTGAAAACCTTTTCCGCTTTGGGCTGCTACGGCATGGCGGCGCTGACGGCTTTGACCGCGCAGAACACGCGCGGCGTCAGCGGCGTGCATGTGCCGCCGGCGGGTTTCGTCGCCGCGCAGATCGACGCCATTTTCGAGGATGTCGAGGTGCATGCGGTGAAGATCGGCATGCTCGCCTCGGGCGAGATCGTCGAGATGGTTGCAAACCGGCTGCGGGCGCATGGCGCGCGCAACATCGTGCTCGATCCGGTGCTGGTGGCGACCAGCGGCGATTCGCTTGGCGCGCCCGATGTGGTCGAGGCGATGACGAGCCATCTGTTCCCATTGGCGAGCGTGGTGACGCCGAATGTGCCCGAGGCCGTGCGGCTTTCTGGCGGCGCAGCCGCCGATGACCTGGCAGGGCTGGCAGGGCTCGAGGCATTGGCGCGCGCGCTTCATGCGCAGGGCACGCAGGCCGTGCTGGTCAAGGGCGGACATCTCGGTGGCGCTTTCGCCGAAGACGTGCTGTTCGATGGCGCCAGCGTGCAGGTGTTCAAGGCCGAGCGTGTGGCGACGCGCAACACGCATGGCACCGGCTGCACCCTGTCATCGGCGATCGCGGCCTGGCTGGCGCATGGAAAATCCCTGGCCGAGGCTGTGGCCCTCGCCAAGGACTATCTCACCGGCGCCTTGCGGGCTGCGGACGAGTTGCAGGTCGGCTCAGGTAAGGGCCATGGCCCGGTGCACCATTTCCATGCGCTCTGGCGTTGAACACCCTCATCCGACCCTTGCTGCGCACGGGCCACCTTCTCCCGTAAACGGGAGAAGCATTCGCGCACTCACAGCGCCTCGAAATGCTCGACCATGCGCTTGCGCATGGCGGCGTCGGGCATATTGCCGACGCCGGCCTTGAGATTGTCGATCATATATTGCGGTTTGTCGGTGCCCGGAATGACTGCATTGATCGCCGGGTGGCCGAGCAGCCATTTCAGGCCGTATTGCGCCCAGCTTGTCACGCCGAGGTCCTTCACCACCCACTCCGGCAGTGGCTTGCCGGCGGTTTTCTGGAAGAATTTGCCGCGGCCGAAGGGCAGGTTCGTCAGGATGGCGCAGCCGGCGTCGGCGGCTGTCGGGATCAGGCGTTCTTCGGAATTGCGGTCCACCATCGAATAATCGATCTGGAAGAAATCCGGCTTCTCGCGCTTCAACACTGCCTCGACGGCGGCGTAATCGCGGTCGAACGACGATGTCACGCCGATATATTTGCTCAAGCCTTGCGTTTTCCAGTCCCGCAGCAAAGCCAGATCCTGGTTTGCGTCGCGGACATTGTGCAATTGCATCAGCTCGACTTTCGTGACGCGCATTTTTGCGAGCGAGCTCTTCATCTCGGCGATAGTGTCTTCGCGGCTGGCGACGCGGACCTTGGTGGCGAGGAAGATTTTGTCGCGCAGGCCGGTGGCGGCAAACAGATCGCCGAGCCGGTCTTCCGCCTTGCCGTAGGAGGGTGCGGTGTCGATGAGTCTGCCGCCGCCGGCAACGAGCGCCTTGATGACCTCGGCGCGCTCGTCGAGTTTCGTCTTGTCGTTCTCGAAATCGAAGATGATGGCGGTGCCGATGCCGATCACCGGCAGCATTTCGCCGCTCGATGGAATCTTGCGCGAGATCAGCCCCGCCTGTGCCCCTGCGGGCAGGGACGGCAGCAGTGTGGAAGCGCCTGCCGCGGCCAGCGCAATGGCGGTGCGGCGTGTGATCGCGATGTCGTGCTCGTTCATGTCGAACCTCCTGCTGTTTGCGTCTGATCTTGTGATTTCGTCATTGCCGCCGAGCGGCGCTCCTGCGCGCGGCCGAGGCCGAGCGCAAGCAGCAACCAGCCCAGCGCAATGGGAATCGTCGCCAGCGCAATGCCTGCTCCATCGAGGCCGAGGCCGCGCAGGGCGGTGAAGGCCCAGGCCCAGACGGCGTCGGCGCCGCGAAACAGGACGCCGTCGATGATGTTCTTGGCCTTGTATTTCTCTTCGCGATCGACGGCCGTGAACAGCATTTCGCGTGCTGGATTTGAGATGGAGAAATTGGCGGTGCGCTGCAGCGCCTGGAACGCCATCGCGATGGCGAGAACGGGCGCTGCAGCCAGCACGGCGAAGCCGATGGCGAAGACTGCCGGCAGAAACGCCGTCGCCGGGCCGGTGCCGAAGCGTTGCACGAGCCGCCCTGTCGCCAGGAACAGCACGATGAGCGTCAGGATGCTGGACGCCAGATCGATGGTCGCGAAAATGCGCGTGCGCGTGCCGGGATCGCCGGAGGCGGCGGCGACCAGCTCGGCCTGCGTGAAATAAAGGAAGGTTCCGGCCAGCGAGAGGCAGATCACCCAGAGCGCGATGCCGGCGAGGTAGGGGGATTTCGCAATCAGCAGAAATCCGGCGAAGGGATTGCCGCCGACGGCCCCGGGCGGCGTGGCTTTTTCTTCCACCGCTGCGTCGGGATCGGGCTGCTGCAGCAGTGCGTGCTTCTCCAGCCGTGCCGCGCAGAACACGGCGATCTCCAGAAAGGCTGCGGCGACCAGGAGAAGCAGGGTCGGGCCTAGGAGCCCTGCCAGCGAGACGGTAAGCATCGGGCCGAGCAATGCGCCTGCGGTGCCGCCCGCGGCGATGAAGCCGAACAGGCGTTTGGCCTGGTCGGTGCGGAACAGATCAGCCAGGAACGACCAGAAGATCGAGACCACGAAAAGGTTGAAGACATTGACCCAGACGAAGAAGGCGCGTGCCGCTTCGCCGGGTGCGATCCGAAACCACATCAAGGCCCAGAACAGGACGAGATTGAGCACGAAGAAATGATAGACGAGCGGAATGAATTTCGAGCGCGGCAGCCTGGCGACAACGGCGCCATAGATGGGCACGGCGATCAGCATGGTGATGAAGGTGGCGGTGAACAGCCATTGCATGTTGCGCACGCCGCCGGCGACGCCCATCTCATCGCGCACCGGCCGCAGGACGTAGTAGCTGGTCAGCAGGCAGAAGAAATAGGCGAAGGCCCAGAGCATGGCGCGCACTTCGGCCGGCCGGACGTCGACGAGGCGCGACAGCACACGTTCCAGGCTCTGCTCGAACTTCGCCATTCAGGCCCCTCCGGAAAAGCTGTCAGCGGAGGTGAGGTTCTTTGCCTCATCCATCTGCCTGCTTCCGGCGTATATGGGTAGAGAGCGGATGCGATCCTGTCCAGATGCCGGCGTGGCGATTGAATCGACATTCGCGACGGGCGGACCTAAACCTGCGAAAGCATTTTAGAAGCATTCTTATGCGTTCAACGCGGCGGCCTTTATGACGACAGCAACAGCAGATACCGGCTCGCAGCCAGATAAGTCCCCCGCGCAGGCGGGGCGGGTCGGCGTGCTTCTCGTCAATCTGGGCACGCCGGATGCGACCGACTATTGGTCGATGCGTCGCTACCTGAAGGAATTTCTCTCGGACCGCCGCGTGATCGAGCTAACGCGGTGGATCTGGTGGCCGGTGCTCAATCTCATCGTCCTGACGACCCGTCCAAGCCGTTCCGGCCGCAATTACGAGGCGATCTGGAACCGCGAGCGCGACGAGAGCCCGCTGCGGACCTATACGCGGGCGCAGGCCGAAAAGCTTGATGCCGCGAGCAAGGCAGGCGCGTTCGGCAAGACCGAACGGCCGATCATCGTCGACTGGGCGATGCGTTACGGCAACCCGTCGATCGCATCACGGCTGGACGCCTTGCAGGCGCAGGGATGCGATCGCATTCTTTGCGTGCCGCTCTATCCGCAATACGCGGCGTCCTCGAGCGCGACGGTCGCCGACAAGGTGTTTGAAAAGCTCAAGACGATGCGCTGGCAGCCGGTCGTGCGCATCGCGCCGCCGTGGTTCGACGAGCCGGTCTATATCGAGGCGCTGGCGAAGTCTGTGCGCGAGACTTTGGCCGGGCTCGATTTCGAGCCGCAGGCAGTCGTCGCCTCCTATCACGGCATTCCGCAGGCCTATTGCGACAAGGGTGATCCCTACGACCGCCATTGCGAGGCGACCACGCTGCTGCTGCGGCAGGCTCTGGGTTATTCGGCGCAGCAGATGCCGCTGGTGTTTCAGTCGCGCTTCGGCGCGGCGAAATGGCTCGAACCCTATCTCGACGCGATGATGAAGGCACTGCCGGGCAAGGGCGTGAAGAAGGTCGCGGTGATCGCGCCGGGCTTTGTTTCGGATTGCCTGGAGACAATCGAAGAGATCGGCGTCGAGAACCGCGATTTCTTTCTTGCGGCCGGTGGCGAAAAATTCGCGCGGATCGATTGTCTCAATGATAGTGACAATGGCATGAGAGTCATCGCGCATGTCGTGCGCCGCGAGCTGCAAGGCTGGATTTGAGAGACTTGATCTGAATGGAGGCGGCAATGGACTGCGGCTATTCAATCGTCGTTACCACGGTGGATACAGAGGCGAATGCGTTGCGGATCGTCGAGTACGTTCTCGACAAGAGGCTCGCAGCCTGCGCTCAACTTGCGGCCATCACCAGTCATTATGTCTGGGATGGCGCGCGCCAGAGCGAGGCAGAGATCGAAATCAAGCTTAAAATCAAGACATCCGATTATGAGGCGCTGGAACAAGCGATCCGCGCGGTGCACAGTTACAAGGTTCCGCAGATCGTGCGTATCGGAATTCTGGAAGGGAGTGCCGATTATTTGAACTGGATTTCGTCTGTGACAAAGTAGGCAGTCAGTTGCGCGTGTCCAGCGCCCTCATCCGACCCTCGCGATGCGAGGGCCACCTTCTCCCGTAAACGGGAGAAGGATTCCGCGGGCACTTCCTTCGCCCGCTTGCGGGAGAAGGTGGCCCTTGCGCAGCAAGGGTCGGATGAGGGTGGTGCACTTCACTCAGTTCGCTCGCGGCCAGGAGAAATCATCCGCGCGACCGGGCCTCGTGTCGAGGGGGGCGCCCATGATGAGGGCGCGCTGCGTCAATTCGTTCGAACCGACTGAGCGCGCGTTGCGGGCGCGCGTTGCGAGCTGGCCGCCCGGCGAGGTCGCCGGCGAGGACAGGGAGAGGACTGGGCCGGCGGCGGGGCGGACTGGAATGGCGATCAACGGCGCCTGGGGTGGCAGCGGCACCGGCAGGCTGCCCGGCGAATAGGTTTGCGGAATCTCTGGCGGCAGTTCGACGCGAACGGTGGCTTGCTGCTGTGGAGCAGGCGCAGCGGCTGGAGCGTTTGCAATCGCCGGTCGGGCGGCGGGCGTCTGCGCGTCGAGAATGCGGCGGATGTCGCCCTCGACGAAATAGGCGAGCTTGCGGGCGCCGGCGCGGGTGAAATGCACGCCGTCGCCGGTGCGCAGGCGCACGATCTGGCCGTTCAGATCGGGGCCGAAGATCGCGAATTGATTGCGGTCGTCGGCGAATGCTTCCCACACATCGACATAGGTTGCGCCGGTGTGCGCCGCGACGTCGCGATAGATTTCGTTGAAGGCGACGAGTTCCGCCGACAGGCGCTCGTTCTTCATCACCGGCATGCCGACCCAGATCAGCGGAATCTTGTGGTCGCGGAATTGCGTCGCGATCGCCTCGGCTCTTGCGGTGTAGGCGGCGTTCCATTTCGGCGTGCGGGGATCGAGCATCGTGGCGCCATCACGCATCTGCTGGCGATCATTGCTGCCGATCATGATGATCGCCAGGCTGATCTTCTCGTTGCCGGCGAGGAGTTCGCGCGTCGCCTTGTTCCAGTCGTAATAGTCGTCGCGAACGAGGCCGGAATTCTCCTTCACCTTGCGCAGGATGGAAACTTCGGGCCGCTCGGCAAACGCGTCCTGGAGGCCTTGCGCCAGCAACTGGCCGACATTGTCGCCGAGAACGGCGATCACCGTGTTGGCGGCAATCGGACGGGGCGCCTGCGTGGCGGCTGCCGCAGCGGGTGGCGGCGTTGCCGCCGGCGAGGTCGGTGCAGCGTCATTCGGCGCGGGCGCACCATCGGCGTTTTGCGGCGCCTCGCTGCTCGGGGCGGGTCTGACATGAGGCGGCTGCCACTCGTGCGGCACTTCGCGGGCAAACCCGCGACGGGGCGCGGCGCGGCGGATCAACTGGGTGGGGCGCTGGACCACGATGGGCCGCCGCACCTGCGGCTGCATGCCCATCTGGCGTTGGCGTTCGCGCTGCCAGTACAGCGAGGAATTCGAGTCGTCCCATTGGGCGATGACGGCGGGGCCGCCGGTCAGAAACAGGAACAGGCCGACAATGCCCAGCTTGACGAGCCGCCAGCGTCCGGGATGGCCGCTCGCCTGGGGCGGCAGGACTGTTTCTGGCGGTATGGGTATGCGCCTTTGCATGCTCCTTTTTAGCAGATCAGCGCGCCGCGCGCACCTGCTCCAGCAGGCTGGCCGTGGCGTAGCCGTCGGCCGTCAGACCGCGGCGCTTCTGGAAAGCGCGAATGGCGGTCTGTACCTGCTCGCCGATCTTGCCGTCGATCTTGCCGACATCGAAGCCCAGCCGGTGCAGATGGCGCTGGATTTCCATCGCTTGTGCCGTGGAGAGCGGCTTGTCGCCTGTCGGCCATTTGCCCGCGAGCGAGGGTGCGCCGGCGATCCGGTCGCTCATCACGGCAACGCCCAGGGCGTAGGCCTGCGAGTTGTTGTAGGATTTGATCACCTTGAAGTTCGGTGTGATCAGGAATGCCGGGCCGCGCAGGCCGGCCGGGAGGAACAGCGAACCCTCGCCGCCGGTGGGCATGCCCTGGCCGTCGGCCCGGCGGATGCCGAGCGACGCCCACTGGCTGAAGCTGCGGTTCGTCTGCGGCTCGTGCAGGCCGGGGTCGAAGCCCGGCGGCAGGATCACTTCGTAGCCCCAGGTCATGCCGCGTTGCCAGCCGTAGTCGGCCAGGTAGTTGGCGGTCGAGGCGATGGCGTCGGGGATGCTCGTCCAGATGTTCTTGTGGCCGTCGCCGTCATAGTCGACCGCGTGTTTCATGAAGCTCGACGGCATGAACTGGGTCTGGCCCATGGCGCCGGCCCAGGAGCCTTTCATGTCGCCGTAGGAGATATGGCCCTGCTGCAGGATGGTCAGGGCGATCAGCAATTCGTTACGGAAGAAATCCTTGCGGTTGCTGCCGTAAGCAAGCGTGGCGAGCGAGCGGACGACATTCTTGCCGCCGGTGAACTGGCCGTAGCTCGTCTCCATGCCCCAGATCGCCAGCACGACATAGGGATCGACGCCATAGCGGCGCTCGGCATCGGCGAGTACCTGTCCGTAGCGGCGTTGCATCTCCTGGCCGGTGGCGACGCGCTGGGGCGTGACGGCGCCCGTGAGATAGCTCCAGATAGGCTTGATGAATTCGGCCTGCGACGTGTGCTGCTTCAGCAGCGAGGCATCCGGCGTCATGTTCTGGAAGACCTGGTCGAACAGACCTCTGCTGACGCCGCGCGCCTGGGCCTCGGGCCAGAGAGCGGCAATGAACGGCATGAAGCCGGCATCGGCCCTGGCCTCGGCTGCCGCGGGACGTTTGGCCGGGGCGGCGCGCGCCGTCGCGTTAAAGCCAAGTCCGCAGGCCAGCGCCGTGCAGCCGGCGACCAACAGGAGCGTGCGCACGATCTGGCCGCGGTTCGCCGCCGGATTGCGGCGTCCCAGCGGGGGCTCGATCTCGAAAAACTGCGGTCGTCCGCGCATCGTCGGTATTCCTGCTCCGGGGTTCCTACAGAGCATTTTCAAGCGAAGTGGATACCGGTTCGCGTGAAGAAAATGCTCTATTCGTAAAAATTGGACGCGTATTTCCGATCCAAGTGGATCGGAAAACGCTACGGCGGCGACGAACGAATGATCGGCCGCCGCCGCATCCCGTGGAAAACTAGGCGCAAGTCATTTCGGAATTGTTTACCATGGCGCTTTCGGGTGCAATTCGATTTTCGGCGTGTGCGATTTGTCATGCCGCCGAGACGGCCGCTGCGGTAGAAAATGCTCTCTTTTTAAAAGGCTAGATGCGTCTTTCAGAACCAATTGCCGATCCACGTGGATCGGGAAACGCCATAAAGGGGCTCTCCATGACAATTTCCGGTTTCGGTATTTTCGCTCTCGCATTCGTCGTGTTCATCATCGTCACCCTGCTGATGGGCGTGCGCCAGATTCCGCAAGGCTATGCTTATACGGTCGAGCGGTTCGGCAAATATTACAAGACGCTGCATCCGGGCCTCGGGCTGATCATGCCGTGGATCGATCGTATCGGCCGCAAGATCAACGTCATGGAACAGGTGCTCGACGTCCCGACGCAGGAGGTCATCACCAAGGACAACGCCAGCGTGTCGGTTGACGGCGTGCTGTTCTTCCAGGTGCTGGACGCCGCGCGAGCCTCCTACGAGGTCTCCAACCTGCAGGTGGCCCTGCTCAATCTCACCATGACCAATATCCGTACCGTCATGGGCTCGATGGACCTCGACCAGTTGCTGTCGCATCGTGACGAGATCAACACGCGGCTGCTGTCGGTGATCGAAATGGCGGCGGGATCGTGGGGCATCAAGACCAACCGTGTCGAAATCAAGGATATCGTGCCGCCGCGCGATCTGGTGGATTCGATGGGCCGGCAGATGAAGGCGGAACGCGAGAAGCGTGCCAGCGTGCTCGAGGCGGAAGGCCAGCGGCAGGCGGAAATCCTGCGCGCCGAAGGCCGCAAGCAGTCCGTGGTGCTGGATGCTGAAGGCCGCAAGGAAGCCGCGTTCCGCGACGCCGAAGCCCGCGAACGCCAGGCCCAGGCTGAAGCCGAGGCGACGCGCATGGTCTCGGACGCCATCCAGAAGGGCGACATCGCCGCGCTGAACTATTTCATCGCCGAAAAATATGTGCGGGCGATCGATGCGCTGGCGCATTCGAACAACCAGAAGACCTTCATCATGCCGATGGATATGGCCGGTATCGCCGGTACGGTTGCGGGCATTGCCGAACTGGTCAAATCCGGCGGCGGTGGCCAGGACGGCGGCGGCTCCGCGGGCGCCCCGACGCGACGCGGTTCGTCAGCATTTCCTCCGGCAACCAAATAGACTGAGCGAGATCAGTTGAGCCGGGTCCAGCCATCTGGGCCCGGTGGGGTGAAAAGGGGATTGGGGAACGATCATAATGGATAATCTTGGCATTCACGTCTCGTGGCTGTGGCTGGTGGCCGGCATTCTGCTGTGCGCCGCCGAGGCGGTGGCGCCCGGCATGTTTCTGCTGTGGATCGGCATCGCCGCGCTGGTGACGGGGCTGGTGCTGGCTGTTGTCTCGCTCAGCCTGCCGTGGACGCTGGTTCTGTTCGGCGTGCTCACCATCGTATCGCTGCTGCTGGGACGCAAATTCTACGGCTCGCGCGATACCGAAGGCGACCGGCCATTCCTGAACCGGCGCGCCGACTCGCTTGTCGGACAGACATTTATTCTGACCGATGCGATCCGGCAGGGCGAAGGCCGCATCAATGTCAACGATTCACCGTGGCGTGTGCGCGGGCCGGACATGCCCGCAGGAACGAAAATCCGGGTGACGGCGGTGCAGGACGCCGTGGTGCTATTGGTCGAGCAGGCGTGAAGGCTTGATTGACTTGGTGAAGAAAAAGCCCACCAGAAGCCCTCATCCTGAGGAGGCGCATAGCGCCGTCTCTAAGGACGGGGGCGACAGGCGAGATCTGCGTGTGGGGCGAGCCAACGCAGAGACGAGTCAACTGAATATCCATTCGAGGAACAGGCGCGTGCGATAAGCTGCGGCGTGACGCCCCCGTCCTTCGAGACGCAACGCAAAGCGTTGCTCCTCAGGATGAGGGCTCCTAGGAAATGTTGCGCTGACGTGCGGCTAACTCGCGCGACTTCTCAATGGCCATGCCCGAGATAGGCGGCGCCGATCTCGGGACGGTCGCGCAGGTTCTGCGGCGTTCCGTTGGCAACCACCTGGCCGCAATCGAGCACATAGGCGCGCTGCGCCACGTCGAGCGCCTTGGTGGCATTCTGTTCGATGAGCAGGATGGAAACGCCGGTTGCGTGAATCTGCGCGATGACGTCGAACACCTGTTTGATGATCACCGGCGCCAGGCCCAGCGAGGGTTCGTCGATCAGCAACAGCCGCGGCCGCGCCATCAGCGCGCGGGCGAAGGCGACCATCTGCTGCTGGCCGCCCGATAACGTACCGGCGATCTGGCGCTTGCGTTCGCCGAGAATGGGAAACATCGCATAGGTCGCCTCCAGCCCGTCACGCCGGTGGCGGCGTGCGTCGGCGCGGTAGCATCCCAGTTCGAGATTTTCCTCGACCGTCATCGAGGTGAACAGCCGCCGGCCTTCGGGAATGATGGCGACGCCGAGGGCGGACAATTGTTGCGGCGTCAGCCTGACGATGCTTTCGCCCTGCAGGGACATTGTTCCGCTGCGAACGGGGAGAAAGCGCGCGATGGCATTGACGAGCGTGGTCTTACCCGCCCCATTCGGGCCGACGATGGCGACGAGTTCGCCATCGTCGATCTCGAAGGAGATGTTGGACAGCGCCATGGCGTCGCCGTAGCCGACGCAGAGATTTTCAACCTTCAGCATCTGGCGCTCCCAGATAGGCGCGCACGACGGCGGGATTGTCCATCACCTCGCGCGGCTTGCCCTCGGCAATGAGGCGGCCCTGATTGAGCACGATCAGGCGATCGGTCAGTTCGATCACCGCGCGCATGTTATGTTCGACGAAGACGATCGTCCGCGTGCCGCCGTGAATGCGTCGCACCATGGCGATGGCGCTGGTGATCTCGGACGGCGTCAGCCCGGCCAGCACTTCATCGAGCATGACGATGCAGGCGTCGGAGGCCAGCACGCGCGCCAGTTCGAGAAACTTGCGCTGATGCAGGTTGAGTTGCGACGGCAGCGCCTGCGCCCGATCGGCGAGGCCGACGAAGGCCAGCATGTCGTGCGCCTTGGCGCTGCTGGCCGCCTGGCGCATCGAAGCGCCGCCGAACATGGCGGCGACCATGACGTTTTCGAGTACCGTGAAGCGTGGAAACGGTCGCGGGATCTGGAAGGTGCGGGCGACGCCCAGTTGCGCGATGTGATGGGCCGGCGCCTTGGCGATGTCCTCACCGTCGAGCAGCAGGCGCCCGGCATCGGGCTTGTAGAAACCGCTCATCACATTGATCAGTGTCGACTTGCCCGATCCGTTGGGACCTACGAGGCCGAGAATCTCGCCTTCGCGGATTTCAAAATCGACTTTGTCGAGCGCCTGCACGCCGCGGAAGGCAAGGCTGATGCCTTCGCCGCGCAGGATGGGTCTGCGTTGGGGGTGCGCGGTTGCCACTGCGCCTGTTTCCGGCTGCACGACAGGCGCAGGCTGAGCGGCAGGAGCGGCCTCCGGCGCAGGTTCCACGTGGGCCAAGCGGCGTTTGCGGAACAGCCCGACAACGCCTTCCGGCAGGAACAGGGTGGCGAGGATGAGCGCCAGGCCGATGACGATGCGGGCGGCGAGCGCGGAATCGCCGCTGACGAAGGTGAAGTTCAGCAGGGTGACGAAGGTTGCGCCGATGGCGGGGCCAAGCCAATGGCGCGCGCCGCCGATGACGCTCATCAGGATGACATAGAGCGCGATCGTGCCCGAGAATGTTTCCGACACGGTGACATAGCTGACGAACACGGCCTGGACAGCGCCGGCGACGCCGGCGATGCCGGATGAAATCGCGAAGGCGAGCAATTTATAACGATAGGTCGGCACGCCAAGCACTTCGGCGACGTCCTCATCGTCGCTGATGGCGAAGAGGCCGCGGCCGAGACGCGAATACTGGACCCAGCGCGCGATGGCGAGCGAGCCCATGGCGACGCCGGCGCCCATGAGATAGATCGTCGTTGCCGAGTTCTCGTAGATCACCGGCAGTTGCACGCCGAGAAGATATTTGCCGGGGCCGCCGTCGATCGGCGTGTTGAGGATGATGGTGGCGAGTACGATGGTCAGCGCCAGGGTCAGGAGCGCGAAGAGCTCGCCGCGCAAACGCCTGACGCGAAACACGACCGCGCCGATGGCGACGCCGAGCAAAGCTGCCAGCAGGGCCGCGATCGGCAGGCACCACCAGATCGATAGCGTGCCGGCGAGATTGGCTGTGGTGTACATGCCGACGCCGTAGAAAGCGCCGTGGCCGAAGGAGAAATAGCCGGTGAAGCCGCTGAGGATGCTCCACGATGTCGCCAGCGCGATCCAGAAGAACAGGAGATAGAGCAGCGATTCAAAGAACGGCGGAGGCTTGAATGCTGGCAGCGCGACGAAGACTATGGTCGCGGCGAGCAGCAGTGCCGGGGCGATCCATCGCTTCGCGGGCGCGTGTGCGGGAAGAAAGGTCTGCGAAGACATGGAGACGCTCATGTCAGACACGCTCCGGCCAGAGCACGAGCAGGAGGATGAGAAGCGTGAACGGCACCACCGGCGCCCATGACGGCGCTGTGATCGCCATGGTGATGGCCTCGCTGACGCCGATCAGGAGGCTCGCCGCCACAAGCCCGATGGGATTGCCAAGGCCGCCGAGCAGAACGGCGGCGAACACGACGCCGAGCCAGGAGAAAATCTGGCTTGGCGCCAGCGTATAGAGCACGGCGACGAAAAAGCCGCCGATGGCGGCCAGAGCGCCGGCGCTGCCGGCAACCAGCAGCAACAGCCGCTGGTTGGGCACGCCGAAAGAAGCGGCGATCTGCGGGTTGTCGAGCCCGGCGCGCAGGGCCTTGCCGAGCCAGGTGAAATGGAGAACGGCCCAGACGGCGAAACAGAGACCGAGCGCGATACCGGCCATGACAAGATCGGCCACCGGAAACAGCAGGGTTCCCAGCGCGAGATTGCCGTGCATGGCGCGGTTCTCGTAACGCACGTAATCGGCCGACCAGATCAGTTGGATGAGCGCTTCGGCAACGATGGCGAGGCCATAGGTGACGATGACGGAAGAAAATTCGTTGACGTTGAAACGCAGGATGAGCGCCTGCTGCAGAACGCCGAGGAGGAAGAACAACGGCACGAGGGCGAGCGCGACGACAAACGGATTGACGCCGCGCACGCCGGCGAATTCATAGGTCAGATAGGCGGCGAAGAAGACGAAGGCGAAATGCGCGAGATTGATCACGCGCAGATAGCGCCAGGACAGGCTCATGCCCAATCCGATAAGAGCGTAGAGACTGCCGGCGAAAATGCCCGACAGAATCGACTGACCCAGCAAGGTTGCACTCATGTTGCGAGCTCTTGGCGTTCGCCGATTGCTGTTGTGAGTGCTTTACTTCGCCTGCGGAGAATAGCCTGGCGTCGCAATATCCTTGGGCCAGATGATCACCCATTTGCCTTTCTGGACCTGTTTGATGCGCATCAGGTCCGGTCCGTAATTGTTGGGGCCGTCGAAGCTGATGTGGCCGATAATGGTGTCGGCGCCGTTCTTCTTCAGCCAGTCGGTCAGCACCTTGTCGTCGAGTGACTTGGTGGCGGCGACCGCGCCGGTCAGGATTTCCCAGGCTGACCAGCTTGCACCGGCCTGGGTTTCCGGTTCGGTATAGGGCAGCCCGGCTTTCGCCGCCGCTTCGTTGAAGGATTTGGCGAAGGCCGCGGCGCTCGGGTTCGCATTCAACGGCGGCAAGTTCTCGAAGGCGGTATTCGACAGAGCGCCGTCGCCGAGCGGTGACGAGGCCATGGGACCCGGCGTCGGATAGACGTAGAAATGGTTGCGCGGCTTGTAGTTCAGCTTTTCGAGCGCTTCGAGCAGTTGATTGCCCTCGAGCCCAATGGCGCCCATGAAGAGGAAATCGGCGTCGGCCTCGCGTACGCGCGCGGCGATCGGGCCGAAGTCGCGGGTGCCGAATTCGAACTCAAGATAAAGCGCCTCTTTCAGGCCGCGGCTCTTGGCGACTTCGCGCGCGCCGGCGGCGACGAATTGCACCGATGGGAATTTGCTGGTCACGACGGCGATCGATTTCGGTCCCTTGCCGGTCGCGTTGAGCGCATCGAGTGCTGCCGCGGGCATGCCCTTTTCCGGCTCGAAGCCAAGCGGCCATCCGGGGAACTGACGTTCATAGGTTGCGAGCTTGGGAATGCCGAACGTGCTGTGAACGAGAATCTTGTTGTAGCGCTGCGCCACAGCCATCGCTGAAAGGATCGAAGCCGTCGCATAAGGCCCGATGATCAGGTCGACCTTGTCGACGGTGATGAGGCGTTCGTACAAGGTGCGGGTGACATCGGGCTTCGACTGATCGTCGAGCAGCACCCATTCGACGGGGCGGCCGAGCAGTCCGCCCTTCTTGTTCAACTGCTCGACGAAGAGATCGCCGACGATCTTGTGAATGGCGCCGGTCTGCGCCAACGGGCCGGTGAGGGCTAGCGTGCCGCCGATCCTGATGGGCGGACCGGATGGCTGTTGCGCTGTCGCCGGCGCGAGTGCGCCGATGGCGAGTGTGAGACCAAATCCTGCAATGAGCATGCTGCGGCGCGTCGCGGCCGCGAAATTCCGTCCCTGCATGGCTTTCCCCTCGTCGCCACGGGGCTGGTTGGTATCTGCCCCTCAGCGTGAGGGGAGCATGACGCGGAAAACGGCAATCTGCAAATTAGCCGTTGGTCACATACCTGAAGGTCAGGCGGCGCCGAGACGCAGAAGATCGTGCAGGTGGACGATGCCCACCGGTTTGCGTGCTCCATCGACCACCAGAAGTACCGAGCGCTTCTTCTCGTTGAGCAGCGCCAGCGCCTCGGCGACCATGATGTCGGGCGCTACCACGATGGGCTTTGGCGTCATTACCGCCTCGACAGGGTCGTCCAGCAGATTGTGGGACTTGTCCATGTGGCGGCGCAGGTCGCCATCGGTGATGATGCCGGCGAGATGGCCCGCATCATCGATCACGCCGACGCAGCCGAAGCGTTTGCCGGACATTTCGATAACAGCCGCCTGCATTTTCGAGCCTGTGGCGACGAGCGGCAGGGCATCGCCCGTGTGCATGACGTCACGCACGAAGGACAGGCGCGCGCCGAGCTTGCCGCCAGGGTGGAACTGGCGGAATTCGTGTGCGGTGAAGCCTCTGGCCTCGAGCAGGGCGACGGCCAGCGCATCGCCTGCAACAAGTTGCATGGTCGTCGACGTGGTGGGCGCCGCCACACCGGCACAGGCTTCTTCGGCCGCCGGCAATTGCAGGCAGATATCAGCCTGGCGGCCGAGCGAACTCCCGGCGCTGGAGGTGATGGCGATGAGGCCGATCTGGAAACGCTTGGCATAGGTGATGATGTCGGCAAGTTCCGCCGTCTCGCCGGACCAGGACAGCAGCAGGATGGCGTCGCTCGGCTTGATCATGCCGAGGTCGCCGTGGCTGGCTTCGCTGGGATGGACGAAATAGGCCGGCGTCCCTGTCGAAGCGAGAGTGGCGGCGATCTTTCGCCCGACATGGCCGGATTTCCCCATGCCGGAGACGATCACGCGGCCGCGCACATTGCCGATCAACTCGACCGCGGCATCGAAGGCGGCGGCAAGGCCGCTGCCGGGCGCGCGCGTCAGTTCGGCTTCAAGCGCGGCAATCCCGGCGCGTTCAAGCTCCAGGGTGCGCAGGGCCGAGGCGGTGGCGGTGCTGGGGGAAGGGGAGGTCGGCTGGATGGCTCTCATGGCGCCTACCTACGCCAAACTCCGGGTTCTGTCAGCCTTAACAGAGATGTCCCACGGTAAGACGGCATTAACCATAAAACCTTAACACTGGTTCACCAATTCAACGCGGGAGCATTTTCAAGCGAAGTGGATGCCGGTTCGCGTGAAGAAAATGCTCTCCTTTCCAGAACTGTACGCGTCTTTCCGATCCAGGGATCGGAAAGACGCTACGGCCGGGCTAATCGGGGCGCAGGTGAGCTTTTGAGACTTCTGACGGCCAGATCCCGCTGGATGGGAAGCGTCAGCGCCATGATTCTGTCTGGCGTGATCTCGGCTGTCTATGTTCCGGCGGTCCTGGCGCAATCATCCTCGGCGCAATCGGCCAAAGGGGCGCAATCGGCACAGGCCCAACCTGCGGCGTCGGCTGCCGACGACAGTGCGCCTGTCACCGGCATCGATTCCGGAACGCCGGCCACCTCTTACGGCTCCTCGTCGGGAGCTTCCTCCGGCGCGTCGTCCGATACCGGCCTGAGGTCGTCTGATCCTGGGGTCGATAACTACAATCAACTGCCCAACACGCCGGAAAGCATTACACCATTGCGGCCAAAGGTGCCGTTTTCGTCGACCAATTACGGCAAGCCGCGCAAGCTGCCGGACAAGCGGCTGGTTTATAAAGGCCGCCCGAAAACCCCATTGCGCGGCGCTTTGCCGCCGCTCGTCCCCTATCCTGGATCCATCCAGGCGAAGCGGCCGGTCGATCCGATCGCCAGTCCGCCGCCGCCACCTCCGACCGTGGCACAGCAGCCGCAGATTCCGCGCAAGAAGCGGCCAATCCTGGAAGAGACGCCCTATGCGCCGACCGGTATAGACGTCGGGTCGCTACGGCTGACGCCCTTCGTCGAAGTGTCCGGCGGCTACGATACCAATCCCAATCGCGGGGCTGATGTGAACTCACCAAAGGGTTCACCCGTGATTCGCACGGATGTCGGTATCGCGGCGCAGTCGAACTGGTCGAACCACTCCCTGAGCGCTGACATCAAAGCCGGCTATTCACGTTATACGGCGACGCCGGAGGCCGATCGTCCCGACGGCTCGGGGACGATCAAGCTGCGGCTCGACGCGACGCGCGATACGGCGCTCAATTTCGAATTGCGCGGCGCATTGACGACGCAGCGCCCGGGCACGCCGGGCCTGCCGACGAGCCTCGATGGTCGGCCGCTGGTCGCCACCTACGGCGCCTCCGCCGGCGCCACCCAGAAGGTCGGCCGTCTGGAAGTGACGGTCACGGGTCTTGCAGACCGCACGGAATATCAGGGAAGCTCATCAACGGCACGTCGGCTGGCCTGTCTGCCAGCAACTACAACGCCTATGGCTTGCGTGGCCGTCTCGGCTATGAACTGACGCCGGGGATCACACCATTTGTCGAAGTGACGGCGGATACGCGTGTTCGCGATCAGACCATTGATCCCTCCGGCTTCGCGCGCAATTCAAACGGCGTGAAAGCTGTGGCCGGATCGACGTTTGAGTTGTCGCGGACGCTTACCGGATCGATCTCTGCTGGTTATGCGCAGCGCAAATACGATGATGCGCGCCTGCCGAACCTTAGCGGACCGGCGATCGATGCCTCCCTGGCGTGGGCGGCGACGCCGCTCACGACGGTGACATTGCGCGCTACAACGGACTTTATCGAAACGACGCTCGCCAATGCGTCCGGCGCCATCAGCCGCACGGGACAGATCGAGGTTTCGCATGCGCTGCTGCGCAATCTCACCATCGGTGCGACCGCGTCGTTGACCAACAATCAATATCAAGGCGTGGATATTACCGAGAATTATTATGGCGCCGGCCTGAAGGCGGAATACAGCCTGTCGCGCTCGATCGTCGTCAAGGGCTCGTATAATTACGAACGGTTGAAGTCATCGGTTCCCGGTTCCGACTATACGGCGAATGTCTTCATGCTGGGACTGCGGCTGCAGCGCTGAGTGTGTAATCCCTTCTCCCGTTTACGGGAGAAGGTGGCCCTCGCATCGCGAGGGTCGGATGAGGGCGAGCCACACCACGTCTTCTTTCGTCCATTCAGACGAAATCACGCCAGTCTTCTCCGCCTTGCGCAGAGCGTAGTTCTTGCCGACGTGGAATGCGCGCATCTTGAGATTTACAAGTGGGAGAGGTTGCTTCCCTCATCCGACCCTTGCTGCGCAAGGGCCACCTTGTAACAGCGATCTCTGCTAGAGTTTGAATATTCCGTGAGGAATGTCCTGCTCCGGGTAGCAGCCCGGAGCAGGATAGTCGGCTGTCGG
>Ga0182744_1000293_pt1 | contig 50122 bp, 39 predicted proteins | sample eDN3rd30CKraftMG_FD_128525 | JGI IMG/M metagenome (GOLD analysis project Ga0182744, IMG submission 128525) | Enriched Miracle-Growth compost microbial communities from Emeryville, California, USA - eDNA 3rd pass 30_C Kraft MG (version 2) (version 2) ... | reverse complement strand
TGGTTTGAAAAAGAAATTTTCTTTGATGGTTAATTTCCTTAATTCATTTAAAATAAAATCGTAAATTGCATCTAGGTTATTAATAGTATATTAGATTGGTAGTCAATACAATATACGAAATTTAGTATTATGAGTAACCTTTTTTATAAATGTACTACGGGTTTGATAAAAAAATGAAATATTCATCAAATGTTAGCGAGTATGAAACAAAAAAGCCTTCACATTTCTGTAAGGCTTGATTTTACTCGTGGTCCCACCTGGGCTCGAACCAGGGACCACCTGATTATGAGTCAGGTGCTCTAACCAACTGAGCTATAGGACCTCAAAATTTTGGTTAAATTTTGTGAGTGCAAAAATAAACTTTTTTATTTTATTTCAAAATAATTTATGCCTTTTCCTGACATAATTCTACCAATACGCCATTCGTGGATTTGGGATGCAGAAAAACAACCAATTTATTATCGGCTCCGTCTTTAGGTTGTTCTGAAATAAACTGAAATCCTTCTTTTTTCAGACGTTCAATTTCTTTATAAATATTGTCCACACCAAAAGCAATATGATGAATGCCTTCCCCTTTCTTATCAATGAATTTTGCAATCGGACTTTCCGTATTGGAGGCTTCCAGAAGTTCAATTTTACTTTCACCGACTTTGTAAAATGAGGTAACAACGCCTTCGCGTTCTACGGATTCTTGTTTGTAATTTTCTTTTCCTAATAATCTTGCGAATAAATGATCGGAAGTTTCTAAAGATTTTACCGCGATACCCAAATGTTCTATTTTCATACGTGGTCTGTTTTTTATAACTGCATTGCGTGAGGGCGAAGTGCATTGTTGGAGCTCTTTTCCGGCGGCGGCGAAGCCGCCGCCGGAAAAAGCGACTGCACGAAGACCGACCTTTTTTTGGTGTCGCAATTTGCTTTGGCAAAAAAGGACACGCCCAAATTATTCAAACAAAAGTACTAAATTTGCGCTATGAATGAAAGCAACAGACAAAGAAAAGTGGCCCAGATTATTCAGGAAGATTTTGCAGAGCTTTTCCGTAAACAGGCAGCGGACAGCAAGCAGAATTTTCTGGTAAGTGTTTCCGATGTGAAGGTTACAGCGGATTTGGGTATTGCTAAAATATATTTAAGTATTTTTCCGCAGGATTTCCGGAAACCGATTATGAAAGAAATTGAGGGGAATAAACCACAGTACCGAAATTTCATCGGTCAGAAAATGGGGAAGCAGGTGCGCATTATTCCCGAGCTCCAGTTTTATCTCGATACTTCTCTGGATGATGTGGAAAAACTGGAACGCGAGTTACGGGGTGATGGCGATAATCCTGTTTTATAAATTTAGAACCTGTTTAAATTTTATTCAATAAATTTTATATAGGTTTTTCTTAATTTTCTAAATTAAAATAAACTTAGTTTATTCTTTTTTTTTATAACATTAAGGTTATCAATCAATTAACATAAAAGAAATTAAGTAGCATTAAGGTTCAACGAAGTCAAATCAATGAATTGATTTTATCAAATTAATTTAGCTAAATGTTCTTCATCCCTTAATGGTAAAATTAAATTACTAATTTAGACAGGCTCTCATAAAAAATGCGTTTGAAAAATACAGCTTTCTACATTGCACAAAGATATCTGATTGCGAAAAAAGGCAGCACGGCAGTTACTTTTATTACGTGGCTGTCGGCAATTGCAATGATGGGCGCTGTGGCTGCAATGTTTATTATTATTTCTGTATTTTCCGGATTAGAGGATCTGAACAGGGTGATGATCGCCAATCTTCACGCTGATCTTACGATAAAAAGCAATGCGGGAAAAACACTTCCGGATATCAATAAAGCAATACAAATTCTTAGTAAAAATCCCGAGATTACAGTATTTTCCAAAACAATTGAGGAAAAAGTATATCTTACTTATGGTGATAATGGAGATATCGCTACATTGCGCGGTGTAGATTCTGCATATACAGGTGTTAATCCTATTAATAAAGATATTTTCTACGGAACGTATCCAAGTTTCAGATATTCCAATGAAGTGCTGATGGAAAACCAGCTGGATAACCGCTTGTCTATTCCTGTCGGTGGAAATGCAGATCACGCTACCGTGATGATGCCCAAACCCGGAACAGGAATTATAAACAAAGAAGAAGATATTTTTAATAAAAAAGACATCTTTGTTACAGGTGTTTTTCCGGGAAACGGACAGTTGGAGAATATGATTATGGCACCATTGGAACTCTCGCAACAGTTGCTGAATCTCCCGAAAAATTCAGCATACGAAATCGTAATCAAACTCAAAAATCCTGAAAATGCAGATGCGGTAAAAGAAACGCTTTCTCAGCAGCTCGGGAAAAATTATGTGATTACGACCAAGGCAGAAGAAAATGCAGCTTTCTGGAAAATGATCAATACCGAGAAAATTTTTATTTATCTCATCTTCGGATTGGTAATTATCATCACCACTTTCAATCTTGCAGGAGCAATTATCATCCTTCAACTTGACAAAAGAGAGCAGTCTAAATCTTTGATATCCATAGGTTTGCCTATAAGGAAGCTTCGGAATATTTATTTCTATACCGGAATTCTGATTGTGGTTTTTGGGATTATCAGCGGATTGATTATAGGAAGTATTCTCTGCGTTTTCCAATGGTACACCGGTTTCTTTTCAGCGGCTCCCAATCTTCCTTTTCCGGTAAATATTAATCTTGCCAATTATCTGATCGTTGCAGGAACTGCCGGTTTTTTTGGAATTATCGTTTCTTTGATATTTTCAAAATTAAATAAAAATTATCTTCAAAAATAATATTGAACTGATAATTTTTTATAACTTTACCGCCCCATTTTTTTAAAACTTTGTAAATGAAAAAAACATTATTATTGTCTTTACTTTTTGCATTTGGCATTGGTAAAGCACAAATACCAAACGGTTATTATAACGGAACCGATGGATTAACTGGAGCGGCACTCAAAACAAAATTGAGTGACATTATTACCAATGGTCATATTGATAAAGGATACAATTGGACAGTTTTCAGTTCCGCAGATCGTGATAAATATTACGAAAACGACAATTCACTTCTGGATATTTATTCAGAAAATCCCGATGGTACAGATCCTTATAATTTTTCAATACCGGGCGATCAGTGCGGGAATTATCAGTCAGAAGGAGATTGCTACAACAGAGAGCACACGATTCCAAAATCTACTTTTGATGATGCAAAACCTATGCACGACGATTATCACCACTTGCTTCCAACCGATGGAAAAGTGAATGGTATGAGAAGTAATTATCCATACGGTGAAGTCGCAAATTATACTTTTAAATCTAAAAACGGATCCAAATTAGGAAGCAGCTCTTTGCAGGGTTACAGCGGAACAGTGTTCGAACCGATTGACGAATTTAAAGGTGATATCGCAAGAATTTATTTTTATTTTGTTACCCGTTATCAAAGCAAAATTTCCGGTTTTACTTATGAGATGTGGGACAAAAGCAATTATAAGAATATCAAAGAACCGTTTCTATCAATGCTGATCAAATGGCATCAGCAGGATCCTGTTTCCGATAAAGAAATAGCGCGTAACAATGCAGTATACAATTATCAGAAAAACAGAAATCCATATGTGGATCATCCGGAATGGGTAGCAGAAATTTTCGGAACCGTATTATCAGCGAATGATAATGGATTTTCTAAAAATTACAAAATCTCCCCAAATCCTGTGAAAAGCGGAAGCACAATCACCGTTCAGGGCAATGATCTGAAAAAATATCCGAAAGCTTATATATTCAACCTTATTGGTCAAAAAGTTCAGGAGATCGATCAACCTTTCAAAAATGGAAATACCATTACACTGAAAACACTTCCAAAAGGTATATACATCCTGAAAACAGATGAGCTTAATACGAAATTTATTGTTGAATAAACCACGGTTATTTTTCCGATTATAATTTTATAAAAAGCATTTGCACCAAAAAGCAAGTGCTTTTTTAATTTTCGGAAGCACTATTATCTTTCAGAAATCCTTCCGGTTTGTTTGATTGGAAGCTCCGCTTCTCACCATTCAAAAAAAGAATATCATCTGTTTTTCTATCTTTCAAAAATTCACGATATTTGCCTTCTGTAAATATTTTTGGAATTTCCAATTTCAAATACCGAATTTCAAATCAAAGAAAAATGAAAATTTCGAACAACTGGCTTAAAGACTATATTATTACCGATCTGAAATCCGAAAAAATCGGAGAATACCTTACCGATATCGGTTTAGAAGTAGAAGGAATCGACGATTTTGAAAATATAACAGGAAGTCTGGATGGCATTGTAGTAGGGAAAATCCTCACTTGCGAAAAACATCCGAATGCCGATAAACTAAAGAAAACCACCGTAGATGTAGGAAACGGAAAAATCCTGAATATTGTTTGTGGTGCCCCAAATGTAGAAGCCGGACAAACCGTTCCTGTAGCAGTAGTAGGGACAAAAATTTATGCAAAAGACGGAAGTTTTTTCCAAATAAAAGAAGCGAAAATCCGGGGCGAAGTTTCGCAGGGAATGATCTGTGCAGAAGACGAGCTTGGACTCAGCGATGATCACGGCGGAATTATGATTCTGGATTCGGAGAAATATGAAATCGGGAAAAATTTTGCCGATTATTTCAATATCGTAAAAGATCAGGTTTTCGAAATCGGGCTTACCCCAAACAGAACCGATGCAATGTCGCATTACGGTGTAGCAAGAGATCTGAACGCTTTTTTGATTTCCAATGATATGAAATCCGAATTTTCGAAAATTGCTTCAGAACCAATAGAGATCGACGGACAGCACGATTTCAGCCTCGAAGTGGAAGACGATCAGCTTTGTCAGCGATATATCGGAGCCATCATCGAAAACGTAAAAATTACAGAATCTCCGCACTGGCTGAAAAATCGTCTCGAAGCTATTGGATTAAGCCCAATTAACAATGTCGTGGATATTACCAATTTCATTCTTCACGGTTTGGGGCAACCTTTGCACGCTTTCGATGCAGATAAAATTGCCGGAAAAAAAGTGAAAGTAGGAACATCCGAACCGGGAACCAAATTCATTACTTTAGACGGAACAGAACGTACGCTTAATGGTTCCGAAATTATGATAAAAGACGGCGACAACAAGCCGATGTGTATTGCCGGAGTTTTTGGCGGTGCAGATTCCGGAGTTTCTGCGGATACGAAAACCATATTTCTGGAAAGCGCCTACTTCAATCCGGTTGCCATTCGTAAAGCTGCAAAATTTCACGGTTTGAATACCGATGCTTCTTTCCGTTTTGAAAGAGGAGTGGATCCCAATAATACCAGAACCGCAATTACACACGCAATCAAAATGATTGAGGAAATTGCAGGCGGAAAATTGGTAGGACAAATTCTTGAAAGCTATCCGAAAAAAATAGAAGACCATTACATCATTCTGAGATTTTCAAAAATCGAGCAAATCCTCGGCGTTAAAATACACCGGGAAAAAGTAAAAGAAATCCTGAAATCTTTAGAAATAAGCATTCTGAACGAAATACAGAACGGACTGGAAATTTCCGTTCCGGCATACAAAGCAGATGTTACCAGAGAAATAGATGTGATTGAGGAAATACTGAGGATTTACGGTTATAATAAGATTGATGCACCACAAAAAATTTCGTTCACGCCCGTAAAACTCAGCTTTAATGATCAGGATGAGCTGGAAAATTCCTGGGCACGAATGCTGCAAAGCAACGGCTTTTATGAAGTGATGAACAATTCTCTGACTTCTGTAGAAGATGAAACCGATGCTGTAAAACTTCTGAATCCGTTAAGCTCTGATCTTGCATTTATGAGAACATCTTTGCTCGAAGGACTATTGGAAAATACCGCCTATAATATCAACCGTAAAAATCCTGATATCAAGTTTTTTGAATTCGGGAAAATATATTTCAAAAAAGAAAAATATGAAGAGCGGAAACAGCTTGCCATATTGGTTTCCGGAAGAGATGTTGCAGAAAACTGGCTTCAGCCGAAATCGGCAACAGATTTCTTCCATCTGAAAGGATATGTGAAAGTTTTGCTGGAAAAACTGAACATTGAAACTGAAGAAAAACTATTGGAAGATTCCCGTTTTTCTGATGCTTTGGAGCTTTCTGCAAACGGAAAAACAATAGTGCGAATGGGAAAGGTTTCACCGAAATTATTGAAAAAATACGACGTGGATCAGGAGGTTTTCTATGCTGAAATTGAGCTGGAAGCTGCGCAGAAACTCAGAAGCGAAACAAACCTGAAATTCCGTGATATTCCGAAATTCAACAAAATCCGGAGAGACCTTGCATTGTTGCTGGATAAGAATATCACCTATGCGGAACTGTATAAAACCGCAAAAAGCAACCCATCGCCTTATCTGAAAAATGTAAATCTATTTGATGTTTACGAAGGGAAAAACCTTCCGGAAGGGAAAAAATCTTACGCTTTGAGTTTTGAACTTCTGAATGAGGAAAAAACATTGGAAGAAAAGGAAATTTCGGAAGTGATGAATGCGCTGATTAAATCTTTTGAAAAAGACTTTTCCGCAGAACTGAGATAAGTTATAAATTCAGAATCTTTTCAGAACTTCAAACTCTGGATATATCGGAATGAAAGTTTAATAGTTATGAAATAATGTTTAACTTTGATGATCTGTAAAATTTAATAAAATGAAAAATATTTTTCTGAGCATATTTGCAATCGTTATTCTGGCTTCCTGCTCGTCTGTTGCCACTTCTAAAAAACTGGGAAGCACACAGCCTTCTCTTGCCGATACCAATTGGGTTTTGAGTGATAATGTGAAAGGCACAACACCTTCGCTGAAAATTGAAAACGGGAAGATAATGGGAAATTCTGGCTGCAACAATTTTTCCGGTGAAGTAATCCTGAATGCTGCCAATGGAAGTTTCTCCGCAGGAAATCTTGCTTCTACCAAAAAAATGTGTGACAATATGGGTGTGGAAACCAATTTTCTTCAGATGCTTTCCCAAACCAATAAATATGTGGTGAACGGAACAACTTTGGAGCTTTACAAAGATAATCTTCTGCTGATGAAGCTGAATAAAACGGAGTAAAAAATCTGAAAATATAAAAACCGCAAAAATAGTTTGCGGTTTTTTTTTGATATGAAGGGAAAGCTGTTTATCTTCTTCCTGAATTGCTGTTTCTTGAATTTGCATTGCTGTTTGTATTCGTATTTGTATTCTTGTTTTGCGAACCATCTCGGAAACCACCGTTTGTATTTCCGGACTGCTCACGGTTGTTACCACTGTTCTGAATTTGGTTTTGGTTATTCGATGAATTTCTGAAACCTCCGGAATTGCTGTTGTTGGAAGTTCTTTTTGTTCCGGAATTTCCGGAGTTTCGGAAACCACCATTAGCATTCATATTTCTGGTGTTACCTTTGTAGGTATTATTTTGTCGGTTTCCACCATAATTATTTCTGGAAACTCTTTTTTCAAGAAAAATTCTTTGATTGTTATTTCCATAATAATAAGGAACGCCATTGTAATATTGGTAGTTGATGTTGTTCCGGTAATAATATCCATCATCACCATAATATCCGCCACTTCCGTAATATGCATCCGGAGCGTAATAATATCCGTTGTTGTAATATCCGTTATAATATTGGTTGTCCGCATATCCGGAATTGTATGCAGCACACGAAGCCAGACTTGCAATAATCATCAGACTAAGCGTTATTTTTATGAGATTTTTCATTTTTTTAAATTTTTGTTTGGTTAAAACTTTTTTTCCATGTAATGTAGCCAATAATAGCCATTACCGTAAAAACCAAATACTGTACCGAAGTTATACCCAAACCTTTGTAAATGGTCATAGGAATACAAATAAAATCACCAATTATCCAGAAAATCCAGTTTTCAATACGTCTTTTTGCCATCAGCCACATCCCGACAAGGAAAACGGAAGTGGTGAAAATATCCATCCAGTTCGCCCAATCCAAATGATGAAGCCCGAAATCGGCTCCGTCCGCAGAAAAATGATTATCGATATAAGGTTTGTAATAATAAATAACGGTTACCAATATAATACTGAAAATAAAAAGAATAAGCGCAAAATACCACTCTTTTCGCGTTGTCGCCGAAACTTCTACATGTATGCGGTCTTCGGAGTTTTTCTGCCACAAAACCCAACCATAAACGCTCATCACTGTATAATAAATATTAATCATACAATCACCCAATAATCCGAAGCTGTAATAGATATAAATGTATAAAAAGGTGGAAATAATTCCGGTAGGATAAACCCAGATATTTTTTTTTATGGAAAAGAAAACGCTCAACAAACCGAAAATTGCAGCAACCGCTTCTAGAACAATCTGGTAAGTTTCGTAGGACTCATAAGGTTTTATGAAAAGATCATAGAAATTCATTTCCCAAAAATATGGAAATATTAACAGAAATGTTTTTATTAAATGGGGAAAAGACTCGAAACACCAATATATTGGTTTTTTAAAAATGAAAGAAAACCAAAACTTGGATTTTCATTTGTAACTTGCACAAAATTTTTTTAAAAAATGAAAATCACAAAATATCTGTTCTGTTTTGCAATCTTTTTGAGCTTTCATTCCTGCAAAACACTTTCAGAAAACAGAAAAAATTCAAAAGAATTGCATCCAAAACTGGTTTCCAATATTTTTACTTTTACGGAAGGACCTGCAACTGATAACACTGGAAACGTATATTTTACGGATCAGCCGAATGATAAAATCTATTTCTGGGAATGGAAAACCAATAAAATTCATTTGTTTTCCGATAAAACAGGAAGAGCAAACGGAACTTTTTTCGATAAAAATAACCAGCTTTTCACATGTTCCGACGAAAATGGCGAAATCTGGAAATTTTCAGAAAACGGAACTCACGAAGTTCTGACAACGGATTTTGAAGGCAAAAGATTAAACGGTCCCAATGATTTGTGGGTTGATTCTTCGGGCGGAATTTACTTCACCGATCCTTTGTATGAAAGAGATTATTGGGTGAATTTTAAACAAGAAATTCCTCAAAAAAATCTGTATTATAGAAATCCTTCAGGAACTATAACAAAGCTGGATACTTTTATGCAACCTAACGGAATTATCGGCAGCGAAACACTTAAAAAACTTTACGTTTCCGATATTGATGCAGGAAAAACATACGTTTATGATATTTTGAATGAAGGAAAATTATCCGGAAAAAAATTATTCTGCGAATTGGGTTCCGACGGAATGACGCTTGACAATCAAGGAAATCTGTATCTGACAGGAGAAGGCGTAACCATTTTTAATCCGCAGGGAAAGAAAATTCTGAATATTCCAATTCCTGAAAAATGGACTTCCAATCTGACTTTTGGAGGTAAAAACAAAGATATTTTATTTATCACCGCTTCGGAATCGGTGTATGTTCTTCCGATGAAAGTGAAAGAGATTCAATAATTTTTGGAAAAATGAGATAAAGTTTCGGCGGAGCCAAAGGCTCCGCCGAAACTGGTTAAAATATTCTAAAAAATTAGAAAATCAATATGCAACTTCCATTTTTACTTTTTTGCCTTTCAGTTTTTCCTGACTCAGTTTTTTCAGAATGGGATTTACTTTGTTTCTGGAAACAGCAACGTAAGAAGTTGTGTCTTTTACTTCGATCAAACCGATTTCATCTTTTTTAAGCTCACCTTTTTTAATCAAATAGCCGACAATATCCACTTTGTTTACTTTATCTTTTTTCTCAACGCTGATATAAATGGTCTGGAATGGAGTTTTTTCCGGAACTTTATTAAATTCTGAAACATTTTCTTCTGGAAGATTATTTTTAATGAAAGGAAAATTTTCGTCCTCCGTCATAATCAGATAGGCAAAACCTTTAGCGTTCATTCTTGCGGTACGCCCGTTTCTGTGGATGAAAGCATCTTCTTTTGGCGGCAACTGATAATGGACAATCGATTCCACTTCGGGAATATCCAAACCTCTTGCAGCTAAATCGGTGGTAATCAAAATTCTGGCAGAATCGTTACGGAATTTCAGTAAAGCACGTTCTCTTTCGTCCTGTTCCATTCCGCCATGAAAGGTTTCTCTGTCGATTCCTTTTTGCCGAAGCAGTTCAGAAATCCGGTCAACAGCTTCTCTGTGATTGCAAAAAATCAACGTTCTTTTGCTTCCTACTTTACAGATTAGATTAAAAAGCGTGTCCAGTTTTTCTTCCGGAATCGTCATCACTTTCTTGAATTGAATGTCGGGTTTCGCATCTCCCAATTTCAAGAAATCAAGAATTTTTTCGTTTTTAAGTCCGGTAAATTCAGGAATTTTATCCATTGCCGTTGCGGAAGTCAGAATTCTTTGAGAAGTATTTTTCAATGATTTCAGAATAAATTCCATATCATCGTGGAATCCCAATTCCAAGGCTTTGTCAAATTCATCCAAGACCAAAGTCTGAATGCTTTTCGGATCAAAATTATTATTTCTGAGATGATAAGTAACTCTTCCAGGAGTTCCGATTAAAACTGCCGGAGCTTCGATCAGATTATTAACTTCAATTTTTTTGTCGTGACCGCCATAACAAACAGAAACTTTGAAATCGGTGGTCATTGTTTTGAAAACCTGCTCAATCTGCAATGCCAATTCTCTTGCCGGAACCAGAATCAAGGTTTGAATTCCTTTCGCATCAATTTTTAAATTTCTGAGAACCGGAAACAAAAAAGCCAATGTTTTTCCCGATCCTGTTGGCGAAAGCAAAACGATGTCGGTTTCGTTTTCAGAAGCTTTATAGGTAGATTTCTGCAGTTGATTCATATCCTGAATCTGCAGTTTTTCGAAGACTGGCTGTAATTGCATTTTGCAAAGGTAAGAATTTGTTTTTCCTCAATTTTTTTAATCGTTTAATTGTTTTTAGAGCCTGTTTAAAATTTCAGCAATAAAATTTAAACAGACTCCTAATTATTTAATAAAATTTTCGTACTTTTGCACCGCTTTTTGCGGGTAAGATTTGAAAAAGTAACTCATTAATAAAGAACATCTTCCGTATTTTTTAACCCGCAGTCATCAGATCATTAAAAAAGAAGGAATACAAATTTTATTAGAAAATGTCAAAAGAGACAAATTCAGCCGAGGTTTTATTAAACCAAAACGTAGCACCAGAACAATTTGATTGGGATTCTTTCGAATCCGGTCTTGATGCTGATGCAAGAAAAGAAAAATCCGATCTTGAAGAAATCTACAAAGGTTCTTTAAACGATCTTGAAGACAATGATGTTCTTGTAGGAAAAGTAGTAAGACTTACCGATAAAGAAGCGATTGTAGACATCAACTTCAAATCCGAAGGAGTAATTTCCCTTAACGAATTCCGTTACAAACCAGATCTGCAAGTAGGAGATGAAGTGGAAGTAATGGTGGACAGAAGAGAAGACAAAACAGGACAATTACAGCTTTCCCACAAAAAAGCGAGAACGCTGAAAGCTTGGGATAAAGTAAACGAACTTCATGAAACTGGTGAAGTGGTAAATGGTTTCGTAAAATCCAGAACAAAAGGAGGTATGATTGTAGACGTACACGGTATCGAAGCATTCTTGCCAGGTTCTCAGATTGATGTGAAGCCGATTAAAGATTACGATCAGTTTGTTGGAAAAACAATGGAATTCAAAGTGGTGAAAATCAATCCGGAATTCAAAAATGTTGTGGTTTCTCACAAAGCGCTTATCGAAGCAGATATCGAAGATCAGAAAAAAGAAATCATCGCTCAGCTTGAAAAAGGACAAGTATTGGAAGGAACCGTTAAAAACATTACTTCTTACGGAGTATTCATCGATCTTGGTGGTGTAGACGGATTGATCCACATTACAGACCTTTCCTGGAGCAGAGTAAATCATCCATCCGAAATCCTTGAAGACGGACAAACCGTAAAAGTGGTAATCCTTGATTTCGATGATGAGAAAACAAGAATCCAATTGGGTATGAAGCAGTTGGAAGCTCATCCTTGGGATGCACTTTCTGCCGACCTGAAAGTAGGAGATAAAGTAAAAGGAAAAGTAGTAGTTCTTGCAGATTACGGTGCATTTGTAGAAGTTGCTCCTGGTGTTGAAGGTCTGATCCACGTTTCCGAAATGTCCTGGTCCACTCACCTGAGAAGCGCCGGAGATTTCGTGAAAGTAGGTGACGAAGTAGAAGCAGAAGTACTTACTCTAGACAGAGAAGAGAGAAAAATTTCTCTTGGTATGAAGCAACTTACAAAAGATCCTTGGGAAAATATCGAAGCGAAATATCCTGTAGGTTCCCAACATGTAGGAACAGTAAGAAATTTCACCAACTTCGGAGTTTTTGTAGAATTGGAAGAAGGAATTGATGGACTGATCTACATTTCTGACCTTTCTTGGACAAAGAAAATCAAGCATCCGTCCGAATTCTGCAACGTAGGAGACAAGCTGGATGTTGTGGTTCTTGAACTGGATATTCCTGCAAGAAGAATTTCTTTAGGACACAAACAACTTCAGGAAAATCCTTGGGATAAGTTTGAAACCAAATATGCTGAAGGAACGGTACACTCCGGAACAGCTACAGAGGTATTCGACAAAGGAGCGCAAGTTCAGTTCGAAGATGCAGAAGTAGAAGCTTTCTGCCCTTCAAGATTGCTGGAAAAAGAAGACGGATCCAAAATTAAAAAAGGAGAAACAGCCGATTTCAAAGTAATTGAGTTCAATAAAGAATTCAAAAGAGTAGTAGTTTCCCACACCGGAATTTTCAGAGATGAAGAGAAAAAGAACGTAAAAGAAGCAACTAAAGCTGCAAGTTCTTCAGGTGAAGAAAAAACCACTCTTGGTGATATCGATGCATTAGCAGAACTTAAAAAGAAAATGGAAGAAGGAAACTAATTTCATTGATCTTTAAAATAAATGAAAGCGCCCCAATTTTTGGAGCGCTTTTTTTTGTAGGTTGATTATCAATACAATATATTTTTATATCTTCGATAAAAATTTTTTAAATTTTAAAAAGATCCTATATGAAAAACAAAAAACTACCTATTGTTATTGCTTTTCTGGGTTTTGTTAGTGCAAATTTAGCATTTGCGCAGAGCCACAACAAAGCAGTAAAAGATTATTTGGAAACCACACCTTTGCTTAGTAAAGACGTGAAAAACCGCAACTTTATTATTGCATCCGAAGATCCGTCCCAATCACTTAATGGGACAGTAGTTCATATTCGTCAGTCTTATGACGGAATTCCTGTTTTTGGGAACGAAGCCACTTTATTGGTAAGAGATGAAAAAGTTATGAACTTTGCCGGAAACTTTTCTAAAAACTCCGCTAAAGTTGCCGGAAAATCTAATGCAGCAGATGCATCTACTATTTTGGTAAAAGTAGCACAAAATCTTAAGTTCTCCGATCCACAATCTTATGCAGTAGCATTGGTGGAAGGAAATATGAGACAACCCGAACTGGTATATTTCGATAACGGAAATGATCTTGTATTATCCTATGAATTGGAGTTTGAAGATAAAGATTCTCATAACCTTTGGATGATTATTGCTGATGCCAAAACCGGAGAAGTATACAGCCAGCAAAGTCTTACAGTTTCTTGTGATTTTGTAAACGAACCGTATAAAGGTGATGCAGATCATACAAAACATTTTGAAGTTTTTCCACAACAGGGAACCGAAAATCCACTTACACCAAAATTAGTTGACAATGCATCATACAGAGTATATGCTTTTCCTGTAGAAGCTCCTTCATTCGGAGATAGAACTTTGGTTACTAATCCTTGGGATCTTACCGCTTCACCAGAAGGTTGGCATTCAGACGGAACTACATCCTATACCATTTCTCGGGGAAATAATGTGTATACCTATACCGATATGGATAACCTGGATACACCACAATTCACTGTAGATGGTGGAAGCAGCAGAAATTTCGATTTCCCGCTGGATTTATCCTATTGGCCAACAGGATCTCCAGGAACTGGATATACTGATGCGGCATTAACCAATCTATTTTATGTAAACAACCGTGTACACGATATTCTTTACAAATTCGGATTCACGGAAACAGCTAAAAATTTTCAAGCAAACAATTTTGGAAAAGGAGGTGCAGGCAACGATTATGTGAAAGCTGAAGCCAGAGACGGATCGGGAACCAACAATGCCAACTTCAGTACACCTTCCGACGGAAATAACGGAAAAATGCAGATGTACATCTGGTATCCTAATGTAACAACACTACCACAGGTATTTTTCATCAACACACCATCAGAGTATAATGATAAAGTGATCAATGTTGGTCGTGGTTACTTCGGATCTCCTTTGTCTACAACTCCGCTTACTGCTGATGTAGTAATTCCGAATGTTCCGGACGGTTGTACTGCGATTACAGCAGGTTCGCTTACCGGTAAAATTGCTTATATTAAAAGAGGGGATTGCAACTTCGTAGTAAAAGTTCGGAACGCCCAAGATGCAGGAGCAGTAGCAGCAATTATCGCTAACAATAAAGCAGAAGATACAGATACACAAGTTTCTAATATGATCGGAAGTACAGATCCCGGAGTTGTAATTCCTTCTGTATTTATCAATAAATTGGATGCTGCATTTTTCGATGGATTATTTGCTGACGGAAAAACAGTGAATATCACCCTAAAAGAAGCAGATTTAGTTCCACGTGATGCGAACTTGGATAATGGAGTAATTGCCCACGAATATGGTCACGGATTATCAACCAGAACTACAGGAAGTTCAGTAGGTTGCTTAAGCTCAACTGCTGATAAAGAACAGATGGGAGAAGGATGGTCAGATTTCCTTGCACTGATGTTCACAATGAAACCTACGGATAACGCATCCATTCCACGTGGTATCGGAACTTACCTTAGTTTCCAGCCAACTACTGGAGGCGGAATACGTCCAGCGAAATATTCACCAGATTTTGCGATTAACGATTATACGTATGGCGACACAAACGGAATGGAATATACAAATACTAATGGACAATTGGTGCCTGATGTACATTCTATCGGATTTGTTTGGGCTTCCATTCTTTGGGATCTTCACTGGAAATATGTAGCAGAATATGGATTCAATAATGATCTTACTGCAGATGCTAACTCTGGTTCTGCAAAAGCTTTCCAAACAGTACTGAACGGTATTAAACTTCAAGGCTGTTTTCCAACATTTGTAATGGGAAGAGATGGGATTCTTGCTGCCGATCAGGCGATGACTGGCGGAGAAAACAAATGTTTGATCTGGAACGTATTTGCAAAAAGAGGAGTTGGACTAAACGCTTCTGCAGGTTCCAAAACCAATATCAATGATCAGACTGAAGACTTCGAAGTTCCAGCAGAATGTGCTTTGGCAACTTCGGAAACAGTAGCCAATCAAGCAATAAGCATTTATCCTAACCCTGCGAAAAACGAGTTCTTCCTTAATATTAAAGGAAATGTGTTAGGAAAAGTAAATGTGGATATTTTTGATGCATCCGGAAGATTGGTATCCAGCCAAAAAGTAGACGTTTCCGGAAAAGAGGCAATCACAACTCAAAACCTTCAAAACGGAGTGTATATTGTGAAAGCTTCCGGTTTAGGATTCGAATATTCTTCTAAACTTATCGTGAAGAAATAATATCAATTCTCTAATTAAAGAAAAAGCCGTTCTGTTTTGCAGAACGGTTTTTCTATTATTTTTAAAATTTTATCCATTTTTGAGATTTCCGCAGGTTTTCTTTAATTTTGTACTCATCAGAAAACAAAATGCCGCTATACCAAGATTTTTCCAATATTAAAGCCAAAATTCTTCTATGGAAATATGAGGAAGGAGAAATCCTAAATCCCGAGGAGCTTTTGGAACCCGAAAATTTCGACCGGATTACGCAATATCATCCCCAAAAATTAAAGGAAACTTTAATGGCTCGGAAAATTCTTAAAAATGAGCTTCCCGATCACAGGATTTTTTATCAGGAGCGGCAGCCTTTTCTTCATCCGAAAGATTTCGAAATCTCCATTACTCATTCGTTTCCCTTTGCAGCATTGGCTTTTTCAAAAGATAAAATAGGAATTGATCTCGAGAAATTCAACCCGAAATTTCTGAAGCTTCAGGACAAATTTGTGTATCCAGAAGAGCGCAGATTTATTCCAAAAAATGAGGAAATCGAATATCTTACCATTATCTGGTCGGTAAAAGAAAGTCTGTACAAGATCCACCATTCAAAGCACTGGTCGTTGAAAAAGCATTATGAAGTTTTCCCGTTTTGTAAAGAAAATCTTCACAGTGTAAGATGCCGCGTTTATGATGAAAATTCTTTCGACGAATTCTTCGCACGTGTAGAATTTTTTGAGGATTACGTATTTACGGTTGTGGATTAGTTTTGTAATAATTTTCTACCACTTTTCTTTGTTCACGGGCAACATCGTAGATTAGACCCAACACTTCGTGGATGTTTTTTAGAGTGGTAAGTCTTGTAATTCTATGAGGATCTCGCCGATCAAAAAAGCCATCATTATCCAGTTCCGATTTTCTTTTCAGTAAAAGATTTTCTATCTGATCTTCCGGAGCAATCCGTTGCGGATTTTGTGGTTTTTTATTTGATAATCTATTTTCCAGAATTTCGGAAGTTCGTTCCAGTTCCGATGAAATCTTGATTTCCCAGTTCTCAAAATCAATTTCAGGAAACTGTTCACCTTCTTTTATATATTGCGAAAGTGAAGCGGTATAGGCAAGAAGCAGATGCGAGGTTGCTACAAACTGTTGTACGGTTTCCAATTTTTTTTGCTGATCTTTAGGATCGGAAATCATCCGCTGAAAATTATCGGAAAGATTGGCAAGATGGATAAGAGCTTCTTTTCTGTTGAGTTTATATTGTTGTATATCAGTATTTTGTGTAAAAATTCTATCAACGGTGATTCTAAAATACTTTAGGCTGCTTTGTGCACATTTTTTCATCAGTTCAGGATTTTGGGTATGTTCCCAAACCGGAAAAACAAAATATGCCACTAAAAAACTGATTACTCCGGCAATAGCGGTATCCAGGATTCTGTCTTTAAAAATAAGATTGATATGTCCCGGATTCAAAAAATTAAAAGACAGGAAAATATACACCGTCATAAAAAGAACTGCCCAGAAATATCTGGTTTTCAGCATACTGAAGCATAAGATCATACTGGTGAACAAAATGAAAAGCAAGGTGGTGTTATGCGTGATGAAATGTAAAATGATGTAAGCCGAAAGTGCACCTGCAATTGTACCATACAACCGGAGCAAATTCCGACTTTTGGTAATGGAAAATGCGGGCTTCAGAATGGCGGTGATGGAAATAAGAATCCAATAAGAATGCCCGATTCCCAGGAACTGAAGCTTGGAAATAAGATAACCTAAAAGAAGCGCAATCGTAATCCGGATAGAATGCCGAAATAAAGAGGAATCCAAAGAAAGGTTGTTGCGCAGAACTTTGATATTCAGCGGTTCTTCCTTGGACAGGAATTTCTGAAAATCTAATCCGGAGGATAAACTTTTTGCGAGTTTAGGATTTTGCCTGTCAATCCGGAAAATACCGTTTACATCGTTTGTAATTTCGCTAATACGCATCATAATCTGCCGCAAAACCAGAAAATTTTCCAGGCTTTCGGAATTCAGCTTTTGGTTCCGCAGTTCGAAATAAGAATCGTGGAGCTTGTTCAGCTCTTCGTTCAGCTCAAGATCGGAAGTTACTTTTACTCCAAGCTGTAATGAGATTCCTATTTCGGAAATTTCCTCCGAAAGCCGTATCAGATAATGATGAATATTCTCCAGGATTCCTGTGTCCTCAAAATTGGAATGTATTTTCTTGAAATCGGTTTCCGAAGTCATCAGTTTTTCGTGCAGATCTATGGAATTGAGAAACATCAGCAACAAAATCCGTGAAGTTGTGGTGGATTCGTTCACTATTTTTCTGGTACGGAAAACAGTATTCCGGGTATCTTCCTGAAGATTTTTAATATTAATCTGCTGTGCTATTACCTGGGAATTCAGGGTAGGATAATCGGGATCTTTCAGATAGAATTTTGCTTTAATTTTCAGAAAATCTGCCAGCTCAAGATAATTTTCGCCGATCATTTGACTGGCAAGTTTATAAGGCTGAATGGTGGCAACTACCATAAATACAACCACAAACCAACTGCAGCCTGCTAAAAAACTGAGCAAACTTCGCGTGATATTATTTCCTGTAAGATGCCCGTCGATAAAAATCCCCAGCACTACGAGAGAAAGCGATCCGACTGCTGCAAGGCGCTGCCCATAAACACCAATCATCGTAAACAGCATCCCGAAAAGAATAATTTCGAGATAGACCAGGATTTCAAAGTTTTTGAATATTGTGGCTATTGTTGCAACAATAAAGAAAAATATTACGGCGGTTACCAGCGTGTTTCTCCGGCGGATAAAAGGTCCCGGCTGATCGGTAAGTCCCACAAAACTGGTACCGAGCGGAAAGAGAAAATACTCTTTCAGCAAACCAAAATAAACGAGAATGATGCTCGGAATTACAATTGCCAATGCAATTCGCACCCCAGAATAAATGTATTGGCTGGTTACAAATTTCTTAAGTTCTGCGGTGTAATTCATACTGCAAAATTATTGATTTTTACCTGTAAAAAGTCCTAAATGGAATGTAAAAAAATTGTAAGATTTTGTCTAAATTAATAATGTGAAATTGGAATATAACAAACGGCTAAAAGTGGTTTTAATTTAAAATTAAAAAACCCTTTCGGAATCAAAAATTCCAAAAGGGTTGGTTTTCAATAATTTAATATTTTAAATGCTAAAATCTGTTTTATTAATAATCCTGAGCATTATAGGTTTCTTCACCAATATTCCAGGTAAGACCGAAACGCAGCGTGTTATCCAGCGCATTGTTTTGTTTTGAAATATTGATGAGGTAGGAAAGATCCAAACCGAAAGACTGATACTTCAGTCCTACACCTAATGTACCATATTGTCTGCCACCTTGCAAATCGCTTTCCTTATAATAACCTCCACGAATTGCAAATGCATTGTCGTATTCATATTCCAATCCGGCGCTTAGCATTATACTTTCAGGATTGTTGAATGATTTCCCGATTCCTTCCATTACGCCTACATTTGGTATTCCGTAAATTGGGTTGTTGTTGGCATCTGTTCCTGTTTTCTCGGTTCCGGGAACTAAAAGCTTGGATGCTTCCAGACTAATTCCAACTCTGTTGAGATCATCAATAAACAAATCGTAACCTGCTCCTAATCTCGCCATTGTTGGCAAATATGATCTGGATTCTTCGTCACCTGTATAATCTAATCTTGGTCCTAAATTCTGAATTGAAAATCCTGCTCTTGCTCTTCCTTCATAATCTCCAAAGCTGGTGTGTCTTGGCGACATAAAATATCCGGAAACATCGACAGCAAAAGTGTTGGCTGGCTTCAAAGTGCTATTGGATCCGAATCCTCCTGAAAGATCGGAACGGATATAACGCCCGGTTACTGCCATAGAGTAGGTGTCGGTTAATTTTAATCCATAGGCTATATCTATGGAGAATTCATTTGGCTTAGCGGTTCCCATATCTGCGATTTCGGTTCCCACAATTTCTGTAAGGTTTACCTCACCCATATTGAAATAATAGATACTTGCACTAATGGTAGATCTTTCTTCGTCTCCCAAAAACTTGTGATAGGCAGCATACAGCAGGAAAACGTCGTTTGTTAATTTGTTCATCCACGGAGTATAATTTACCGCGATTGCAGACGAAGTACGGCTGAAAGGATATTTTGCGGCGTTCCAGAATTGTGAAAATGCATCGGTAGTTGTGGCAACTCCCTGATCACCCATACCTCCTGCTCTGGAATCCGGAGAAATTCTGAGAAAAGGAGCTCCGGTATATACTTGCCCTTCTTGCGCGTATCCCATCATTCCGATTCCTAATCCGAGACCTAAAAATAGTTTTTTAGTAAATGTCATAAGTTTGATTGTGTTTATCGTTATTTTTTTATTTTAATAATACCATTTTTTCTACTGCTGTTGCACTTCCTTTGCATTTGTCCTGATTCTGGCTTTTTGCAAATATCTTAAAAATATAGGTGCCTTTTCCTACCGTATCTCCGAAGTCATCTTTCCCGTCCCATTCAATAGCGGTTCTTGGTGTTCTGTATCCTTCAAGAAATGGCTCTGCAGTTACGGTTGCAGATAATGTTCTTACCAGTTTTCCGGTGATGGTATAGATCTGAACATTTACATCCAGAAGATCATCACAATTATGCTCGAACTGAACATAGGTTTTGTTGGTAAAAGGATTGGGCCAGTTTAACAGTTTTTTAACAATTAAATTTTGATCGGTTTCGTCCTTAACTATAAAGTTTAACGTCTCAGTTGTAGAATTATTGTTTATATCCCAAATTTTAAATGTTAGCTGGTGTTCTCCCGGTTTCAGATTCCGGAAAGGATAGGTAACAACCCCTTTTTGATAATCCGATAAGCTCGGATTGGTGCATCCGTTTCCTTCTCCGGAAAAATAAAAATCGTTCAGCACTACGGTATTGATGATTTCTCCGTCGAGATACGTGGTGATATCGTGCCCAATACCGGAACCTGTTGAATTAATTCCTTTATCATCGGTAACACAGGCGAGAAGCATCGGATTCTGATCGGTAATTCCGCCATTTGCAAAGTTGGTGTTGTTCATATACAAATGTACTACCGGTGCTTGGTTATCGTTAATTCCATCCGGATTAATTCCTCCGATTTGCTGCACCTGATTGGTAAAAACATCGTAAGAGGTGTTATCGGCATAAGCCAGAATTCTTCCGTTTCCGATTTCGTAGTTGATATCTTTCGGAACATAAAATTCTACAGTGTAGTTTCCGTTGACCACTTGTCCGGAAGCTTTTACAATAGGGCTTCCTTCTTCGGTGTATTCCAATAAAGGAGTCATTTTGGAATTATTATCGTTATTGAGGGTTTTTTTAGAAATTCTTTTATCAAAAATATTAATTACCACTCTTCCGTTGAAGGTATTATCCAAACTTCCGTCCGCTTTTTTGATGTGTCCTTTTATTTTTACAAAATCCAAAGCACGGATTTGACCAGGAACCGGTGAATCAATTTGATCGATTGCTACCAGACGTTTCGGACGGCTCAGCTTCATTGCAGGATCTCCCAAGAAATTTACCCGAAGATGGTTTGCACTGGCGCCATTTTGAAGTTTAGCATTCAGGAATGCGTCTCCGAGATTAAGGAAATCATCATTCTCAATATCAAAAATATGATTGATAAACATATCGGTAAAATTCACTCCATAAGTTACGGCAATTTTCCGGCTGGAAGTAATCATTGTTGCAGCACCTCCCTGATTGCTTTTTATGAATTGTTCACCGGCAGAAAAAGTATCCGGGTCATCCCAAAGTGTGAATTCGCAGGTAATGGTGGAAACGAGCGGAAAGCGGGAATATACGTTGCTGTAATTGCTGAAATTTTTAATTTCGTCGATACCAAGCACTCTTTCCTGTGCCCAGCCGTTAATTCCGCCATGCCCGAAATACAGAAGAAAAAGGCTGTTGCCTACATCATTGGAAATTGCCTGATTAATTTGCGGGTAACGCTGTCCTCCTGCAGAAATTTCAGCTGGAAATGCATCAAGATATAATTTGCGGACATTGTATTCGTTTCGTTCTGTTGCGGTTTCGAAATTATGTACAAGCGCGGTATTTACAGTATTGTGGAAAGGAACATCCTCATAATCATCATCTACTACAAAATCCAGCTTCATTCTCCATTCTCCGAAAGAGGTGGATTGACCGGGAAGTACATTGTAATAGGCAAGTGTTTTGTCGATCAGCAGTTTGGCTTCAGAAAGATTTGCAGCCGGTAATCTTCCAACAGGGATATCAGGCAGATAATTATAGAGGTTCACTGTAGAGCCTCCTCCACTTTGTGGTGCTGTCATCCCATAATAATCATCGGTAACAAAAGATTGGGAAAGGCTTCCGCTTTCTTCGCTCTGATAGGCAGGAACAATATCTGAGCCCGGTTTCGAAATTCCGCGGAAATCATAAGAAGAATCTCCTAAAATGAAGATGTATTTTAATGTTCCTGATGTATTGAGCTTGGTGGCAAAATCTCTGATCGCAGTAATGTCCTTGCTTCCGCTGCTGAATTCGTTATAGATCTTGTTCACATCCACAACAGCAACATTGTATTTTGATTGATAATAATTTGCAAGTCTTTGCGCATGTCCCAAAAACTCGGGAGGTGCAATCATCAAATAATCAATATTTTGCAATCCGGACAAATCCTGATTTTGGATTTTTTCGACAAATTCCGGTGCATAAGCTGCAGAATTATTAAATGCGACAAACTCGTTATTGAAAAAAGTACTGTTCGCCTGATATCCAAAATTAAATACCGATTCGGATCCCGATTTATTTACTTTCCGGCTTGCATTGGTAATATCAGAAACATCCCAAACCTGCTCCAGACCTGAAGTATTGGAAATTGTAAAACCATAATTGCTGCCGCTTCCTTCTGCAATCCCGAAGCTTCGGAAATTCATCTGCTGTCCGTTGAATTTCAGATCCTCTTTGTACTGCACTTCGGCATAATCAAAATAAAATCTTCCATTAGGATTTGCAGAAATGTTCGGTGCGATGCTTATAGTAAGCTGGTTTCCGGATAGATTGGAAATATTTCCGGAATAGGTAGGTTTTTCATATTCCGTAGATCCGTTATTCAGGGTTTTGCTATCCTGCCCGTTAATTGTAAATGTGGCGCTGTTTCCCTGGGAATTATAACCAATTATTCTTGCCCTGTACAGGATTTGATCATTGGCTTGAATGGGCGAATTGGTATTAAAAGACAGCGATTTGGTTTCTGTAAAAGCATCTCCGGTCCAGATTCTCCCGAATTTCATCAGATTGAATTTTTCTTCATTAATGTACTGATATGCATCATAACGGTTAATCAGGGTTGAAGCCAGCGGAGTATCCATATCCTGAACTCTTTTTCCCGGACCAATATCAAAATTAATGAAATAATAAGCATAATTATCATAAATATTCACCACGTTGTTGGAAGCATCCATTCTGGTCTCTGTCCTTTTGAATCCCTTTCCGTTGGTTTTGGAGTACAGGTTGTAGCCATTAGGACCTTGTGCATAAAACAACGCATAATCATTATCATCCCAGCTTCCATCGTCTTCACCTACTACCTGTATTGCATTTTCCTGTAAAGCAGAATATCGGGCATCACCGTTGAATTCCGGAAGCATAAGTCCGCCATTACCATAAATCCGGAAGTTTTTCGGATTGATGTTGGCGGGATTTATTCCATTTTGGGTAAGGAATTGTTTGGTAATTTTGAATACTCCGGATTTGTTTACTTTTATTTTATAAAAAGTTCCAGATTTTAAAGGATTTTCGGTAGTCCCGAATTTATTCCCATAACCTTTAGATGCACTATTGCTATCGTTTGTAATATCAAAAGACAGCAGCCGGAAAATTTCTCCATTTACAGATTTCAGGGCAGCAACTTTCAGGAATCCGGTATTTGTACGGCTGTATTTGTTAAAATAGACATTAAAAAAACTTTCATCTTCGGAAGTGAGGTGCGAAGCATTAATATCAAAAATATCTTTCTGAGAAACTTTTTCCCATTTCAAATTCTGTGCTTTATATCTTTTATCGGAATTTTTAAAATCCAACGCATAATAAACATTCCCATTTTCATATGAGAAGCCTTGATTACTGAAAAAAGGAACTGCAATTTTTTCGGTACCGTAATCAATCAAAGTAGAACCCTGCCACTTCATCTGGATGTTCTGCGAATAGCATAAAACACTGAAAACGAGCATTAAAACTAAAATTGAAATTCTTTTCATTATATATATAGTTTTCGAAGTTACAAATTAAACGAAAATTTTAAAAATATAGTGGATACAATAAAATTAATTTGTATACGTTTTGCAAAAAAGTCAATCCATTATTTGATTAATTAAATTATTTATTTTTTCTTTGTACTCTGAAAATTCTAAATCAACTATGAACAAACTGAAGTTGTTTTCAATACTTGCTTTAAGCTCGACAATGTTTCTGGTAAGCTGTGGCGGTGGAAGCGGATCCAAAAAAGGCGGCGGCACCAAAAGATTTACCAGTAAAACCGGATGGAAACCAAACGACCAAAAAGGATGGTTCTTCACTGGCAAAAAGCAGAAGCAGAAAGGCTGGCCAGGAATGGTATACGTAGAAGGTGGAACCTTCACTATGGGATTGGTAAAAGATGACGTAATGCATGATTGGAATAATACTCCAAGAAGAATGCAGGTAAGCTCTTTTTTCCTCGGTGAAACCGAAATTACCAACTACGAATACCGGGAATATACCACTTGGCTGAAATTTGTATTTCCGCCTTCCGACCCGAGCTTTAAAGAAATTTATACAGGCGCGCTTCCGGATACTTTGGTTTGGAATAACGAGCTTTCCCGAAACGATTTTGCAGAAACCTATTTCCGTTCCCCGGAATTCGATTACTATCCGGTAGTAGGAGTAAGCTGGTTGCAGGCAACAAAATACTGTGATTGGCTAACCGATAGAGCCAACGAAAAAGAACTGATGAATCAGGGAGTGATTTCCAAAGATTTCTATTCTAATGACAGCAATAACCAAGGAACATCATCATTCTCTTTGGACAAATATAAATCCAACGATCCAGAAATGCAGGCTTATGTAAACGAACAAAGACTGAAACAAAAAACCGGAATTAAAACTTCCAATCAAAGAATTCTTGCAGCCAACAGAAATGCAACCGCAGGAATCGTAGAAAAATTCCGACTTCCTACCGAAGTAGAATGGGAATTTGCAGCACTCGGACTTCAAAAAGACAGAGAATACAATCTCTATCTGGATAAAGAACCGGAAATAGAAAAGCTGAAAGGCAAAAAAGGAAGAAACCGTGGAATGTACCTCGAAAACTTTAAACAGGGAAGAGGAGACTACTCAGGAGTTGCAGGTTGGAAAAATGATGGTGCACCTACCACTGCAGATGTGAAGCAATATCCTTCCAACGATCTTGGATTATACGGAATGTTCGGTAACGTAGCAGAATGGACAGCTGATGTTTACCGTCCGATTATTGATGATGAAGCAAGCGATTTCAACTATTACCGAGGAAATGTTTCCCGCCAGTTGGTGAAAAATGCAGACGGAACCTTTAAAAAGATTGAAACCGTACAATATGATACATTAGCAGACGGAAGATTAGTATACAAAGGACTTCCGGGACAATATGAGAGAGAAGTGGTCGAAGACAACAGAAACTTCCGAGACGGAGACTTCCAGTCTTCACTTGATGCAGGATATGGAAGAGGAATCGATAGTACTACTGCTGATTATAATATGTACAACTCCAAAAGAAAAAGATTTTTTGTGGACGAAAGAGGTCGCGTAATTCTTGAAAAAGATACCAAACCTGTAACCACACAAATTACAGATGAAGTTCGTGTTGTAAAAGGAGGTTCCTGGTTAGACGGTGCTTATTGGTTGGATCCGGGGCAAAGAAGATTCAGAGATCAGAACCGGGCATACGGATGGATTGGTTTTCGTGTAGCACAAGATGCCAAAAACCAAGGTAAAGGCAGAACAAAACGATAAAAATAATTTTAATAAATACCACAAAATCCTTCCGGATATCCGGAAGGATTTTTATTTTTGGAAAATGAACGCAGAAACTTTTTACCCCATTTATTTGCAATCTGCAAATGCCATAATAGATAGCCGGAAAATACAGAAAAACGATCTGTTTTTTGCCTTTTCAGGAGATAACTTCAATGCGGCTGAACGTGCCGAAGAAGCAATACAAAAAGGTGCTTTGGCAGCAATAGTGGAGCAGCCGGAATTCGAAAATTTAGAAAAAAATATTTTCTGGGTTCCTTCCACTTTGGATTTTATGCAGGAACTTGCGCGACTTCACCGGAAACATCTCCAAATTCCAATTATAGGATTAACAGGAAGCAACGGAAAAACCACAACAAAAGAACTGATCCATAGCGTTCTTTCTGCAAAATTCAATACCCAATATACTTTTGGAAATCTGAATAACCACATCGGCGTTCCGCTCACGATTCTTTCTATAAAACCCGCTCACGAAATTGCCGTTATCGAAATGGGAGCCAATCATCAGAAAGAGATTGAGCTGCTTTGCAGCATTGCACAGCCAGATTACGGCTATATCACCAATTTTGGAAAGGCACATTTGGAAGGTTTTGGTGGCTTTGAAGGTGTAATTAAAGGAAAATCAGAACTTTATGATTATTTAATCCAAAATCAGCAAACCATCCTCATTAACGAAAATGATGAAATTCAGGTTGAAAAATCCAACAATTATGACAAGAAAATAACTTTTGGAAAACCCGAATCCGATTATTTTTTCAACACTTTTTCGGAAGATAATTTTGTAGGGATAGCATATAACAATCAAAAAGCAAAATCCAAATTAACAGGCAATTACAATTTCAATAATCTTTCTGCAGCTGCAAGCTTCGGATTTCATTTTGGCATCAGTTTCAGTGAAATAAAAAAGGCAATCGAAAATTATACGCCTACCAATATGCGCTCTCAGGTGGTGCAGAAAAACGGTAAAACGCTGGTTTTGGATACGTATAATGCCAACCCGAGTTCGATGTCGGAATCGCTGAAAAACTTTAGTAACTTCAGAGGAACAAAAACAGTAATAATGGGCGATATGCTGGAACTTGGGGACGAAAGCCGGAAAGAACATTCCACCATTCTGGAACTGGCAGAAAGACTTGGATTTGATGAGATTATTACAGTCGGAAAATTATTTAAAGAAGTGGACAGTCATTTTCTGAATTTTGAAAATTCTGCCGATTTTGCTGAATATTTAAAGAAAAATCCTCTGCATTCAGAAAATATTTTGCTGAAAGCATCACGAGGAATCGCTTTGGAAAAAGTTTTGGATTTTATTTAAAAATGTTTAAAAAATTATGAATCTCCGGTTTTTATAATTGGCAACGTCTGCGAGTTTTTTTCAATTATTGCCAATTGCGATATTCAATTTAAAAACTGATCAAAATTTGATTTCTCGATAAAATTTAACCAATCTCTTGAAATAAAATAATTAATTACCCACTTTATTTTTCCAATATCCGTTCAGCAGAAGTTCAATATTTTTAAATGTTTTTCCTAAAACATTTTTCCGGATTTCTTCCTCATTTTTCCATGAAACTTCAAGAATACCTTCTTCTGTCTGGGGTTTTGGCTTATGGCTGCCGTGGTATTTCATCAGAAACCAATGCGTGGTTTTTAGGATTTTTTCGCCATTTCTTTCCGTATAGATATGGTAGGTCGTCGCCATAAATTTTAGGATTTCCACTTCCTGCAAGCCAGTTTCTTCCGCAATTTCCCGTACTGCTGCAACTTCCCGGGATTCTCCTTTTTCAATTTTTCCTTTCGGAAGATCCCATTTTCCCAATCTTTTTATAAACAGGATTTCATTATGATCATTCAGCACAATTCCGCCAGCTGCTTCAACAATCCGGAACATTTGGGAAAAATCCTGCCACATCGTTTCTACATTTTCACTGTACATATTGATTGCCGCAGTCGAAGTATTTTCAAGCATATCAATAGCCATTTCCAGAGATGAAATTCCGTCGTATTTCAGATTTTTCAGAGATTCGTCCCGAGAACTGCTAAAGGATAATTTTTTTTCATTCACGAAAACTTTATACATTTGTAGGGCTTTAATACTACAAAAATATAAAATGAATTTAGAAGGAAGAAAAATAATCGTAAATAAATCGGTTTCCGAGCTCGTTGAAATGCTGAAGAAACCCGAAGATTATAAAAATCTGATGCCCAGTTCGCTCAGCAGATTCGAAACTACTGAAAACGGCTTCAGGTTTAGCCTTACAGGAATGCCCGAAATTGCCCTGAAAATTGATGAGGTAACTGACCGTCAGGTGGTGCTGAAATCAGCTAGCTCAAGCCTTGATTTTGCGCTTACCGGAACGATGAATCCCATCAACGAAAACCAAACCGAAGTCCAGCTTCTGTTCGATGGCAAGTTCAACCCGTTTATCAAGATGATGGTGGAAAAACCTTTGCAGAATTTTATTAACTCGCTTACAGAAAATATTGAAAAACTGTAAGGTGCTTCACTTTGTCAAAGTTTTATATGCAATAGTAGTACTTTGACAAAGTTTCTTTCAAATAAAACCGTTCCTCAGGAACGGTATTTTTTTTACAATACCACAATTCCCGACGAATGATCCTCATAACTTCCTGTTGCAGAAGCGAGTACATTGATTTTGTTTTGAATTCTCAATATTCCCATAAAACCGAAAATCAGCGCTTCTTTAAACTCGATACTATCTTTTTCCGGAAGAATAATTTCCGAATCAGAATTTTTTTTCAGAAGTTCGATAAGATAAGAATTGTAGCTTCCGCCGCCTGTTACAAGAATTTTTTTTAAATGATTTTTTTTGAAAACTTCTGAAATCTGTATCGCAATATGCTGTGTGAAAGTTGCCAGAACTGTTTCAGGATTTTTCCCCGAAAGAAGAGGGGAAACATTTTCGTTCAGCCATTCTGTCCCCAAAGATTTCGGAGATTCCTGCTGGTAAAATTTTAATTGATTCAGCAGTTGCAGAAGTGTTGTATCAGTATTTCCGTTCCGGGCAAAATCTCCGTTCTCATCATATTTTTTTCCAAGTTTTTGGGCATAATCGTTCAGAATAATATTCACCGGACAAATATCGAAAGCAATTCTTTTTTCCTTTTTTCTGAAAGAAATATTGGAAAATCCGCCCAAGTTCAGACACGCATCAAACTCGGAAAAAAGCAGCTCATCGCCAATAGGAACCAGCGGAGCTCCGTTTCCGCCCAGTAAAACATCCTGAGTGCGAAAATCGTAAACCACAGGAATTCCGGTAACGAGTTTTATGGCTCTTCCGTCTCCAATCTGTAACGTGAATTTTTTTTCTGGCTGATGAAAAACGGTGTGTCCGTGAGACGAAATAACATCCAATTTTTCAATTTTATTTTTTTTGATGAATTCTTCCGCTTTTTGTCCCAGATAAAACCCATATTCAGAATTCAGCGCCAAAAGTTCGGGTGAAGAAAGGTAGAAAGCGTTTCTAAGCTTATTTTCCCAGATTTCCGGATAAGGAATGGTTTCGGATTTCAGAATTTTGAAATTCCATTTTCCGGCGTTTTCCGAAAAACGGGAATAGCAAAGATCCAGCCCGTCAAGACTGGTTCCGGACATCAAACCGATTGCGTGAAATTCCATTTTCTTGTTTATGGGGCTAAAATAGGAATTAATTGTATAAGTCCTCCATAATCCAAAAGTAAATAAAAATGACTACTCCAAAATTCCCCGTATTTTATTGGCATTCCGGATCAGTTCTTCCAGGTATTGATAATTTTCTTTTTCCAATGCAGATTTGAATTTCCGGAGCTGCGAAATATGCTCGTTCAGAACATCCAGAACATTTTCTTTGTTCTGCTTGAAAATTGGAACCCACATTTCGGGATGGGATTTTGCCAAACGAACCGTACTGGAAAATCCGGAACTCGCCAATTGGAAAATTGTATCTTCTTCCCGTTCTTTTTCCAAAACCGTATTTGCCAGAGCATAAGAGGTGATATGAGAAATATGCGAAATATAAGCAGTATGAATATCGTGATCTGCAGCATTCATATAAATCGGGTGCATTTCCAGGATTTCGGTGATTTTTTCAACTGTTTTCAGTGCATCTTCCGCTGAGTTTTCCTGATCACAAATAACGGCCGCTTTTCCGGAGAAGCTATCAGTTTTTGCAGATTCCGGGCCGGAATTTTCTGTTCCCCACATTGGATGGAACGCAACGAACCGATCTCTTTTTGGATGGTTTTTTATGGAATTTACAATTCCTGATTTCGTGGAGCCAACATCCATTACCGTTTGTTTTCTATCAATCAAATCCAGAACGGAAGGGAGAATTTTCCGGGAAGCATCCACAGGAATTGAAATAATAACGAGATCAGCATTTTTAATTCCGTTTTCAAAATCCGATTTCTCATCGATAATTTTCAGGAGTAGTGCATCTTCCAAATGTTTTTCGCTTTTATCGATCCCGATAATATGGCTTGCAAAATCTTTTTCCCGCAATTTTAATGCGATGGAACCGCCGATTAATCCTGTTCCGATAATGGCTATTTTCATCTTATCTCAGTTTGCTTAATGATTTGAAAGTAGCGTTGTCTTTGCATTTTTCGAAACTAATTTCATAGTTCGATGATCTCAAAATATAATCGGGACAAGGCTTTTTCTGGGCATGACTTTTTTCAAAATCAATTTCTCCTTTTGTGATGATGCTGTCTTTCAGGTATTTTTCATCAATATTATTCAGCTTCATTTCATTCCGAAATGCTTCCGAATATTGGAAATCCTTGCTTAAAGTTTCGGCAATCACCCTGCTGTTCGGAAGATAACCGCTGCAGCTTGCTCCTTTTTTGTTCAATACAAAAAAGACAATCACAAGTCCGGGAACGAGCCCGATGAGAAAGAATTTTATTTTACGAAGCATAGAAACGGTCTTAGATTTGAGATTCGAGGTTTGAGATTTCGACTTGTGGACTAAAAAATTAGCAGATTGATGTCGTGGTAAGGTAGCTGAAAACGGTCACAGATCATTTTTTTCGTATGTCTTCCTTTGTACATATACAAAGATTCTTTCATTTCGTTGTTTTTTACGAGCATATTTTCGAAGCCGCCTTCTTCATCATAATTCAGTAGATAGCTCAGGAAAAAATTGGAAATGGCTTTGGTGGTTGTTCTTGGCATTTTGGAAGTAAGATTCGGTAAACCAGCGTGGATTACACCGTGTTTCACGATATAAGGATCCTCCATATTGGTAAGTTCTGAAGTTTCGATGGCTTTTCCGTTATCAATAGTTACGTCAATAATTACACTTCCTTTTTTCATATTCAAAACCATATCTTCCGTAACAATTGGTGCCATATTCAAACGTGGAAGCGCAGCAATAACAACATCGGCGCGTCTCAGGCTTTTTGCCAGCTCTTTCGGATCGATAATGGAAGTAGGAACACGGCTGTCCACCAAAGTATGAAGTCTTCTGAGTTTTGAAAGAGAATTATCAAAAACTTTTACGCTTGCTCCCAATCCGATCGCAGATTTTGTAGCAAATTCCCCGACAATTCCGGCTCCGATAATCACCACTTCTGTTGGGCGAACTCCGGTAATTCCGCCAAGCATTAATCCGTTGGATAAAGCCAAAAGTTCCGAAGCGTAAAGAATGGAAATGGTTCCTGCAATTTCCCCGATCAGACGTACTAATGCGAGTTGTTTGTATTCGTCAATAATAAATTCAAAAGCGATGGCATTCACTTTTTTTTCGGCGAGCTTCAGGAAATATTCCTTATCACGAAGGTTGATCTGCAATGCGGAAATAAGGTAAGTGCAGGGTTTCAAAAAATCGATTTCTTCGGAAGTTGGCGGATTTATTTTCAGAACCATATCCTGTGCAAAAGCTTCCTGTGGCGATTGCACAATTTTGGCGCCTGCTTCGGAATATTGAACATCGGTGAAAAACGAACCGATTCCGGCTCCGCTTTCAATCACAATTTCGTGACCGTGATCTGCCAGAACCTGGACAGCATCTGGTGTTATGCAAGTTCTTCTTTCGTTCAGGCAGGTTTCTTTGGGGATTCCTATGCTGAATTTTTTTCCTTTTTTTACGATTTCCAGTTTTTCTTCTTTGGGCATCAGCTCCGCTTCTGAAAAAGGGGTGAAAATATGGCTTGCCATTATCTAAATATTTAAAGATACAGACTGCAAAGATACGAGAAATAAGATGATTTGTTTAATGGAAATTCACTTCCCGGAAATCTCCTTTATTTTGGATGCTCATTTCGTGGAAAGGCTCTTCCAGTTCGTTTTCGTAAACTTCGGGCCATTCTATAATACAGAGGAAAGCATTATCCAGATATTCTTCGATGCCGATGTCGAAAACTTCGGCAATGTTTTTCATCCGGTAAAGATCGAAATGAAAGATTTTTCCTTTCGGAGAGTTGTATTCGTTTACAATGGCATAAGTAGGAGAGGAAACCTCGTCCTTGCTGCCTAAGTTTTTCAGAAGGAATTGAGTGAAGGTGGTTTTTCCGGCTCCGAGATTTCCTTTCAAAAGGAGAATATTGTGCTTTAGAAAAGGAAGAATTTTTTCGGTAACTTTTTGCCAGTCGTGTATTTCCCTGATTTGGAATTGCATTATGGAATTTTTTGGAAAAATTTTGTTATTTTATTCTTTTATGATTTTGGATCTGAATTTCCTCTGATAATCGTCCCATTCTTTTTTTGTTTTGATTTTTTTGTAATCATCAGTGGCAATAAGGGAAAGATAAGGTTCGATTTCTTTGGGAGTGAGAAAGCCGTTGAGAATGGTAATTGGATCATCATTTTCGTCCAAAAAAACAATACTCGGAACGGAAGAAACATTCATATATTTTGTAAAATCGTGTAGTGAATTTCTTTTTTTTGTTTTATTGAAATCGGGGTTGGAAAATGTTCTCCCGAAAATGGTAAACTTTTCCGATCCTTCCGAATTGAATTTTACAGGGTAATAATCCCGGTTGATTTGTTCGGAAATAATTGGATGGGAATAGGTGTTTTTGTCCATTAATTTGCATGGTCCACACCAATCTGCATAAAAATCGATCAGGATTTTTTTCGGCTGTGTTTTCTGGGCTTCCAAAGCTTGGGAAAGCGACATCCATTTCACTTGAGAAAATGAAAATATGAATATAAAAATTCCGAAAAAGGAAAATAGTTTTTTCATATCAAATCAATTTTAGATAATTTGAAAATGTAAAAATGATTTCAAATTACTTCACGCCTTGCATTAGTTTTTTGACGAGTGGGGAAATCAAAATCAATACCACTCCGCAGATTAATGCATATAAGCCGAGTTGCTTGTATCCATCAGTATATGCCATTAAAGCATCCAAATTAGAGGAGCCTTTTTTTGCAGTTGCCATATTTGCACCGATAATTCCTGCAACATATTGTCCGTAAGCGGAAGCCAAAAACCACATTCCCATCATCATTCCCTGAAGATTTTTCGTGGAAAGTTTTGTCATAATCGAAAGCCCGATTGGCGAAAGGCACATTTCACCCAAAGTGATGACAAACAGCGCAATAGTGAAAATGCTTAATGAAGAAATCCCCGCTTCGTTGGCGAAATAGCGTGTTGCGAAAATCACATAATATCCTAATCCCAAAAACAGAAATCCGAGTCCGAATTTGATAATTGTATTGGGTTCTATTTTTCTTTTTCCGAGCCAGATCCACAATAATCCGAGCGGAATAGCAAGAAGCAGAATGAAGAATGCTCCTCCGGAATTGTTCACCCCATTTGGATTGAGGTTCAGCAAATCCCGGTTCAGGTTTCTTTCGGCAAAGATGTTCAGCGAACCGCCACTTTGCTCATATATTCCCCAGAAAAAGATAGAAAAAATAATAAAAATGAGTGCTGCCCAAAGTTTTTTTCTTTCAGCAGAAGTTACTTTCGTCATTTCATAAAACAAATAAATCAAAGTAAGCGGACCGATGGTGTACATAAAATAATCGGTGTATTCTGTTTTGGAAACCATTGTCATAATCAGCGGAATAACCACTAAAGAACCGATATACACGAGAATTTCCTGCCATTTTTTGATTTTTTTGTTGGGTTCGTCAGATAAAGGGTGTCCTGGATGAACACCAATCGGACCTAATTTTTTTTGCGTAAATATGAAATTAATCAAACTGATCACCATTACAACAGCTGCCAGTCCGAAAGCTACATTCCAGGTTTTTTCGGGAGGAATTATGGATTTCAGCATATCACCTTGTCCGATTGCTACACAGAAATATCCGCCCAAAAGTGCTCCAAGATTAATTCCGGCGTAGAAAAGAGTGAAACCGGCATCTGTTCTGGTATCTCCGGATTTGTAGAGCTTTCCAACCATTGTGGAAATATTCGGTTTGAAAAATCCGGTTCCGATAATGGTGAACGAAAGTCCGAAAAAGAAGTATTCATGAGGATTGATGGAAAGAATAACACTTCCTGCGATCATCAGAAGTCCTCCCCAAAAAAGTGATTTCCGGAATCCCAGAATTTTATCTGCAAACAGACCTCCGATAAAGGTAAAGGCGTAAACAAAAGCTTGAGTTGCGCCGTATTGCAATTGTGCTTTGTCATCATCAAAACCCAGTTGCGAAATCATAAAAACTACGAGCATTCCGCGCATACCGTAGAAGCAGAATCGTTCCCACATTTCGGAGAAAAAGAGGTTCCATATTTGTTTCGGATATTTTCCTTTAAAATCTTGGATTTGTTCTAAGGTCTGGCTCATTTTTAATAGTTTGAAAAAACGAATGTACAAAAAAACCTCTGATGGAATCAGAGGTTTTGAAAATATTTTGTTGTCGGATTATTTGATTCCGTGCATCATTTTCTTTAAGAAAGGGGAAATTAGAGCTAAAATAATTCCTGCAATTCCGCATAATACTACAAAAACCATAAAGAATTCATATAAATTGTGGATTTCGAATCCTACAAAGGAAGGATATTCTGAAGCTATTTGATTTTCAGTAAGAAGTTTCGTCTGTTCTGCAGAAAGTGTGATTTTTTTATCTAAAACATTTTGTAGATTTATACCTAACTCTTCTGCTTTTCGAAATTTATCACCTGTGGAAGGTATCAAAGCACCGAGTGTTCCTGCTAATGCATAACCAGCCGCATTTGAAATAAAAAATACCCCATATAATAATGATGAAAATCTTTTAGGAGAGAGCTTTCCTACCAAAGAAAGACCGATTGGGGAAAGACATAGCTCTGCACAAGTTTGGATCAGATACAATAAAATTAGCCATTTAACAGCTAAAAGACCTGTATTCCCTAAATCTTTTACATTATGAGCGATAATGAAATAACTTAGAGCTATCAAACCTAAACCAATTGCCTGCTTGAGTGGAGAAACCGGTTCTTTTCCTGCACTTCTGAGTTTATCCCAAAGAATACTGAAAGGAACAGCTAGAATTACGATGAATAATCCGTTAAAAATCTGAACCATTGATGGCGGCATATTCCATCCAAAGATATGTCTGTCCGTTTGGCTGTTTGCGATAAATGTCAAAGAAGATCCAGCCTGCTCAAAAGCCGCCCAGAAAAATATGATAAAGAATGAAATGATGTAAATAACAAAAATTCTGCTTCTTTCTATCGAAGTTATAGAGCTATCAAGCATTATTAAAGTTGCCAAAGAAATACCTGCTGCATAAATAATAGGATAAATAATTCCTTTTACAAGTGTGCCGATTTCAAAATGAGAAAATCCGAATTCTCCTACGTGTAAATATCTGAATATAAAAAACAATATAACAAAAAGACCTCCGGCAATTGCAAGTGCAGTTCCTGAAAATTTAGCGGATTGAGCTTCGCCTTCTTCAAAATCTTCCGCAGTATTGTTTTTAGGCAAACCTCCGATTGCTCTTCCCTCAGGAGTTACAACATATCTGTTTTTTAAAATTAAAAATGTTATCGTTCCGACAAACATCGCAATTGATGCTGCCAAGAAACCCCATTTAAAAGCAAATATATCTCTGTTTCCGTCTGCATCCACTACATCTCCGAGGATTGGACAGATAAACTGACCGAGAAATGCCCCTAAATTAATTCCCATATAAAAAATAGTGAACGCAGAATCCAATTTGGTTTTTTCCTGTTTTGGATAAAGACTTCCTACCATTGAGGAAATATTTGGTTTGAAAAATCCGTTTCCGAATATGATGATGAACAATGCTAACCACAGAAGAGTTTTGGCAAGATCCATATTTTGACTAAATATGCCGGCACTAAAGAATAGTATCAGCTGTCCGATTCCCATTAATGTTCCACCAATAAGAATACAGTTTCTGTTTCCTAAATATTTGTCAGCAATAAATCCGCCAAGCATTGGAGTTAAATAACATAACGCTAAAAATCCACCGTAAATTAATGAACTGTCGGCTTCAATTAATCCTAAAGAATTAACCATAAATAAAGGAAGCAATGCCCGCATTCCGTAGAAGTTGAAACGCTCCCACATTTCGGTTCCGAACAATACCCAAAGTCCTTTCGGATGTTTACTTTGTTTTTTTTCGATGAAATCGTCAGTTGCATTTAGTGCGTCTAAATTATCCATATCGTTTTTGTTAAGTTTTGTTAATGTTCACAAATATAGAGTTTTTTCATAAACACGAAAGCCAAATTCAGAATAGTAATTGATTATTTTTGCATAATGGAAATCAGAAAATCAACTCCCGAAGCGATTACCGAAATTATGAACTGCATTGATACTGCAAGAAAATTGATGCGAGAAAGCGGAAACAATATTCAGTGGACCAACGGATATCCGTCAAAAGAATTGATGCTGGAAAGTATCGAAAAAGGACTTAATTATTTAATTTGTAATAATAATGAGATTGTTGCCACATTTGATTTCATTATAGATGATGATCCGAATTATTCTTTTATCGAAAACGGAAACTGGCTGAATGACGAAAAATACGGCGTAATCCACCGTTTGGCTTCCAACGGAAAAGCAAAAGGCGTTGCGCAATTCTGTTTTGAATGGTGCTTTTCACAATTCCCAAATATCAGGATCGATACCCACGAAAGCAATCTCCCGATGCAAAAAGTTCTGGAAAAATTGGGGTATCAAAAATGCGGAATCATCTATGTTTCCGACGGAACTCCGAGGTTAGCGTTTCAGTTGGTTGATCGTTGATCGTTGTTTGTTGATGGATTTAGAGAATATTTGGTAATGATTTTGAACTAACAACTAATAACTTAGAACAACCAACTATATTTAATCCACGCCTTTTTCTTTCATCACTTTATTCAGAAACTTCAACAGCGAAAGTCCGAGAATAAAAGCGAAGATCAGCAATGCAAAATTCACGAGGAAATAATATTCTTTGTTTTCGTAGCTGTACCAGGTACTGGCGAGAATCCCGGAAAGTTTGTTCCCGACAGAATTGGCGAGGAAGAATCCACCCATCATCAAAGCTGTAATCCTGGATGGAGAAAGTTTTGAAACTACGGATAATCCCATCGGTGAAAGGCAAAGCTCACCAATCGTAACCACTCCATAACTTGCCACCAGCCAAAGCGGAGAAACTTTTTCTGCTCCGTTGTTTCCTGCAAAAACTGCGGCAACCATTACCAAGCAGGAAAGTGCGGTAATAAAAGTTCCGATCACGATTTTTGTAGGCGTAGTCGGTTCTTTTCCACGTTTTCGGAAAAGTGCCCAGATTCCCACAATTACAGGAGTGAGCACAATTACCCAAAACGGATTGATGGACTGGAACAATTCGGTATTGAAAAGATACACTTCCTGATTTGGATTTTTCTCGAGCTCTGCCCGTTTTTCAGGACTGATGTTTTTGAAGTAAACATCTTTTCCCTGAACTTTTATGCTTTTCCCGGTTTCATTTTTCTGCGCCCGGAATTGGTCATCATATATGGGAACTTCCTTGTTTTCATAGGAGATTCCGTTTACTCCGTCTTTTCCATCGAGCATATAAATGCTGCGCATCGGCTCTACCAATTTATCAGGGATACTTCTTTCGGTATAATAGTTCGCCCATCTTGTTAATGCGGTTCCGTTCTGTTTGAAAATCGCCCAGAAAAACATACATACCAAAAATATCAGCAGCAAAGCACCAATTGGTCTTTTTTCATCTTTACTTGCTTTAACATACAGGGAAATGTAAAAGTAAATTACCGGAACACATGCAAAAATAAAAGCATCTGTAGTATCGCTTCCGAAGATATTTCCCGGAATCATCCAGCCGATTGCTCCTGCAATAATTGCCGGTAAAAATACTTTCAGCAAAACATCGGAAATCCTGCTGTCGCCTTCTTTTGCAGTTTTCATTTCGCAGGCATGACGGATATGCTTCAGACCAAAACTGAAAATCACCAAACCGAGAAGCATCCCGATTCCTGCCGTGATGAACGCTTCGCCCCAACCAAAACGGTTTCGCATAAAAGCCGCGATAATATTGCAGATAAATGCACCAATATTAATTCCCATATAGAAAATATTGTAGCCATTATCTTTATTTTTTTTGTAAGGTTCTTCGGAATAGAGATTCCCGAGAATGGTGGAAATGGTAGGTTTAAAAAATCCGTTTCCGATAATAATAAGTCCGAGAGATGTATAAAATAGAGGAAGTTCCTTGAAAAGTCCCATCCCGATATATCCGGCAGCCATTAGAATTCCACCGAGATAAATGGATTTGATGTATCCCAAAATCCGTTCTGCCAGAAATCCGCCGATAAACGGAGTGAGATAAGTAAGCGCAATATAAGTTCCGAAAATATCGTCGGCAGATTTATCAGGAATTCCGAGTCCGCCTTCTAAACCTTGTGGCTCGATGAGGTACAAAACAAAAATTCCGAGAATAAGATAATAGCCGAATCTTTCCCACATTTCCGTAAAAAAAAGATAGGGAAGACCTTTTGGATGTTTACTTTTCATATTGTTTATTTTTCCAAAAATAAACTTTTTAAAATAATAGGCAAGAAATCATTTGTAAAGACTTCGGAGATGAACCAAAAAGATTTTCTTTGTGATGGGAAAAGGCACAAAAAAACCACTTATATATATAAGTGGTTGGTTGTCAAGTGGTTTCTCCAGGAATCGAACCAGGGACACACGGATTTTCAGTCCGTTGCTCTACCAACTGAGCTAAGAAACCATTGTTGAATTGAGTGGGGCAAAAGTATAAACTTTTACCATATCCTGCAAGTTTATCGGAGTACTTTTTTTATTTTTTTTAAAAACTTACTGATTTTCAGAATCATTATTTTCCTGCTCTTTTCTTATCTGCTCGCTCATTTCTTCCAAAACCGGTTTTATGGTGCTTTCCGGAAGATCACTAATCCGGATGTACATCAGTCCATCAATCGCATCATTAAAACTCGGATCTACATTGAAGGAGATCACTTTTGCGTTCTGTTTGATGTATTTTTTAATCAGAACAGGAAGCCGCATTTCCGGCTCCAGATCATCAATTACTTTGTCCAGTTTGTTCAGATCGGCTTCCATTTCATCAAAGAAAATGCTTTTATCGCGGTCTTTCAGTTTTACTTTAAATTCGTTTTTCGGATGAATGTATTGTGCCACTGCAGAATCATAATAATGAGAACGCATAAACTCAATCATCAGCGATTTTGAAAATTCAGAAAATTTATTGCTGATGCTTACACCACCCATTAAAAATTTATGGTCAGGATTTCGGAGGCAAACGTGCACAATTCCGCGCCAAAGCAGGAATAAAGGAAGTGGTTTCTGTTGATATTCTGTTGAAATATAGGCGCGACCCATTTCGATCACTTTCCGGAAAAAAGGCTGCAATTCCTGATCAAATTCAAAAAGCGAAGCGGTATAAAAACCGTCAATTCCGTATTTTTTCATCACTTCTTTTCCTAATGCCATTCGGTAAGCTCCCGCTATTCTTTCGGCATCGTTGTCCCAAAGGAAAAGATGTGAATAATGCTTGTCATATTCGTCCAGATCAAAAGGCAGATTGCTGCCTTCGCCAACTGCACGGAAAGTAATTTCCCGCTGTCTCCCGATTTCCCGCATAATGGAAGGTATTTTTTCATACTCGGTGAAAAATACTTCATAATTTCCGTTTTTGAAAAGCATTTTTTCGGAAGCTCTCAAAAGTTCGATTTCTTTCAGAATATCTTCTTTCGGTGTTTCGTCGATAATATTCTGGATGATGTTTTCTTCTTTTTCAAAAGAAAAATTCAGTTTCAGATTTGGGATTTTCAGGATTTCGGTGATGTTTTTTCTTTTCTCGTAATACGATTTCAGCATATAGATTTTGTTCTGAAGAAACTCACCAAGTTCTTCAATATTCTCCTGTTCTTCCACAATTTTTGCCGAAACCGGTTTCCCGATTCTTATCCGGATGGGTTTCTCGCGATCGCGCATCATTTCAGCAGGAAGCATCAGTGTTTGCAGATCCGGATGTATTTTGGAGATATTATAAAAAAGTCTTGAATTTTTGGTATGGAAATACATTGGCACAACCGGAACTTTTGCCATTTTAATGAGCTTTAATGCAGGTTTCTCCCAATCTTTATCCCGGATTTCGTTGTCTTTATTATTTCTGTTGGATACTTCACCGGCAGGAAAAATCCCTACACAGCCTCCGTTTTGCAGATGCTTTAGAGTTTCGCGCATTCCTGTGGAGCTGTTTTTTATCTCCTTTCTTTTTTCAAACGGATTTACAGAAATCACGAAAGGTTCCATCGGTTCTATTTTTTCCAGAAGGAAATTTCCCATTACTTTAAAATCCGGACGTATTTCAGAAAGAATCTTCGTCATCAGAATACCATCAATAGCACCAAGCGGATGATTGGAAACCAGAATAAAAGGTCCTGTTTTGGGGATTTTTGCAAGATCTTCTTCAAAAACGATGTAGGAAAGATTCCGTTCCCGAACGAAAGAATCGAAAAAATCTTTTCCGGTTTTATCCTTCAATTTGTCGTATAGAAGATTTACTTCATCTATTTTGGTGATCTTCATCAAAGCTGCAGCAACCGGATTTTTTAGCAATCCTATTTTGCTGAGATTGGCGGCTTTAATAAGGTCGGCTTTAGAAATTAGACTCATTTGTTTTCAGGTTATTATTGGGTGACCATTTGCAAGGTGTGTCGCGAAATCTGCTCCAAAAGCACTTTTTTGTGCTGATAAAATTTTTCGAGATTTTCCATTTTTGTATTCCGGACGGTAAAAAGGGAAACCTTTTTTTCAACTTCTGTATTGAAGGTTTTCCGCAGTGTATCGTTCAGAATATCAATAGTATTGTACTTGTCTTCCAAGCATAGTGCGAGTGAAATTGCAGAATTCTGCATCAGCGAAATTTTTATTTTATTTCTAGCCATTTCATTGAAAATCAGGCTCAAATGTTCTTCAGCGATAAAAGAGAAATCCCGTGTTGCAATTCTCATCAATATTTGGTTTTCTTTCAGGATATAAGATTCTTCTTTCTGGTTATCAACGGTATTGCTTACTTTGGTGCCCGGTTTTTCAGGTTCCACAAAGGATTTTACATAGAAAGGAATATTTTTTTGCTTCAGTGGCTGCAATGTTTTCGGATGGATAACGGAAGCACCATAATAGGCCATTTCTATTGCTTCTTCGTACGAAATATTGGATAGCAGGGAAACATTTTGGAATTTTCTCGGATCTCCGGTCATTACGCCGGGAACATCTTTCCATATTGTCATTGCATCTGCGTTCATACAATAGGCGAAAATTGCTGCGCTGTAATCGGAACCTTCTCTACCTAATGTTACGGTAAAATTATTTTCATCGGAACCAATAAATCCTTGTGTAACATAGCAAACCGAGGTATTGAGCGTGGATATTTTTTCTTCCGTTTTTTCCCAATTTACAGTACCTTCACGATAATTGTCGTTGGTTTTGATATAGTCTCTTGCATCCAGCCATTGATTGGTAAACTGGATATCGTTCAGATATTCGCTCAGGATTTTTGAAGAAATCATTTCCCCGCAGCTTACTACCTGATCATATACAAAATTATAATTGGGTGATTTGTTACGTCTCAGAAAAGAATCGATATCATCAAAAAATATTGAAATTTCGGCAAAAACGGCGTGCTGTTCATTGAAAAGTCCTTTTGCAATATCGATATGATTATTTTTGATGATGGAAATCTGCGACTGATAATCTTCTTTTTTGAAGTAAAGATCCACCACATTTTCCAATGCATTTGTAGTTTTTCCCATTGCTGAAACTACAAGCAGGCAGTTTTCAAACAATTGGCTTTCCAAGACCAATGCTACATTTTTTACACTTTCTGCATCTTTTACGGATGCTCCTCCAAATTTAAAAACTTTCACGATAACAGACGGATAATTAGAATGTAATTGCTTAAACTCACGATTTATTGTAAAATAATCTTCAAAAATAGAAATTTAGAATTAAAAAAGAAAGTGAAAAATCGCGACTGCGATAATTGCTGTTATTTTTAAAATAAAGCAGGCAGATTCAAATAAAATTCCGAAATTTGGAAAAACCACAAACCCACTCTTTATGTCAAATGATCCTTTGCAGACGTTAGGTGAATTTATCATCGATAAACAGGATGATTTCCTGTATTCTACCGGAGAACTTTCGCGCCTTTTGAGCGCAATACGGCTCGCTTCCAAAGTCGTAAATCGCGATGTAAACAAAGCCGGAATTGCAGATATCGTAGGAAAAGCGGGAAATACCAACATCCAGGGTGAAGATCAGCAGAAGCTGGATGTAATGGCAAACGAAATTTTTATTACCGCACTTTCGCAACGGGAAGTTGTTTGCGGAATCGCTTCCGAGGAAAATGACGACTTCATAGAAATAAAATGCGGTGAAAACGGGCATCTCAGCAAATATGTTGTGCTGATCGATCCTTTAGACGGCTCTTCCAATATCGATGTGAATGTTTCTGTAGGAACCATCTTTTCCATTTACCGTCGCGTTACCGAGCCGGGAACACCGGTTCAACTTAAAGACTTTTTGCAGAAAGGAATTTATCAGGTTGCTGCAGGATACGTTGTTTACGGATCTTCCACCATGATCGTCTATACAACTGGTAACGGCGTGAACGGCTTTACGCTTGATCCGAGTTTGGGAACCTATTATCTTTCTCACCCAAATATGATGTTCCCGAAAACCGGAAAAATATATTCCATTAACGAAGGAAATTATATCAAATTTCCACAAGGCGTGAAAAATTACATCAAATATTGCCAGCTCGAAGAAGGCGATCGCCCGTACACTTCCCGTTACATCGGAAGTCTGGTTTCAGATTTTCATCGGAATATGATTAAAGGCGGAATTTACATTTATCCTTCAACTTCCCAATCACCAAACGGAAAACTTCGTCTTTTGTATGAATGCAATCCAATGGCTTTTCTCGCCGAACAAGCGGGCGGAAAATGCAGCAACGGATTTAGCAGAGTTTTGGAAATAGAACCGACAGAACTTCACCAGCGTGTTCCGTTTTTCTGCGGAAGCACTGAAATGGTGGAAAAAGCAGAAGAATTTATGCGAGATTCCCAATAATTTTTAGGAGCTTTTTCCCGCTTTCCGCTGTATCTTTTTTGTAATTGCATTCGCAATTACAAAAAAGGATGCCGCTACAATCGGGGCTAAGAAAGGCGGTATAATTATGAAAGCAACTTTTTACAAACACATTCTGGAATTCAAAAAACCGGGTGGAACTTCGCGCGGAATTCTTCATACCAAAGAAACCTACATTCTTGAAATTTCTGATAATGGAAAAGCAGGAATAGGAGAGTGCGGAATATTTCGAGGATTAAGTTTCGATGATGTTCCTGAATACGAAGAAAAACTGAAATGGCTTTGCGAAAATATCAATCAAGATTTTGATTTTTTAAAAGAGAAGCTAAAACATTTTCCTTCCATTTGGTTGGGTTACGAACAAGCTTTGTTCAACCTAAAAAACGGTTCGGATCTTTACTTTCCAAACGCATTCACCGAAGAAAAAAAATCCATCAAAATCAACGGATTAATCTGGATGGGAAATGTAGATTTTATGAAAGAGCAGATTGAGGAAAAACTCGAAAAAGGTTTTGATTGTATCAAATTAAAGATCGGTGTCAACTGGAATTCTGAGAAGGAAATATTGAAACAGCTTCGCCAAAAATTTCCCAAAAATCAGCTTGAACTTCGCGTGGATGCGAACGGCGGATTTTCTTTTGAAGAAGCACAAATCGTTTTACAGGAACTTGCAGATTTGGAAATTCATTCCATTGAACAGCCGATTAAAAAGTCGGAAGTTGGAAATCGGAAGTTAGTAGAAAGATGGTTTCCAATGGCGGAATTATGCCGGAAAACGCCAACTCCGATTGCTCTTGATGAAGAATTGATTGGTGTTTTAGATTTTAATGAAAAACAAAAGCTTTTACAAACCATTCAACCACAATATATTATCCTGAAACCTTCATTGGTTGGAGGATTTTCCGGAACTGATGAATGGATTTCCCTTGCCGGAAATCTTGGAATCGGGTGGTGGATTACTTCCGCTCTGGAAAGCAATATCGGACTGAATGCTATTGCGCAGTACACATTCGCCAAAAATCCGGAAATTCCGCAAGGTTTAGGAACCGGCGCTCTTTTTACCAATAATTTTGATACGAAACTGTATCTGGATGGAGACCGGCTTTGGCATTCTGCGTAAGGATGAAGTTTGGATAATGAAGTTGTCATACAGGATTTCAGAATTTTCTTATAATAAATTTGTTCCGGTGAAAATTCGGAGATCGGATTTCCAGTTTCCGGCTCAAAAACATTTTCCTTATCTTTGCAACCCTTAAATTTTTACAATGAAATACGCTCAGAATATACTCGAAACCATCGGAAATACGCCATTGGTGAAACTGAATAAAGTTTTAGGAGAAGACTTTCCTGCTTTGGTTTTGGCAAAAGTGGAAACCTTTAATCCCGGAAATTCTGTGAAAGACAGAATGGCGGTAAAAATGATTGAAGATGCCGAAAAAGACGGACGTTTGAAACCTGGCGGAACCATTATTGAAGGAACTTCCGGAAATACAGGAATGGGGCTTGCTTTGGCAGCGATTATCAAAGGATACAAATGTATTTTCGTTACCAATTCCAAACAATCCAAAGAGAAATGCGATATTCTGAGAGCAGTTGGTGCAGAAGTAATCGTTTGTCCAACTGATGTGAAACCAACTGATCCGCGTTCTTACTATCAAACTGCAAAAAGACTGACAGAAGAAACACCAAATTCTTGGTATGTAAATCAGTATGACAATCTTTCTAATCGACAAGCACATTATGAGCAAACCGCTCCGGAAATCTGGGAGCAAACCGAAGGCAAGCTCACGCATTTTGTTGCAGGAGCCGGAACCGGTGGAACTGTTACCGGTTGCGGAAGGTTTTTCAAAGAGAAAAATCCCAAAATAAAAATTATTGGAGTAGACACTTACGGCTCAATTTTAAAGGAAATCCATGAAACCGGAGAAATCCATATGGAAAATGCCTACACCTACATTACAGAAGGAATCGGAGAAGACATTCTTCCGGAAAATTATGAGATGTCGGTAATTGATCATTTTGAAAAAGTAACCGATAAAGACGGCGCTCTTTATGCAAGAAAACTCGCAAAAGAAGAAGGGATTTTCTGTGGATATTCAGCTGGAAGTGCCATGTCAGCTTTGGTACAGATGAAAGATCAGTTTACGAAAGATGATATTATTGTTGTTCTTCTTCACGATCACGGAAGCCGATATGTTGGGAAAATCTATAATGATGACTGGATGAAAGAAATGGGTTGGTTGGAATAAAATTTTTTCAGATGGAATATTACATTGCTGTAGCTTCGAAAGATCATGTCCACAAAGGAGTTGAAGGTGGTTTTATGCAAGCCAATCATGGTAAATCTTCTTCACTGAAAAAATTAAAAAAAGAAGATTGGATTATATTTTATTCTTCAAAACTGGAATATGGAAAAGAGGAAAAATGCCAATGTTTTACGGCAATTGGGCAAATTAAGGATGAAGAGCTTTATCAGGGTTTTATGACATCGGAATTTCAACCTTTCAGAAAAAATGTCAATTTTTATGAGGCAAAAGAAGTTTCCATTTTACCATTGATAGGACAACTTGATTTTATACCGGATAAGAAAAGATGGGGATTCCCATTCAGGTTTGGATTCTTAAAAATTTCAGAAAAAGATTTCGAAATAATTAGGAATGAAATGTTGGAAAATAATTAAAGAATTTCCGCCAATTTTTTCGTTAAATTTCTCCGTGAAAATTCCTCGATATTTTCGGAAATGGATTTTAAAGCTCCGTTTTTCCACAATTCAAATAATGCGGAAAGATAGTTTTTCAGCTCCGTTTTTTCGGTGTACGAAAAATGCTTCCCGGCGTTTGTTTTTTCTAAAATCTTCGCAACATCGGCATCTTTTGGACCAAAGGAAATGATGGAATTTCCGGTTGCCAAATATTCAAATAATTTTCCGGGAATAATTCCTCTTGAGCTTTCATTGGGAAAATTGGTAATCAATAATAAATCAGCATTTTGCATTTCAAAATTCGATTCGGAATGAGAAAGATAACCTAAATTTTCCACCGAATTTTTCAGGTTCGAATTTTCAATTTCACTTAAAATTTTATCATCAATTCTCCCCACAAATTTCAGTACAAAATTATTTTTGAAATCCTCATTTTCGTTAATCAGTTCCTCTAAAACATTCCACAAAATCTCAGGATTCCGAAGCTGTTCCAAAACGCCAACATAACTTAACGTCAATTTTCTCGCAAGTCCTAAACTTCTGACTTCTGACTTCTGACTTCCAACTTCCGCATCAAAACCATTGGTAATACAAACCGCATTTGCTCCTTTTTTTCTGAAATTTTCAGCATCGGTGTAGCTGGTTGCTAATGTGATTTCGGCGGTTTTAAAAACTTTTTCTTCCAGAAAACGGTGTTTTTTATCAGACCTTTTACTGAGTTTTAAATGCTGATAATAGGAAATTTCCGTCCACGGATCACGAAAGTCGGCAATCCATTTCAGATTGGGAAATTCTTTTTTTAATTCTAAACCTATCAGATGCAGAGAATGTGGTGGACCTGTAGTTACCAAAGCATCATAATGATTTTCCTTCAAATAATTTTTTAAAAATTTTACAGATGGCTTCACCCAAAAAACCCTGGCATCAGGAATGAAGAAATTTCCCCGAACCCAGATCGAAAGTTTTGATTTCCAACTTTGGTTTTTCCCGACATCGAATTGTCCGGCTTTAAATTTCTGATTGCTTTTATTGAATTTTTCCGCTAGATGATGAGGTTCCCAGATTTTTGTTTTAATGATGTCCAAATCTTCGGCAACTTCTTTTTCCAAAGTTTTATCTGTAATTGGATAACTTGGATTTTCGGGAATGAAAACGGTAGGTCTCCACCCGAATTCCGGTAAATATTTTGCAAATTTTAGCCAACGCTGAACTCCGGGACCTCCAGCTGGAGGCCAATAATAGGTGATAACTAATATTTTTTTTGTTTCCGTTTTCACGTTTCAAATTTTGCAATTACTTTGTCATTACGAGGAGCGAGGAACGAGCGAAGTGGCAATCTGTTTTAAATAATTCAGGATTGCTTCATTTCGCAATGATTATTCAGCAGTTTCAATTTTTCTTTTCTTGTAAACAAAGTAAATTCCACCTAAACTTAAAATCAGAAATATTCCGAAAGAAATCAAAGAAAATAGTTTTCCTTTTTCAATTACTTCTGGCTCGAAGACCATTTTTATCGTGTGGTTTCCGGCAGGAACATAAACTGCTCTCAGCAAATAATCGGCTTTGATGTAAGGCACTTCTTTTCCGTCCACTAGCATTTTCCAACCGTACGGATAATAAATTTCCGAAATGACGGCTAATTGTGGTGTCTTACTTTGAGATTTTAGTTCTATGGAATTCGGTTGATACGATGTTAAATTGATAACAGCAGCGGAATCTTTTGCCAAAGATTTTCCATCGAAATATTTTTTGTCTTCACCGGAAACCACAGCGGTGTTTTTGCTATCGATCTCACCAATTGCTTTTATTTCTTCATTGGGATTTGCCGCAAATTTCACATCGGAAACAAACCACGCATTTCCGTTTGCGTAAGGATTGGGAACAGCCTGCGGATTTTGGGTGTCGCCGAAAATCATATATTTTGCATTCAGCATATTGAGGATTTTCGGCACTTTTACCGTATCCATTTTGTAGAAATATTCGTTAATCAGGTCATCGTATCGTCTTAATTTTACAGCGTGATAACCACCGATTGAGGATTTGAAGTAGGACGTATTGGTTTCGTTGAACGTGCCCAAAACCTGATTGTAAATGCGGTAATGGGTTTTGTCTTTTTCGGCGATTGTTTCTAAAGTTTTGTTGATATTCGCATTTTGCAGAAGCGACTGAAGGGTAGGGTTGTCGCCTACTTTTCCCATCAGCAATTCTGAACTTTCTGTCTGGAAAGGATTTTCTGCGAATATTTTATCAATAAAATTATCGTTGTTCAGGTATCGTTTGTTTACGCTCCACAAATCAAACAAACTTACCAATCCAATCACAACCAAAGCGATATTCTGATTGATTTTTCTCTTAGTACTCAAAAATAAAATTCCGGCGGTAACTCCTACATAAACCATCGCTTTTATCGAATCAATTCTGAACATTTTGTAACGCTCATCTACCAAGAAATCCAACAAATAAGGCGGAAAATAAGTTTTTTCGGCATCGGTATGAAAACCTAAAAGAGATTTCCCAAATATTAAAAGCAGAAACGTAATTCCTAAAAATCCGGATGTTACATAAAGCAAGGTTTTCTTCTTATACTCTTCTGTCAGAATATTTTCTTGGTTCACTTCTGTATTTTCATTTGAATTGAAAAACCGATATAAACCTAAAATGGCAACAAGAGGAAACAATAATTCCACCACAACCAAAATGGAACTTGGTGCACGGAATTTGTTATAAAACGGAACAAAATCAATGAAAAAATCGGATAGTGGCATAAAATTGCTTCCCCAAGCCAAACCAATCGTTAAAATAGAAGCTCCCAAAATCCAGTAACGGTATTTTTTCCAAGCAAAAAAGAATCCTAATACAGCCAAAAAAATGACAACCGCACCTTGATAGGCAGGCCCGGAAGTTCCGGGCTGTTCTCCCCAATACGAAATCGAAGAAAGTCCTTTCATCACTCTGGACATTGTAGAATTATATTCCTCTTCAGAACTTACATTGTCGATTACTTTTTGCTGAATTTGTCCGCCGATTTCTTCGGAACCGGCTTCCTGACTTGCACCTCCCATTAATCTTGGGATGAAGAGATTTAAAGTTTCCAGTTTTCCGTAGCTCCACATCAGCATACTTTCTTTGTCCATTCCGGACTGGTCGCCGCTATGTTTTTCAGAATTCAGAATTTGCTTTCCACGAACCGTTTCTTTGATGTATTCGGAGTTTGCCATAATCCGTTGGGAATTCATCCCGACTCCGATTATCGCTGCGATTCCTACAATTCCTGTTGATATCAGGAAATGTTTCAATGGTGTTTTTTTCTGAATGACGCGCACCAGTTCAGAAATAAATAAAAATCCTAAAGCCAGAAACAGATAATACGTCATCTGAGGATGATTTGCTGCAATTTGCAGTCCCATAAAAAGTGCGGTTACAATAAATCCGGTTACATATTTTTTACGGATATATACGAGCAGGATTCCCGCCAAAAGTGGTGCAAAATAGGCAATGGTATGTACTTTTCCGTTGTGTCCTGCTGCAATAATGATGTAAAAATAAGTGCTGAGTCCAAAAAAAGTAGCTCCCAAAAGCGCGTATTTCCAGTTTCTAACAGCAACAATCCCTAAAAGAAAAAATCCTGAAAAGAGCAGGAAAAGATAGTTCACCGGTTTCGGGAAAATGTTGATGAGCAGATCGTCCATTTTTTTGGCGATATCTCCGCGAAACTGCGCTCCCATTTGGTAAGTCGGCATTCCGCCAAACATAGAATCGCTCCAATAGGTTTCTGCATCGTTTTGCGCTCTGTAATCCAGCAGCTCTTTTGCGCCGCCTTTGTATTGCACAATATCGTGCTGAAAAAGCTGTTTCCCGCTGATTACGGGATTGGCATACACAAAAGCCAAAATCACGAAAAGGATCAGGCTGGCGAAAACGAAAATCAGGTTTTTATTTTTTTTGAGCATAGTTTTACTTGGATTAATTTTTCGTTTTATCGGTTTCTTTCACTTCTTCATAATCTACCGTTTCTGCGTCCCAGTTCAGTCCGTGCTTTCCGGATTTCAGTTTTTCTTTTTCGGAAGGCTTGGTTTTCGCTGTGCTGTCTTTTTGGTTAGGAAAAAAAGATTTGTAGAACGCATTGAAAAACAGTCTTTTCAAAATGTTCCATACAAAAAAGATGATGATTACAATGAGGATGAATTCAAAAATAGATTTCATTTTGATGAGGAGTTTTGGTAATTAGTAATCGGTAATTAATTATGAGTGATGA